>Ga0310695_10000501_pt1 | contig 102335 bp, 92 predicted proteins | sample RumenRJG_04DNA_FD_203882 | JGI IMG/M metagenome (GOLD analysis project Ga0310695, IMG submission 203882) | Bovine rumen microbial communities from Lethbridge, Alberta, Canada - RJG_04 (v2) (version 2) | ecosystem: Host-associated > Mammals > Digestive system > Stomach > Rumen | place: Canada...
GAAAGATAAACAAGAAAGTGTTATCTATAAAGGCGACGATAATAACTATTATGAGAAGATAGGCAATGAAGTCCGCAATATTACGGACGAAATTCCTTTTGAAATACCGGATAGCTGGGAGTGGGTGCGAGTCAAAAATATTGCAGAAGTTTATACAGGCAATAGCATAGCCGAAAGTATTAAGCGGGCCAAATATACAAATTTAACAGAGGGATATAATTATATCGGAACAAAGGATGTAGGATTCGATAATGTTATTGATTATGAGAATGGCGTTAAAATTCCAAAATCTGAACCTAAATTCAGATATGCTTTCCCTAATGATATATTGTTGTGCATAGAAGGAGGCAGTGCTGGACGTAAAATTGGAATATTGCGAGAACAAGTGTGTTTCGGCAATAAACTATGTAATTTTCATCAATATTTCAATAGCTCTTCTTACATGTACTATTTTCTTCAGACTCCGTCTTTTGTCGCTATATTCAAAGAGAATATGACGGGAATTATTGGAGGTGTAAGTAGGGATAAAATACAAAATATACTTTTCCCTTTCCCACCATTGGAAGAACAAAAGCGCATTGTTTCTAAAATAGAATCTTTGGAACCCTTTATTGATGATTATAACCAGGCGGAGACAGAATTATCAGAACTTAATGAGACTTTCCCCGAACAGATAAAAAAATCTATTCTACAATATGCTATCCATGGTAAACTCGTACCGCAAGACCCGAGTGATGAACCCGCCTCGGTATTACTAGAGAAAATCAAAGCGGAAAAGCAGAAGCTTATTAAAGCCGGAAAGATTAAGAAAGACAAAGTAGAGAGCTATATCTATAAGCGTGATAATCGTCATTATGAGAAGATAGGCGACAAAGAGGTAGATATTACTGACGAAATACCCTTTGAAATCCCTGATTCTTGGAGTTGGTGTAGATTAGGACATTTATATAATTTCATTAATGGAGATAGAGGAAAAAATTACCCCTCAAAAGACAAACTATCAATTCACGGGGATATTCCATTCATAAGCGCTATTAACCTGTGCAATAATACAGTTTCTTCTGAAAAATTATTGTATTTAACTGAAGAACAATATAACAAATTGGGAAGTGGAAAATTACAAAAATTTGATGTCGTAGTTTGTATTAGAGGAAGTTTGGGAAAAGTAGGGCTATATCCATTCGAACGAGGGGCAATAGCATCTTCTTTAGTTATTCTACGAGAATATATTTCATTAAATAGTACTTTCCTAGTAAATTATATCAACTCAAATTTATTTACCAGAGAAATAAGAAGATATGATAACGGTACCGCTCAACCTAATTTAGCAGCTAAAGATTTGTATAAGTTTTTAATTCCATTGCCTCCTTTGAGAGAACAAGAACGAATCGTGGCTAGAGTAGAAAAGTTATTGAAATTATTGCCACAAGGTTAAGACAGCATTTTAAATATCTGTTCTATCTTGGTAGCGATTTTCTTTTGTTCCTGTAATGGCGGTAATGGAAAGAGTGAACTTGCGACTTTGTCACTATTAAGATTCTTAACAACAGCCCCGCTAACTTTCCCACTAAACTGCGAGTAAGCAAAAGGCGAGGCTAAGAGATAATATAAATAATCAAGATTGTATAAGTGATAAATATTCGATATAACTAGCCATCCGTCGTGAATACAACCGTCTATATTTAAAATATACGGCCGTCCAAAACTCATAGAGTTTGTTAATAAGAAATCCCCTTTATGGACAAATCTGCTTTTTTTCATTCCTTCCGGAATAATTTTCTCTTTAGTTGAGTTTATATATTTTCCCGTTTTATCAGTATCACCAATTTTAATCCAATTAATTCCATTGGGATCATTTGTTAAAAAGTTTTGTATGGGTCTAGGCGAGCCACCACGTGCAATTTCCATGACATTTCCTAGACGCACCCATGACCAAGAATCGGGGATTTCAAAGGGTATTTCGTCAGTAATATCTACCTCTTTGTCGCCTATCTTCTCATAATGACGATTATCACGCTTATAGATATAACTTTCTACTTTGTCCTTCTTTATCTTTCCGGCTTTGATAAGCTTCTGTTTTTCGACTTTTATTTTCTCTAACAAAGTGGATGCAGGCTCGTCGTTAGGGTCTTGCGGCACGAGTTTCCCTTGTATTGCATACTGAAGGATAGACTTTTTAATCTGCTCCGGAAAGTTTTCGTTAAGAGTTGTTAATTCGCTTTCAGCTTTATCGTATTCTTCTGTATAAGATTCAAGAATTTCTAATTGTTTAACTATACGTTTTTGTTCTTCTAGGGGAGGTAACGGAATAAAGAAATTGGAGATTGTACCCATAGAGATATTATCATTAGTAGAATTCTTACTATATTCAATGATTCTTTGAGTAATATTGGATAGAATGACAGCATTTATATATCTCGCATTTATTTGAGAATGTAATTTGATAGTAGCGACACGTTGATTAACATACATATCCTCATCCAAATGTTCCACCAAATAGCTTTTCCCAACAGTTCCGCCTGTCATAGCAAGCAGAATGTTGTTTTTTTCTAACTTATAGGGGGTAAGTTCTTCGGAATATGGATATCGAACAATACGGTTATTGGTTATACCATCCTCATTAAAATCAGAAATTCTAATCACTCTAACGCCGGAGTTATTATACAGAGTGCTTTTAAAGGCAAAGCCACCGTTGATATTGCTGATTCCTTGTAACCGCACCCATTCCCAGCTATCCGGTATTTCAAACGGGATCTCGTCCGTAATATTGCGGACTTCGGTGCCAATCTTCTCATAATAGTTATTATGCGCTATTTACCAATCAATAACGCTATCTATAATCTGTCGTTGTTCCATGCTTGTTTTACGTAGGTAAATGCGTGTCGTTTCTATGCTTTCGTGTCCCATTAAATCCGCAAGTAAGGCTATATCATTGTATTTAGCAAGGAAATTTTTGGCGAAGCGATGCCTAAAAGAGTGTGGATATACCACTTTGCTATTTATGCCATACTTCAAAGCTAACTGTTTTAACTGACTAGAAATCCCGCGTGGTGTTATCCTAGTCCCAAAACGGTTCAGAAACACGAATCCGGAGCGAATTTGGCGCAATTCTAGCCATTTTAGGGTCTCTTTTTGCAGTTTGATGGGAATGTAGAGTCTGCGCACTTTACCGCCTTTAGAATACATGTCTAAACAGCCTAGTTGTACATGTTCGGCTTTTATTTGAATTAATTCGCTGACGCGGGCTCCTGTAGCCGCCAAAAAACGAACCACAAAATACCAAAACACATTGTTCTGCTTGAGTTTCTTCTTAAAATATTCGTAATCGGCTTCACTAATTACATTTTCAAGAAAATTTTTGTTTTGTACTTTAACGGTAGATAGTTTAAACTTCTCTTTACGAATAAATTCCAAATAGCAATTAACTCCCCGAATTCTTAAATTAATGGTTTGGGCACTATAATTTTCAAGCAAATACATCTTATACTGCCGGAGAGTTTTGCGATTAAATTTGTTGTGGTATAACCGCCGGAACTGGCCGAGGGAAAATGTGTAAGAATTAATTGTGTTTTTTGATAGATTTTTGTTTTCTAGGTACTGTGCAAACGACTGTGGCATAAGGGCCCTCCATGAAGAAAATAAATGACGTCTAGTATATTTTGATATACTAAACACAGTCAGCACATACGAGGAATAATATGAATTTAGAGATTTTAATTAATGATACCAATCAGAAGAACCGCATCAATAAAGAGAAGATTTTAAATCTATACCGAACATTTGAACAGCAACGTGGAATAAAATACCGCAATTGGGCCTATGAAATTACGTTTGGATTTTTAGTAGCAGGGTACGTTTTGAAATTAAAAGAGGTGTCTGCAGAAGATAATATAGATATAGTCTTATTGCTAGCTCGTCGACTACTAGAGGTATTTATTATTACAAAATATGTCGTGGCAAATAATCTTTTTCAAAAAATGGCCGATTATTGTGCTCATGATAGATATGAGTATTTGGAAGGAGGAAAAGCGAGAGGAAGGGCGGATGAAAAACTTTTTCCTGAGTTAGCTGGATTAGATGATATGATAGCCGAATACCAAAAGCAAGAAGATGAATTAAGAGAGCAACATGGAAGTTTTGGCAAAAAGATTCCTCCCATGAGAAAAATGGCGGAAGAGATTGGTTATTTAGAAGAATATAATTATTTTTATAAATTTACTTCCAAACTTCTACATTTTTGCCCATTCACTTTAAATGGCGATACGGATTTTAATAAACCGCTTGATAAGGTTGTATTTCTATGTCGAGCAGCTAAATACATAGAGAAGATTCGATGTGAGTTGGAAATTATTCATCAAAGAGTCCCCAATTTATCTTAATTCATTTTCTTGGTTAGAGTGTACCATAAGGGTCCACTAAGAATATACACTTTTTTGTCTTTTTTGCTTTTTTTGCGTTTTTTGCCAAATCGCTACTTTCTGCCATTTTTCTGCCGAGCGCTTGTATAGCTTTGTATACATAAGTTGTCAAAGTTAACCAAAATAATCGTGGTTTTATAGTGTCCACAAGTATGTAGGTTGGCAGAATAAAAAGTTAATTTACCCCATAATTGCTACAATAAAATAAAGGAGATTGTAATGCAAATTCATCAGATTCGCAATGCCACCGTTAAAATAACCTATGCAGGAAAAACTTTTTTAGTGGATCCCTGGCTACTACCCAAAGAGGCAATGCCCGGTTTTGCAGGGGCTTTTCATAGTGAGGTTCGTCAACCCCGTGTAGAACTACCTTTGCCGGTAGCGGAAATTGTAAAAGCAGATGCAGTTATTTTGACCCATGTTCATCCCGATCATTGGGATGAGATGGCCGCCAATCATATCCAAAAGCAAATCCCCTTTTTTGTGCAGTCACAAACCGATAAAACCATTATTGAAAAATATGGATTTACCAACGTGTGTATTTTGTCTGAGACAGGTACTCTATTTGAAGGCATCACTCTTTATAAAACGCCTTGTCAACATGGGAGAAAAGAAATTGTAAAACCCATGTGCGAAAAAATGGGCATGCCTTATGATGCCATGGGAATCGTATTTAAGAACTCTGCGGAAAAAACGCTTTACGTGGCAGGCGACACAATTTGGTGCGAAGAGGTAAAGCATACATTAGACACTTACAAGCCCCAAGTGGTGCTTATTAACGCCTGCGGAGCAAGCTTGCTTATTGGAAACGGTGAACGCTTGATTATGCACAAGCAGGATGTAGATGAGCTTGCCTCCTATATACCGCAAGCACAAATTATTGCCAGCCATATGGATACCGTCAGTCATTTAACGGTTACGCGCCAAGATATCCGTTCTTTGGGCCTGCCTAATGTACATGTACCGGAAGATAACGAGGTACTTTCTTTTTAGAGTAAACGCACTTTACTTTGGCAGGTTTTATAGTGTCCAGAAGTATGTAGGTTGGCATAATAAAAAGTGGGCATTTTCTCGTATAATTGCGGGCGTGTCGATATACGTTATAGTGTCCAAACTGTGCCCAGTATATTCATAGTTTTCGCAAAAAATTTTAGTAGTTTTTATACTTCTTCGACGAGAAATGATAATTATAGTATGTGAGGAAAATAACGGGATTTTGGGGATTTTAGTTCGATTCCCGTAGCAAGCAATACAGTTTTGATTTTCTCGACGACACTTCAAATATTCTAGTGTCCAAACTCTGTCCTTGCTTATTATAGTTTATTATTGTTCTTGTTGCTTATGTTGCTTAAAAAAGCACGTCGAGGAAGTATAAGAAAAAGCCATTTCTCGTCGAAGAAATGGCTTTTTTAAGGTCTTGCGCCCAACAGGAAGAAAGTTCTCGTCGGTAGGCGGTCCATTATAGTGTACCCTTTTTTTGGTGTATATTTTAGGACATTTTAAGCCCTTTTTACTTCTCAAAGGTAGGGTTTTCAAATGCGAACCGAACTAGCGCATTAAAAGTAGGTTAAAAGTACATTTTTTAAACCAAATCGTAAAAAGTGCTTGCAAAGAGCATAGAACTAGGGAATTTTGGGAACTTGCCACACAACCTAAGAACAAACCCGTATGCGAGGAAACCTAGGTCTAGGGCTCTAAAACCCGTTTGTTGGCCGATTTTGGGGCTTTAGAGTGCCTCCTTTGGTTGGTTAAAGGAAGAACTAATTATTTGTTTATTTTCGGCGTTTTTACATAGAAGTTTCTTTGTCTCCCTCCAACCTATCAAATATTTACAAATTAATGATGTAATATGATTAAAACAGGAAATGGTATCTAAATAGTATTGCTGATTATGTGGCATTTGTCCAAAAGTATCAATATGCAACTTGAGATATATAGTCCCATCTCTCTGTTCTTCTTTGTGGGTAAGCGAAGCAAAAAAATGATTGGCAGAAGGATGAATGAAACCCGATGTTTGCTTGTAAACCTTGACTACCCAGTCAATTTTCTCGACTTTTTCTAATTGTTCACATAAAAAAGTATCTGTTAAACTGTGTTTTTTTCCATTTTCTAGCACCCAAGGCAACTTCCTTAACTCTGTACTTTCCAATGCAATTTTTTTAGCCAATTCTTGTTTGTTTTTGCAGATCCAAATGGAAAATAAACGTAATAAGGTATCCAATTGTAATCGAACAATGGCTGAAAAGGCCAAAAGGTTCTGTTCTTTGAACAATACTTGGAATGCTGCGATGTTCGAGAAACATCTAGTACATACAGCTATACACAAAAAATCCATCGGATACATGTCTTTTAATTTGAATATATCCATTAATAAGGCCTTCACATGATCATGTAACTTGATAAGATTGTCTTGTTGTATTTCGATTTGGGTTTCTATATCGTTCATGTAAATTACCTCACTTCCATGGCATATCTATGATCAGATAACAAACCTTAGTTGTATTGATGGAAATTTTAAAAGATAATTGAGTTAGGATGTTGCTACTTCGCACTACTTGTCTCCACGAGCTGAATCTCTTGCGGAGTTAGGTCATAAAGATTGTAAACGAGATGGTTTATTTCTTTGTCTGTCTTTTCTATTTCTTGATTTAATGCTGATATATCTTTTATATATTCGTTAAAATACTCTTCCAATTCGTCTTTTTGGGTCATTGAAAGTTTGATTTTTTGTTTTGCCAGTTCTTTAACAAAATCCGCAAATGGAAAATCATAGAATGATTCTAATTTTTGCGTAATTTTATCAAGGTTATATGTTTCTTTTATTCTGCCGATAAAACGACTTATTCTTTTCTGTAAATCCTCATTAAGAGACAGCATTTTATTTGCTAACTCCGTCAATCTTACATCATTTAAATCCTTTGGAAGGGGTATCTGCTCCAAATATTGGACTTTAAATTCTTGATAACCACCTCTGCGCGTAATTGCGATCTTTCGCATTATGAAAGTAGTAAGTTTTGAATTTAAAATTGCTAACAGATTCCTATTATTTGTTGGAATAATAAAACCTGTCATATCTATAACATTACCTCTTGACAAGGTGAAATTGGAACCTAACGAAACATTAGGGTAAATAATATATTCATTATCAAAATCAATTTTTTTGTTTATTTGTTGATACTCATACCACTTCTTTGCGCCGGATTTTAGTCCATCTTTAATTATGGCTCTTTTTTCGAGATTCGACCTATTCACATTTAAGATTTCGATTTCATTAAAGGTTTCTTCCCGTAATTTATATTCGTTATCAATTTTTTTGTAAGGGAAAACTATATTGTATTCCGCGACAATAGATCCATATTTTTTTATATTTTTACCAAAGACATATGGTTTTATTATTTCATTGGTTGCTTTTGTCGTCAAAAAACCGTCGTTGAACCCTGTTTTTACACCCACCAAAGGTAAACAGTTTATATCTTTTAAATAAATATGTTCCTTATTGATTTTATTAAAAAGCTGAGTGGTTAGTTTGTCATAAAATTTATTGTTATTATTCTTAAAATCTTGAATATTAATCGTGGTATATGGCAAATGGAAAACTATATCACTGAGCTTTTCAAATTTGTAATCCGGTACATAACAATAGTTAAAATCATAATTTTCATTGTATTCTTTATTGGCGATAAAAATGAGAGGATAAGCTGAAACTCCTTCAAAGACCTCTAAGTCGTCAAAATTAACAATCCTATTAAACTTAAAATGATTTAATAAGTAATCAACTAACGGTTTCCCGTAAGCAGCTTCGAAGAATTTACCAGAACAAATGAAGCCAATGAATCCATTTTCTTTTAAGATATTCTCTGCTAATTCATAAAAATATGTATATAAATCACTTTTTCCCGAAAATACTTCATATTTTTGTAATGCTGGAATGTATGGTTGAATCAATTCCTGTCTAACGTAAGGTGGATTTCCTATAACCACATCAAAACCACCATTTTTGAATACTTCTGGGAATTCCTTTTGCCAATTGAATGCTTTTGATCCGGCAACATTCGAATCGTCAATTAAACTATTACCACATTTAATATTGGCGTCCAAAGAAGTTAGTTTTTTGCCTTTTTGGGCAGTTTTAAGCCATAGAGAAAGTTTAGTAATCTCAACGCTTTCCGCATTTAGGTCTACCCCATAAATATTGTTACTCAAAATACTGCGAATAAGTTCATCAGTGCTGAACATATCATTTAAGATGGATCCCACACGTTTATGCTCTGCCAATAAATAGTCAAAGACATGTACCAAAAACGCACCAGAACCACAGGCGGGGTCTACTACTTTTATATTTTGTAACAGTGTAAGGTATTTGTTGTATGCCTCGCGTTCTCGTTTAGCATAATTACCCGATTTAATATCTTCTTTTAGGCCAAATTCTTGTTTAAATTTATCTTCATGATACCGCAGGTAAGCACCTAACGAATTATCGACAATATAACGTACGATATAGTCAGGAGTATAGAAAATACCATCTTTTTTGCGTTTGCTATCTACCACTAAATCTGTATTAACTTTGCGTTTGATTTCTTCTAAATCGCTAATAGACTGCTCAAAAATGTGTCCCAATATTGAAACGCTTACTTCTTCTTCAAAGTCATATTTTCCTAATTCCAAAATGGGGGTCAGAGCTTCATCACTAATCTCCAGTGTATTAAGCTCAGGATCAGTCTTAAATAATCCGCCATTATATCCTTGCGGTATATCTAGCTTTACACTACCTTTGTCTATGGCTTCAAAAAATCCTTTCAGCGCATTCCATAAGCTACCACCAAATACGGATTGTTTAGCGGCTTGTTCTACTTGATACAAAATGTTTTCAGGAAGCAATCCACGATCTTCTGCAAAGCAAACAAAGACTAGACGATCTACAATTTTCTGTGCTTTTTCTATTCCAAAATCAATATTTTTCCGCACTCTCTCATTACGACGGTATAACTCACGTAATAGGCCCAAACGAGCCTCTTTATATTCGCTATAAAACTTCTTGCTAATTTGTTCTTGATCTAAACGAACGGAAGAAAGTAATTGTTCTGTTTTGGAAGGGCCGGATGATGCGACGAAATTCTCTCTCTTATGTAGTACATACCATGTCTTAAAAGATAGATAATCGTCTGCCGGATTTAACAAATCATCTAATGTCCATTGTTCATAATCTAGCTGATTATCTTGGTAAAGACGAAATTCATAGAAATTGGAAACAATCACGAACGGACAACGACGATATTGGATCTTATATTTAAACGCTTGTTGGATGGGACTCATGTTCCCTTCACGTTGTTGAGGACGGTCTAGTTCAATAGATGCTCCTTTTAATTCTACTACGGCAAAAATATTTTCCCCGTTGTAGCTGATTACGGCATCCGGCAACTGTCCTTTGACTGTTGGTGAAGCTTTCGGTTCAAAAGTAAAAGGCGTATTTGGCTTTTGCGTATAACCTAAAATACGTCCAAAAATATCATTGTTATAGGCTTGCTCTCGGCTGGTTTCTTTATCATGTTTTAAGGAACCATGATAATAGTCCTCTTTCCATGAACGCAAAATTTCAAGAAAAGGCAAAATATCGGCAGTAGGTACATCTTGTGCCAATGTTTTAAGTCGTGATTTGCTAAAAAGAGTAGCCATAGTTGTATTTTACTACTTTTCCTATAAGCACACAAACAAATAAATTATTTTTATTGTGCCCAAAAGTATGTAGAATGGTCACTATAAAAAGGGCGGTTCGATATTATATTAGGCATAGAACTTTTTAGTGTTATAGTGTCCATACTGTGTCCACTACTTTCATAGTTCTTTTTGCTAATTTTGCTCAATTTTTATAGTTTCTCGTCGAGAACCCCAAAATGTATAAGTTCCTACTTTCCGCATCGAACTTTATATTTTTGCGCTATTTTCTGCCATTATTGTGACCACTTTTTGCTTCCAAAATTATAAATCGTCGACGAGAAAATGGCAAAATTATAGTGTCCAAAATTCTGCCAAATGTGTCCAAAATTGAGCGATTTTTCGGGTTTTAGGAAAGTGAGTAAAAATTGGGGATTTGTCGTCGAGAAATGATAAAAAAATACCCGCTCTTTTTCAGAACGGGTTTTTGTTTAAAAGTGCGCCCAACAGGAATCGAACTTGTATCTTCAGCTCCGCAGGCTGACACTCTATCCATTGAGCTATGGGCGCGAAAAACGGAACATCAAAACTACACAAATTTTTACTACCTAATTAGTATATCATTTTACAGGGGTGGTTTTCAAACTTTTTAAAACCGCACGCCGGCACGCACACGCAAGGCCGTCTCGGTCTTGGAATCTGTCTTATAATAGCGGGGAAGTTCCGTCGTTTGATGTCGAAGAATATTCCCCTCCAGCCCAACAAATACCATTTTCCACACATCCGCCTCAACACCCAGTCCCGCCATCCAATAGGGAATATTCTTTTTTTCACCGCCTGGCCATGTAAGCGTGGCAACAGTAGAATGATCATAATTTAGTTGATGCGCTGTCCGTCCGTATCCGGCCAACACATATACACGCGGAGTGGTATTGGGTGAAAGCGTAAATTTGACTAATCCCGCCAAGCGATTTTTCTCGTATGAAGATACAAAGGCCTGTTTCATCTTTTCATCTCCAAATTGCGTCATTTCTGCTCCAACGGACAACCATGGCAAAGGGGCCCATAACACACGAACATCCCAACCTTTCAGAGCAGATGTATCCAAATCTTCCTCTTCCGTTTCCATCTTTTGTGAAGAAAGTTGATAAGCAACCGATATTTCTCCATGCAACAAGGAATACACGTTGGAAGGAGATTGCCCCGCACGATATTCTGGAGCCGACAAAGCGGGGAGCGCAACTCCCCCTAGAATAAAAAACACCCAAGCAAGTTGTCTCATAAAGATATTGTACAAAACAAATACCAGCAACAAAATATAGTTATAAGGGGACCTATATTTTGGATAGGTCCAAAAAATCTATTCTTGCCAGTTTATTTTTTGTATATTGATTTGTGTATTAGAAAGGTAAGTTAGGAGCGCCTACATATGTACAACAAAACATATCTTAAAGCATTAGCATCCATGATGGCCGTATTCTTGTTGTTCTCCATCGTTTCACCCGCTTCAGCTCACTTAAAGTTAAGAGGCAAAAAGATTAAAATAAAAACTTACAATTCTAAACCCAAAAACACCTACCGCTCAACCGTTTTCCAAAACATTCCGGAGCGGAAACTTGTTGATTCTCCATTTCCTTCTCCCGTCAAGAAAGCGGTTCCTATCAATTCTGCCAGCATGTACCGAACACTTGAACGCAAACTTTACACGCCTCATGAAAGCACCGGCCTTTCAAGAATAGACACTTGGGCTCTGACTAAAAGTTTTTTCCCTATCTACAAGAATCAAAAAGCGTTATTGGAAGATTTAACTACTTACACCAAATTGCGAAAAGAGGATAGAGTCATTTATTGGCACTCATATATCAACCCTAGCAATATTCCCCAAACAGGATATTACGTATATGAATTACCTCAAGCAGTTAGATATTACACCGGGATACACCTTAAAACGCTTTCACCCAAAGAGTGGGTATTAATCCGCAGAATCGACGGATCCGGCTCCACAGTGCTTATTAAAAAAGATCTTGAAGCGCGCGCTGCCGATCCTTATCACAAACCGTTGCCTTTATCATTTGTCCAACTGCGTGAACTTCCCACCTCAGCAGCCCAATTATGGAAAGACATCGGCGGAAAAACAAATGAAAAATATACAGCCAATCATGATTTTGCAGGGGATTTTATAACCTTCTTAAAAGTTGCGCCAGAATCGATGAAAGGCAAACCCATCAGAACAGTCAAATTCGTTAACGGAGAATATCACACATATGATATCTATCAACTGCCCATAGACCGGTTGACATTTAATGATATCACTTACACGAAAGGAAACAGCGTCGTGTTAGTAAGACATCCTGTCAAAGGCAACACAACATGGAAAACTCACTACAACACAGATGCTACATGGGCCCCTAATAACTCTGCCGTTACAATACGAAAACGTGATGAATTATTGAAAGAAAGTTTCCGTAACCTCCCTTGGCTCAATATCATCAACAAGCACTAAACAAAATCCCCGCCAAGTAAAGCGGGGAGTTTATTTACTCTAAAAACTTATTTTTGCAAGATATGTACCGCAAACCCGCCAATTTCGTCTTGCAAATACACTACACGCAGGGTTCCGTCCTCATTATAATCGGCACTTTTCCAGTTAAATTTAGCGCCACGCTGGGCCAAATAAAACGCTGCGCGCTGGGCGTTTGCCGTGGCAATGGCTATATGTCCATGTGCGCCGTAAAACATCTTTTTCATGGCTTCAATATACGGACCAGCAAAATAGGCACCGCCTTTATCGGTTTTGGTAAAGCCGAATAGATGTTCAAACTGGGTTGCTGTTTTTTCACTCTCTTTTGCATCCGGATGATTAATCCCCACGTGGCGCAGCTCAAAGCCCAGCAATTTTTCAATAGCTTCTTGGGCCCGATGCGTGATTTCTTCCCATTTTTGCTTTTTGATATCACTCACAAACACAAGTTTATTAGAACACTGTGCCAAAACAGTATTCCCGTCAATCAAATCATTTCCTTTTCGCAATAGAAACGGCACTTGTATTTTGTTAGGAACTCCCGCCGTATCTACAATCAAACCGACTCCGCTGGCAAATAGTTGACTGGCCTTGTCATAAGGACCCTGCACGCCAATAAGCAACTTCGGATAGCGCACGTGTAATTGCTCTACCGTTGCAGACAAATGTTTATTCCAAGATAGAATTATTCCCCGTATTCCTCCTTTTACCAGCGCTTCAGCTGCCTGGGTTATATTTTCCCCCTCTACAGCCGGAATACAAGCAAATAAACCAATATTAAAAATGTGATCACGAAGTTTTTTGATCATTTGGCTTGATCCTTTTCGATTTGTGCTAAAAGCAATTGAATGGCGTGGACAGATCCGCGACCAATATTGCGCTCGCGCGTGTGAGAAATCAATAATTTTTCGGCAACTGTTCCGCGTGGACCGGCTACAGCCACCCAAACGGTTCCCACAGGTTTTTCTTTAGTGCCTCCATCAGGGCCGGCGATCCCCGTTGTGGAAACAGCATATTGTGCACCTAATGCTTTGCGGGCCCCTTCGGCCATTTGGCGGGCAACTTGCTCACTAACAGCTCCATATTTTGCCAAATCGTCTGCATTAACACCTAGCACCTGTTGTTTAACTTCATTAGCATAGGCAACTACGCCACCCAGGAAGAACGCAGAAGCCCCTGCCATTGACGTAATCATGTGGGCAATATTGCCCCCTGTACAGCTCTCGGCACTAGCCACAGTTACACCTGTGTTTTTAAGTCGACGCAACAAATCTTCGCGGCTATCTCCTTCGCTAGAAGGTTGATACGGCAAATCCTGTAAAGCGCTCAGTAGTTTTTCGTAGCAAGCGTCCAGTTGATCCACCGCATGCCCTTTGGCCGTTAAACGCAAGCGCACATACCCCTCACTAGGCAAATATGCCAAACTTATGTTTTCGGGCAAAGCACTTTCAAAATCAGCTAATTTCAGCGCAATTTCCGATTCGGGAATATCAAACACCGTAATCATTTTAAAACGCAGGAACAAATCGGTAAATTTTGCTTTTAAACGGGGTAATACCTCATGGTGCATCAAATATTCGGTTTCAAACGGTACGCCGGGCAAGGAAACAAGCACTTTCTTTTGGTGGTCAAACCACATCCCGCTGGCAGTTCCTTTTAAGTTGCGTAACGGCGTGCATTTTTCGGGCAAAAGAGCCTGGGAAACATTGTATTTATTCATGCGGTTAGGAATATCGGCAAACATTTCCTCGAGCCAATGATAAACCTCTTTGTTTTCAACTAACGGGCAATCAAAGTATTCAGCCAGCACTTTTTTAGTAAGGTCGTCTTTGGTGGGGCCTAGGCCGCCGGTCATAAGGACCACATCCGCGCGCAAAAAGGCGTCATTGATGGCCCGAACAATAGCGTTGCGCTCATCGGCCACGGAACGCATCTCTACCGTTTCTGCACCCAATTTTGTCAGTTCCCGGGCCATAAAGCGGGAATTAGTATCTAAAATCTGCCCGAGTAAAATTTCGTCTCCAATAGTAATAATGACGGCTTTCATAAGACCTCCTGTAAGACGGTAATTTTCTCTATTGTAGCATATTATTCAAAATCATAAACAATAAGGGGAACGCTTTAGGCGTTCCCCTTATTTTCATTAAACATAACGTAAATTATTCTACCACTAACACCGAACGTCCATCTTTTTCCTCAGCGTAGGGATCCAATGTGTTTTTGCCGTCTATGATATACAAGAACTTATATGTACCGGGAGCAATGGAAAGGGTAGTTTCCCAATAATCGCCCACTTTTTTAAGTGCTTGCGGCTTGGACATCGTAAATCCACTCACTACGGCCACTTTGTTCCCTTCGCCAAACCAGCGGAAAGTAACCTTGCGATATTTGCCGGTTGTAGGCGTAATAATAATACTCTCTTTCATTTCTTTTTGCATGGGAACTTGAACAGCAGGAGCCGTATCTCCCACTACGGCAATATCTTCCTTAACGGGCTCTTTCACAGATTCTTTTACAGTTTCCCTCATGGGCTCGGACATCTTTACTTCTTCCGCAATTACCGTCGGTTGCAATGCGGGCTGTTCCACAGTTACGACTTCTTCCTCTGTAATCAAAGGAAGGGCATCTTCCTCCTGCTGTGCTTGCACGGAAACCGTTTTCCCTGCAGGAGCAGGACTAAAAAGCTTATCCGAAAATTGTTTGTAGAGAAAAAATCCAAAGACGCACAAAAAAACCACGTCCAGCACGATCAAAAACAACCACATATCTTTGTTAGAAGACGGTTTTTCTTCAAATTCTTGGGAATCGTTTTGCATAGAGGATCCTGTTAAAAAAGCGGGCGAAGGGAATCGAACCCTCGTCTAAAGCTTGGGAAGCTTCCATTCTACCATTGAACCACGCCCGCACAAATTTAACGACAATTTATTGTAGCAAAATTTACCGCACCGTACAATTACTTTCCCGCCCCTGGCAGCGTTTTAATAAACGCCAGTGCATCGGCCCGAGTACGAATTTTTCCTTCCACCTGTGCCTCTGCCACGGTCTCTAAAATTTCCCCTACCTGTGGCCCTGGTTTTAGATGTAATACATTCATGACATCCACCCCAGTCAAAATCTTATCCGGTTTGACGAGTGTAGGCCGCTCAAAATATTGCTCCAACATAAAATTAAGTACTTGTAGGTGACGTAACGTTTTACCGACATTTTTATAACGTTCGGCCTGGGCAATTGTCATCAAGCGTTCGCCGCTTTTGGGTAAAATGCGTCGCAGCTGGTCATCGGTTACATAACTAGTGTAATCTGCCCAACATAAAAATAACAACGCAATAGCCGCATCGCCCAAATCACGAAAGAAATGATACACCCCACGGCGGGTAAGCACATCATTACTGGCCAAATTAGACGGACGCAAATGCTCGCCAATCATAGCGCAAATTAAGCGACTATCAGCTTTACTATAGTGCAATCCGTCAAGCACTTGGCGGGCCATACGTGCGCCTTGCTGTTCATGATAGAAAAACCGCAAACGCCCTTTATGCATTTTGGCAGTAGCGGGTTTGGCAATATCATGCAAAAGTGCCGTCATTTTAAGAAGCGGTTGATTAGCCACAAACGGAGTAAGTTTTGAAGCAAATTTAGGGAATGCTTTGCTTAAATGATTGAGTACATAATCCATACGCTTACACACCAAAAGCGTGTGTTTTAATACTCCGCCCTTCCCATAATACACTTCGGCGCAAGAACGTTGCGCTTCCAAAACAGGGAATAACGCAGTAAGTAGCCCACACTCATCCATTTGAAGTAAAAAATCATATAATACGCCTGGCACTGCAAATAGACGGTCTAATTCTTCCTTAATCCGTTCGCCGGCAGGTTGGTTAATTAGCGCAGCATCTTTTTTAATTTGAGCCAGCGTAGCGGGTGTAATTGTAAACTTAAGTTCAGCCGCACACCGAAACGCCCGCAACATACGTAGCGGATCTTCCCTAAAATGGGTTTTGCCGTTGAGGCGGATTTGCTTTGCACGTACATCCGCCACGCCCCCCGTTTCATCCACAATAGCGGCCCGGCGCATACGTTTTAAAATTACATGTGCCGTATCGTTTTTGCGCGGCGTAATAACAAGTTGAGGTTTGGCACTAACAGGGTACGCCAGTGAATTAAAGGCAAAATCACGCCGTTGCAAATCGGCCTTGAGATTCTTGCCTTGATAAGCGGTTAAATCAATTTGAATTTTATCTTTATGAGTAACTAAACGCCACACACCCAATTCCGGGTCCATCTCAAAAGAGGCGGCATTTAAACGTTTAGCAAGTGTTTGCGCAACTTGTTTGACTTGATTAGCCGGTAGTGTAATATCAATATCGCTAGATTGCCGTTTGAGTAAACTATTGCGCACAATCCCGCCTACATAGTGCCCCTGTGGAACTACTTCGGCCAGGATAGCGGCTAACTCCATGCCTACTCCTGCGCGGCGGGTACAGCCGCCCCGGCAGCTATTGCTTTTTTGAGTTTTTCTACCGCATCTTTGCGCAGTTCGCGTTTGAGCACTTTGCGAAGTGCATTTTTAGGAAGTTCTTCCACAAATTCAAAATCGCGCGGGCGTTTGTAATTGTCCAAATGCGTCTTTAAGAATTTGCGAAATTCCGCGTCAGAAAGTTCAACCCCTTCTTTCTTTACGGCATACAATTTGATAAATTCGCCACCGCGTCCGTCCGGCACGCCTATAATGGCACACTCTTCAATGGCGGGATGTTCGCAAATAATGGCCTCCACTTGTGCAGAAAACACTTTAAGACCTTTAATAATAATCATGTCTTTCTTACGGTCTTTAATGAAGATAAATCCATCATCATCTACTTCCACAATATCACCGGTTTTAAACCACCCATCTTCCGTAAAGGCATCTTTAGTGGCCTTTTCATTACCCCAATATCCTTTAAACAAATTGGGACCTTTGACGCACAGTTCTCCCTCGGTATTACGCGGGACCTCATGTCCTTCATCATCTACCACCAGCGTGCTTACCGCCGGAATAGCCGGGCCAACTGATTTAATTTTTTGTAATTCTTCCGTGTTCACGCTGACCACAGGGCTGGTTTCGGTAAGGCCGTAACCTTCCAAAATCTTCACGCCGATTTTTTCTTCAAATCGGTCCTTAATTTCTTGCGTGAGCGGTGCCGCACCCGAAATACCAAACCGCACATTCTTAAACGGCCAAAACCGTAGATACAACTGCTTTAGGCCCTTGGCTTCTTTGGAGAGCACGGCATAAATTTGCGGAACAGCCAAAATGAGTGTTACGCCTTCTGTACCCATGGCGCCCAGCCATTTACTGGCCGGCATGACGTTAGCGACAATAACTACTTTTAAATTTAGATACAACGGGATGACAACACACGTGGTCCACGCAAATGAGTGGAACATGGGAAGCAAGCACAAAAATACGTCATCATCGGTAATTTTAAAAATCTGTGCACAGGAAATAACGTTGGCGGCCAGGTTACCATGGGTAATCATGGCCCCTTTGGGAAGCCCGGTTGTACCGGAAGTGTACAAGATAAACGCCAAATCCTCGAGCGTCGCTTGGGCCGAAGCAGTTTCGTCGTGATAGGTAGATTTTTCAATCTGCTCCCAGAACATCTGCACTTTGTCGCAATCCGCAGCAGAAGACGGAATTTCATCGGTAGTAAAAATGGTCTGTACCGTGGGCATATTGGGCAAGCATTTCACATAATGACGGATAAATTCGGCTTGTGTAACTACTGCTTTGACTTGCGCATTATTTAAAATATACTCGATTTCTTCGGGCTTGGTAACCATAAAGTTCATGGGAATCGCTACTGCCCCTAGCTTATACAATCCGTAGTTGGCTACAATCGTGTCAATAGAATTCCGGTGCGCCACAGCCACACGGTCACCTTTGCGAATACCATGTTCAAAGAACATATCAGCCGCACGGTCCACCTGCATTAAAAGTTCATGATAGGAAACCTTTTTATCGGTACCGGCCTCAACTAGCGCAATTTTATTAGGAAAGCGAAACGCGCTATCAGCTAAAGAAGTATACAAATCTTTACGACGAATCATAAGCACCTCTCAAAATCGGTATATTTATATTGTAGCATACTTGCCAGGTGTATTACCCTTGTCTTGGGTCCAAAATATCTCTAAATGCATCTCCTAGCAAATTCCAACCTAACACAAATAGAAAAATTGCTCCGCCCGGTACCACAACGGTATACCAATAAGCCAGCGGATGGCCCGGTGCGCCAAGCACCCAATTGCGCGCCATAGCAATAAGTTGCCCCCAATCGGCCGTACCTGGTTGTGCCCCCAATCCCAAAAAGGATAGCGAAGCCGCTGTGAGTACCACATATCCAATATCCAAACTAGCGACTACAACAGAAGGATAAATTGAGTTAGGCACGATATGGCGCCAGAAAATCCGTCCGCCACCAGCCCCTAACGTGCGCGCTGCCGTTACAAAGCCACGTTCTTTCACCGACAAAATATCTCCACGCACTAAACGAGCATAAGAAGGCCACGCCACCGCGGTAAGCGCAATCATCATATTTTTGATATCCGGCCCCAGCATGGCAGCAATGACCATCGCCAATACTAATGAGGGAACCGCAAATACTACATCCGTTAAGCGCATGAGCACTTCATCTACTTTTCCGCCAAAATAGGCAGCTATCCCCCCAATTAAAAGACCGATTAAAAATGCCAAAAGCGTCACGGTAATTCCAATTTTAAAGGCCAACCGTGAGCCCCATATCACTCCGTAATAGAGGTCATATTGTTGTTCGGTAGTACCCAGCCAGTGTTGTGCAGACGGCCCTTGCGGCTCAATTTGATAACTGGTCTGTGGCAATTGATAGGGATTATTCTCATTTTGCACGGGTGCTAATACTGGGGCAAACAATGCCGTCAACGCAAACAAACTCACCAGTATTAATCCGGCTAAAGAAGTTTTACTTTTGCAAATTCGTTTTAATAAACGCAACTCCATCATTTACTCCAAGCGAATACGCGGATCTACCGCCGTATACAAAATATCGGAAAGCAAATTTCCTATTACAAATAGCACAGCTACTAAGAATGAAAAACCCATAATTCCAGCAATATCCAACTGTTGAGCCGCCAGCACACCAAAACGACCAATACCCGGGTAATCAAAAATAGTTTCTACAATCACCGTTCCACCCAACAAGCGAATGAATTGAATTCCCGCTAATGTAATTACAGGGATAATGGCATTTTTCCCAGCGTGTTTATACACAATTTGATATTTGCTAAGCCCTTTGGCACGAGCGGTACGCACATAATCTTTACCTAGTTCTTCGAGCATAGACGAACGCATTACACGCACCATTAGGGCAAACGATCCGATACACAACGTCATGGCCGGTAGCACCAAGTGCGAAAAGACATCCCCAAATACACGCCACTGTCCGTTAAGCAAACTATCTATGAGCAAAAATCCGGTATAGGTTTTGAAACCGGCTCCGTGGATGATAATATCCGTTTGGATAGAATATCCACCCGGCGCAAACCAATGTAACTGTCCGTAAAACACCATTAGCAGCAACAATCCAAGCACAAAAATCGGCAGTGAAAAACCTCCCACCGACACAAATCGCGCGAAAATATCCTGCCACTTATCTTTGTGAACGGCTGACGCCGCCCCGAACCACACGCCAAAGAATACCACCAAAATCATGGTTAATACCGCCAACTGAATTGTGGCCGGTAAATATTGTTTAAGCGCTTGGAACACAGGCATATTAGCACTGGGGCTGTACCCTAAATCACCATGCACCGCATTCTTAAGCCAACGACCATATTGCTTAAAAACGTTGTCCCGCAAACCGTATTGACGAATCACTTCCTCCAAGGCATTCATTTGGCGCGGATCCTTTACATATAGTGAGGCACGCATTTCAGGGCTCAAACGCTGCGTCAAGAAAAATAGTAAGAAAGTAACTCCCAATACCACTAGCGGCAACAAACACAACCGGCGCAACATATAACGGATCATAAAATTCCCCCTTCCACTGTTGGAACGGCAGCTAGCAACGTTTTAGTATAAGTTTGTTTGGGAGCTGAAAATAACTGTTCAGCCGGAGCATATTCCACGATTTTTCCTTCGTGCATGACCGCAATATCATCACATAAAAATCGTGCCACGGCAAAGTCATGCGTAACAAACAACATAGATAATTTACGTGTTTGCTGAATGTCTTTAAGCAAATTTAAAATTTGTGCCTGCACAGAAACATCCAAAGCGGAAACGGGCTCATCTGCTATCAAAATAGAAGGATTGAGCGCCAATGCACGCGCGATAGCAATACGCTGCCGTTGACCGCCGGAAAATTCGTGTGCAAAGCGATCCAAATAGGCACTATCTAACTGCACAGATGCGAGTAATTCTTTTAAATATTTTTCACGCGCAGATTTTCCCGTATACAGCCCATGAATATCCAACGGCTCACCGACTAATTGACGTACGGTTAAGCGGGGATCCAAACTGGCATAGGGGTCTTGATATACTACCTGCATATCGCGGCGCAACGCACGCCACTCTTTTTTATTAAGCGCGGCAATATCTCTCCCATTGATTTTTACCGTGCCCGCGGTAATGGGCTCAATCCCTAAAATCACTTTGCATAGCGTGCTCTTTCCGCAGCCGCTCTCACCCACTAGGCCCAGCACCTTACCTTTTTCCAGCGTTAGGTTCATGCCGCGCAGCACCTCTTTGTGCACGGCAGTGCCCAACCAGGGTTTACGCACATACGTTTTTGTAAGGTCTTTCACTTGCAGCGCAACGGTCATTCCCCCTCCTGCAGATAGCAACGTGTTTGCCGAGAACCTTGTTCAAATAAAGGTGGGCACGTCTCAAAACATTTGTTTGTGGCCTTGATACAACGCGGGGCAAATGGACAGCCACGCAAAATTTCACCCGGTCTAGGAGGAGTCCCGGCAATGGCGGGTAGACGCTCGACTTTCTTACGGGTGCTGGCTAGCGAGTCCAATAACCCTTGCGTATAAGGATGAAACGGGTGCTCAAATAAATCTTTAGCGGGAGCATGTTCCATACATTGCCCCGCGTACAACACTAATACCTCATCAGCTATTTGAGCCGCGACCGCTAAATTATGTGTAATGAAAATCACAGACATTTCATTTTTGCGTTGCAGATCTTTAATGAGTTTCAAAATTTGTGCTTGGATGGTTACATCCAACGCTGTGGTGGGCTCATCGGCAATCAAAATATCGGGAGACAATGCTAACGCCATAGCAATCATCACACGCTGGCACATACCACCGGAAAATTGAAACGGATATTCGTTTAAGCGTTTTTCAGCATCGGCAATACCTACTTGGCCTAACAGTTCGGCCGCTTTTTTACGCGCCGCCATTTTGGAAATTGTTCGATGAGCGCGCAGCGTTTCGGTTAGTTGTTCGCCAATCGTCAATACGGGATTTAAACTCGAGCCCGGATCTTGGAATATCATGGCAATTTTACTGCCACGTACTTTACGAAGAGAATTTTCTTTGCACGCCAGTAAATTTTTCCCACTATAGGTAATTTTTCCGCTACTTACACGCGCATTAGGAGCAAGAAGATTTAAAATAGAAAGCGCTTGTACTGTTTTGCCGCTACCACTCTCCCCCACCACGGCCAATACTTTCCCCTTTGGCAAATTGTAGGACAGATTATGTAGCACGGGAACTGTTCCGTTCTCGGTTTGGAAGCTAATCGACAAATTTTCTATACGTAAAATCGGCTCCGTCATAGTTATATTATAACACTTTGCCAAGGTCCATGCACTGAGTTCCCGTGCTACTTGAATTTTGCTATACTTTTTATATGAAACGCTTTTTTTTATTAGGTATAGTTCTATTGGGGTTAGGAGCGTGCAATCATTATCAAACAATCCCAGTTACGCTACCCGACGGTTTTGTGGTCAAAGCGCTCGTGGCCGATACCCCTGCTAAGCAAGAGCGCGGACTCATGTTTGTAACTCAGTTGCCCGAAGACCGAGGAATGATTTTTGTTTTTGACCAAGACCAAGATCAATTATTTTGGATGAAAAACACGCTAATTGATTTAGATATGGTGTTTATTTCTTCGGATAAAACCATTACAAGTGTAGCCGCAGAAGTTCCACACTCCTACACTTACACTCCCGATGAAGAAGTAGCTAGAGCAGGGGGATATGGGAAATATGTACTGGAGTTAGCCAGTCAAACAGCCCAAAAACACGGCCTAGTCCCCGGAAGCAAACTACAATTTGCGTATGAAAAATAAGAAAATAATTGTCTTTTCTACCATTTTACTGTTTTGTTTCAGTTTAGCGACGGCACAAGAGACCTCGTCATGGGATACTATTAAACAAAATGCTAAAGATCACCTGGCACATTTACTGCAGATTGATACTTCCGTTTCTAATCCCGATGAAATAACCGCCGCCCGTTATATTTACAAACAATTTAACAAACAAAAAATAGATTGGGACATTTTTATCCCAAGCAAAGGTCGCGCTAACTTGATGGCACGCTTAAAGGGAACCGACCCTACACAAAAACCGCTGCTTTTAATTTCCCATTTAGATACCGCAAATGCACAAGAAAATTGGACACTTCCCCCTTTCAAAGCCACATTTAAAGACGGCAAAATATACGGGCTTGGCGCTACGGACGCCAAGAATTATACAGCAATTTATTTAGCGTTGTTCACGTGGTTGGCCCAACAGGAACAAAAACCGCTACGAGATATCATTTTCTTGGTTACCTCCGGCGAAGAGTCCGGCAGCGACAGCGGGCTTTTATGGTTAGGGAATACGCTTTGGGATAAAATTGCTCCTGGATATGCACTAAACGAAGGGGGTGGCATTATTAAAGACCCCGAAGGAACCCCCATTGTTTTTGCGGAGGCCGCCACCAAGCTTTATATGGACATCAAAATTACTGCTTTAGGACAGGAGGGACATTCGGCACTCCCTTCGGAAAACAATGCCGTGTATGCACTCTCGCAAGCATTGGCCAAAATCGAAAATTGGAAACGGCCAGCGCAACTTACCGCCCCGGCACGCACGTTACTTAAAGCCATCTTGCCGTTACAAGATGAAGATGGCCAAACCACACTTAACATGATCCTTCAAGACGAAAACCCACAAAACCGCCAAAATGCCGCTGAACTTATTGCACAGGATCCTTTTTTTGAGTCACAACTAAAAGACACTATTAACCCCACACAAGTATCTTCCCAAACAGATGTAAATACCACCGGCTCTACCGCCAGTGCTATACTAAATGTACGTCTGCTACCTACTACAGACCCGGATACTTTCTTTGCTGATTTACAAAACTTATTCAAGAACGATAAACAAATTATGTTTGAGGTTTTAGAGCGTCCGCAGTTCCCGGCACCGGTTGCCATGGATGGGACCGATCCGCTTTTTGCTTCCATCCAAAGAACCGCTCAAAAATTGGTCCCCGGTGCAATTACGGTTCCCGGGTTAAGCCCGGCCTCAAGCGATAACGAATTTTTACGCAAACAAGGCGTGATCACCTATGGTCTCGGCCCGGATATGAACCCACTAGACACCAATACAGCGCATGCCGCAGATGAATTCATCCGCGAAAACGATTTTTATCATCAATTGGAATTTGTAGCGGGTGTGGTATTTGACTTCGCTTACGGCAAGGATATTCTTCCTCTTACAGCGCAAACCCGCTTGGACAATGAATCTGCCGAAACTAGCCAAATTAAAAAAGCGAGATAATTTTACTTATAATAAATGCTGGCTTTAACTTGGTCAGCGTGCGTTTTGCCTAACAATTTTTCTATGATGGCAAACCCGAAATCCACAGTTGCTGCAGCAGATTGACCGGTAATAATATTCTCGTCCACCGCTACATAATTTCCGGTAAAATGGCCACCGAAATCTTCATTCATAGATGTAAAGCAAGTATACTTCTTCCCTTTTAAATATCCCTGATGTCCTAATATCGTGGGGCTAGCGCAGATGGCGGCTACCACTTTCCCTTCATCTATAAATTGTTTGATTAGCGCCTGTACCCCTGCATTTTTTTCCAATGCTGCATACTGCGGTCCGCCTGGCAACACAAGCGCATCATACTGGGTTGCGTCTAATTGTGAAAAAGGTTTTAGGGCACTACATGTTAATCCGAACCGTCCTGTTGCATCCGCCCGGGTAAGTGAAAAGATGTCCACTGTCAGCCCACCGCGCCGCAAAACAGCAAACGTACCTACGGCCTCTAATTCCTCAAATCCATTGGTAAGTACCACACATACTTTCTTCATAGATTATCCTTATTTGACAGCTGCCTTAAGTGCCGCCACTTTATCGGTTTGTTCCCACGGAAAATCCTTCCGGCCAAAATGCCCAAAAGAAGCCGTTTTAGCATAAATGGGACGGCGCAATTTGAAATGTTCAATAATCCCACGTGGCGTAAGCGGGAAAAGTTTGCGGGCAATGGTAGCTAATTTTTCATCCGGCAAGATACCTGTTCCTTCCGTATCTACATAAAAACCAACCGGCTCTTCGCGTCCAATGGCGTAGGCAATTTGTACCGTACACGCACGGGCTAATTTGGCAGCTACAATATTTTTGGCAATATAGCGTGCCATATAAGCAGCCGAGCGGTCCACTTTTGTTGGATCTTTTCCACTAAAAGCACCCCCACCATGCGGGCAACGACCACCGTAAGTATCTACAATAATTTTTCGTCCGGTAAGTCCGGTGTCCGATTGTGGGCCACCAATAACGAATTTTCCCGTCGGGTTGATGTAGACCTTGGTGTTCTTATCCATCCATTTGCCTAACACAGGCGTAATAGCCGCAGCCATAATTTCTTTTTTAGATTTATCGGTAATGTGGTACCCGGTTTTATCCAAGATATCTTCTGTATGCTGCGTAGAAAGTACCACTGTATCTACACGCATGGGTTTTCCATTTTGATATTCTACTGTTACTTGGCTTTTAGCATCTGGCCCCAAATACGGCAACTTTTTCGCGCGACGCACTTCATCTAATTTTTTTAGAATATTATGTGACAAAACAAGTGAAAGCGGCATTAGTTCAGGCGTTTCGGCCACAGCATAACCCACCATCAGTCCCTGATCTCCGGCTCCGCCAACGTCCACTCCCTGGCTAATATCCGGCGACTGTTTCCCAATCACGTTAATTACCGCGCAGGTTTTGTAATTAAACCCCCACTTGGCTTCATCATAGCCGATATCTTTAATTACGTTACGGGCAATTTGTTCTACGTCCACCCAAGTACGCGTGGTGATTTCTCCGCCAACAATAACTAATCCGCGTGTAATGTAGGTTTCACATGCTACGCGGGCCGTTTTGTCTTTTTCCAAAATGGCATCTAAAATAGCGTCCGAAATTTGGTCACACACTTTGTCCGGGTGGCCCTTAGAGACAGATTCTGATGTAAAAAAATAGTTACCTTGTGTAATCATACAACACTCCTGCGCGTAAGAAATTTTGAGGGGTTTTATATATTATACCTTATTGTACTCATTGCGTGCGAGTCCTCAAAGACAATAAAAACTCCTCTTACATAGCAAGAGGAGTTCGTAAGCAAATACAAAATATTTATCACTACTTAACAACGCTCAAGAGCTTATGCGTTCCATCAGAGGCGGCAACATCTTTAAATTCGTACCGTTTACACTTATTAGAAGTAATTCCACACTGCTCGCCACCTGCAGCACTAATTGTAACGTTCCCTAATGTAAATCCTTCTTTGACATGAAAGTGGGTCGGAACAGCAACCTGGTACCCCGTAGTCAGTTTATTGGTCGTAATCTTTAGATTTTTTACCGTTTCCCCATCAGAAATATTCTTGAAACCATAAATATAGGCATCTTTATTCACTTGCAAAGTGCCACCATTTATAGTAACGTCCGTACCGCTAGAAGCCATATATTTATTAACGGATCCCCCCGCGATATCAAACGATCTCAGCCCAACATCAGTACCTCCAGCTACGAAGTGCCTTTTTAGCAGCGTTCCTTTTAAGGAAGCTGACGTCTCTATCCCGTCTATGTTATCCGTATTCGGGGTAATATTTTTGATGATGTTTAAAGTACGTTTCTTATCGTTTCCCTCATCGGTAATCCTACAATGTTCTACTGTGCATTTATGTGCTTCTTGGGCATCTCTTAATGCAATGCTCTGCCCCCCCTTAGATTGTATATTCATTATACCGGGATTGTCGCCCGCTTGAATAACTATTCCGCCGACAAGCTTTGCTGTAGTATGCGCCACTAAATTTTCATAAGCTCCTAAACGAGACGGGTTATACGCAATAGCCGCCACTACCTCGTTCATCGCAAAAACACCCTTGGCACACATACTTAACACAAGTAGTAAAATAATTCGACGCATAAAAATGCCCCCTATCCAAAAAGCTCTTTCTATAATTCTATAGAAAAAACAGCAGAAAAACAAGGCCCATTTTCTCCTTTTCTCTTTTTCATTTGTAACCGCTGGAAATACAAACCCAAAAAGTATAGAATATAGAATATAAACTATTTTGCTTGATATATGGTACCTCATAAAGGAGAAAATTGCCCATGGTAAAAACGAAACAACCAACCTCTACGGTTATGAATCCAAAGGAAGAATTGGCATTGCTAGACAAAATTGTCGGTAAAGTTAAAGAAGCACAGCGTGTATTTGCCACTTATACGCAAGAGCAAGTAGATAAAATTTTCCGTGCAGCTGCCATTGCCGCGGCACAAAACCGTATTCCACTAGCCAAACTAGCCGTTGAAGAAACCGGCATGGGCGTCATGGAAGACAAAGTAATCAAAAATCAATTTGCTTCCGAATATATTTACAACCAATACAAAGATACTAAAACTTGTGGAGTATTAACCGATGACGACGCCTTTGGTTACCGTCAAGTAGCCGAGCCCATCGGTCTAATCGCCGGGATTATTCCCACCACTAATCCCACCTCTACCGCTATTTTTAAAAGTTTACTCGCTTTGAAAACGCGCAACGGAATTATTTTTTCTCCCCATCCGCGTGCCAAAAGATGCACCATTGAGGCAGCCAAAATTGTACTGAAAGCCGCTGTAGAGGCAGGTGCACCCCAAGGAATTATCGGTTGGATTGAAAACCCCACCATGACACTTTCCAATGCCCTGATGCATCACAAAGATATCAATTTAATTTTAGCTACCGGCGGCCCCGGAATGGTAACCGCTGCTTATTCTTCGGGCAAACCGGCATTAGGTGTAGGCGCTGGTAACACCCCCGTAGTCATTGATGCTACAGCTGACATTAAAATGGCTGTTAGTTCGGTCATTATGAGCAAAACCTTTGACAACGGCATGATCTGCGCCAGTGAACAATCTGTCATTGTAGAATCCTCTGTGTACGATAAAGTAAAAGCAGAATTTATCGCCCGCGGATGTTATTTCGTTACCGGGCCGGACCGCAAAAAATTGGCTCAGACAATTGTGATAGACAACAAGCTAAATGCTGCTATTGTGGGGCAATCGGCAGAAGTAATTGCAAAAATGTCCGGCATCAAAGTGCCCGCACATACAAAAATTTTAATTGCCGAGGCCAAAGAGGTAAACGACGCAGAGCCCTTTGCGCGCGAAAAACTTTCCCCCATACTCGGTTTTTACAAAGCCAAAGATTTTAAAACTGCAGCAACACTTGCTCGGGATTTGATCTTGTACGGAGGGGCTGGGCATACCTCTGTACTTTACACCGACGAAGCCAATGAAGATCATATCGATTACTTCCAAGATATGCCCACCGCACGCACGTTGATCAATATGCCTTCTTCACAAGGAGCTATCGGGGACGTGTATAATTTTAAATTGGCGCCATCTTTGACGCTAGGTTGCGGCTCGTGGGGCGGCAACTCGGTCAGTGAAAACATTGGAGTGAAACATCTTATGAACGTAAAATCCGTAGCACAACGCCGTGAAAATATGTATTGGTACAAAGTGCCTCAAAAAATTTACTTTAAACGGGGTGCTTTGCAACAGGCACTGGCTGAATTGCAAGATAAAAAGCGTGCCTACATCATTACTGATAAAACAATGGAACAACTGGGCCATGTACGTACGGTCATTGAGGTGTTAGAAGGGCTCAACATCAAAGTACGTGTATTTTCCGACGTTATCCCCGACCCCAATATTTCCAATGTGAACGAAGCGCTGGCCATCGCCAATTCTTGGCAGCCGGATATGATTATCGCTTTAGGCGGCGGGAGCGCGATTGATGAAGGAAAAATGGTTTGGCTGATGTATGAAAACCCTGCTACCAGTTTTGAAGATATTGCTATGCGCTTTATGGATATCCGCAAGCGTATTTATTCCGCTCCGCCCTTAGGCAAAAAGGCAATTATGGTAGCTATCCCCACCACCTCGGGCACGGGTTCTGAAGTAACGCCCTTTACCATTATTACCGATGAAAAAACAGGCACCAAATACGCCATCACCGACTACGCACTCACCCCCGATATGGCGATTATCGACCCGGAATTCGTACTCCACATGCCCAAGTCATTGACTGCTTTTTCAGGGTTAGACGTGCTCACACATGCTATTGAGGCCTACACCTCGGTCTTTTCCACTAACTTCACGGAGGGACAAGCATTAGAGGCCCTACGCTTGGTATTTAAATATTTGGAAAAATCCTACAATGAAGGTGCCAAAAATATTAACGCCCGCGAAAAAATGCACTACGCTGCCACCATTGCCGGGATGGCATTTGCCAACGCATTTTTGGGGCTTTCGCACTCCATGGCACACAAACTGGGTGCCATGTATCACGTACCGCACGGACTAGCAAACGCACTCTTGCTCTCTTACGTCATTGAGTTCAACGCCACTGACAAACCTACTAAACAAGGGTTATTCCCGCAGTATAAGTATCCGTTTGTCAAAGGACGCTATGCCAAAATCATTGACTACTTGCTACCTCACAACAAATTGGGTAATAATCAAGATGCCAAAGTGCAAAAACTCATTGATATGGTAGAGAATTTAAAACATAAGCTCAATATTCCCAAATCTATCAAGGAGTATGGCATCCCGGAAAAAGAGTTTTTAGCTAACTTGGACAAACTCTCTGAACTGGCGTTTGATGATCAATGCACCGGTGGGAATGCACGCTATCCGCTTATTAGCGAAATTAAAGAGCTTTACCTCAAGGCCTATTACGGCAAGCCCATCAAACACAAAAAGAGTAAATAATATCTCCCCCCATTTGTAAAACGTGGGGGGTTTTGTTACAAAATGCTATAATACCTCCATGGGACTGGAAGAATTAGAACAACAAGATTATTTTTCTATCGGCGATGTACGGCGAATCACCGGCGTACCGGAGTACTCCGTACGCTACTGGGAAGCCGAATTTGGACTTATTCGCCCGGTTCGTTTACCTAGTGGCCATCGACGATATAGCAAAAATGATGTTTACACGATTTTGAAAATTAAAGACCTCATTTATAAACACAAGCTCACACTTGAAGGTGCCAAAAAGCAACTAAACAAATATCAATTCTCTACCTCCGGGGAAGGGCGCATTTCTTCACGCATAGATGTCAAACTTCTTACGGAAATTAAAGAAGCGCTGGCGGATTTGCTTAAAGAATGATATAATATAGATGTTGCGAGGATCGCAGCAGAACGGGGAGTGGCTCAGAGGTAGAGCGCTCGCTTGGGGTGCGAGAGATCGCGGGTTCGATTCCCGCCTTCCCGAAATTTTACTCCTCGATGGTGAAACAGTATCACGTTCCCCTTTGGAGGGAAAGTTCTAGGTGCGAGTCCTGGTTGAGGAATTTTATTACGGGGCGTAGCGCAGATGGTAGCGCGCACGGTTCGGGACCGTGAGGTCGCTGGTTCAAATCCAGTCGCCCCGACCATTTAAAATAAAAAATCCGCTGAAAGGCGGGTTTTTTACTTTAGATAAATTCCAAAGGGCGAAGCAGGCAAACTGCTTTGCCTGCGGCTGGATGTGAAGGCCACAGCGATGTTTTTGTTTGAGCCGCCGTGCTATGTGCGGCGAAAGGCAAAAACCGCGAGGCCCGGCCTGTAGGAAAATTCCGTCAGAAATTTTACCGGAAGGCAAATCCAGTAGTCCCGACCATTTAAAATAAGAGACCGCCTTCATGAGGCGGTCTCGGCACATATACTAGAGAAGTTTTATTACTCATTCGAAATCAGAAATATACTGTTCTATTTGCCCTCTCTGATATTTCCCTTCAGTTATAGGTCGGGTATAAACAATTTTTTTTGCAGGGGCTACTTTGGCTAGTTCTTCTGATATATCCTTTAAATCTTGTACTAATGTTATGACATCGCGGTAACTATATACGTCCGCTGTTACCGCTTGCCCCGTTAAAGGAACTAGGCCTTCCTCACTTTTTAATAACACATTAGGCATCATTTTATCTTCGAATAGTACAACTGGGTGATGATCAACTTCCATCACTCTTAATCCCTCTATTTCTGCAAGGTACGCTACATTCACTTCTTCCGTACTTGTAAAGAGCGGGCTATCTTTGTCGACCGCATATAACGCTTTATGTTCATGTGGATAATAGCGAATGTAATAGTTACCATTCCATGCCTCTTTGAGTTCGGCCCCTATCCCCTGGCCTGCATCGAAATTGCGCCATACCAAACCATCATCTGTCATACGGACCAACTGGCTTTCTTCTCCCCTCGCTCCTACCGGTTCCATCCATACACCTTGTTGTTCTAATGGATGGGGCGCTGCCTCACGTTCTTGCTTCACTTGTTTTGAAAAATCTTCAAAATTCCGAGCAATTGCACGGCCTTTGCTGCCATTTACCGATAACCAACGCCCATTCTCATGATCCATTACCAAAATATCTTTCAAGTGATTTTTGTTGCCTTTTACCACAACCACCAAATATCCTTCTTTTGCCCACTCGGCCCTTTCCAGCCCCATCTTTAATGCTTCCGGCGCACTCTTTCCTTTAAATAAAGAGGTCCCTGTCAAAGCATCCACGGTTGATAAATTTTGTACTACATAGCTATTAAATTGCCCTTTTGGATATTTTTGCATCAATGGGGCACTCCATCTCTGCACTTCGACTTTGCTAGCCAAATGGTCCCAATTTTGTACGAATGGATTTATATTCCCATCCTTTGCAATTGCAGGCACCCCCATAGAGGTCCGCACTGCATTTAATAACTTCCTTCCAAAGGGATGACTACGTATAATCAGCGGGGGTCGAGTGGCTGCCCCCATTTGTTTTTTCCAATTTTGTGCTGTTGATTTGTTCAACATTTGTTGCGCACGCCGCTCTAAAAGTGTTTTTGTAACCAACATACGACCACGTATCGCAAAGCTAGGCATCGCTAATAGTATCAAACACATCGCACAGAATATGTACTTTATTTTCATTTTATCTTGCTCTCTTGGTAAAAAGGTCCGCTACTCATCAAAAAAACCTACCATATCGTATCGTTCATCGGCTGCTTCCCAACCTTGTGTTTCTAAACTCTTACAAATCTTCCAGCCCACATTACTGTGCGCCATGCAAATTCCTTGCCACACGCCGATGGGATAATTGTTCCAATCTGTAAGCACTTTTCGCCATAGTATGCCATATAAATTGTTTTCCTCCCCTTCATTTTGACGAGCCATAGCTACAAAACATCCCAGTTCAGAGCACCACATCCGATATCTAAAATGACGCAGATGACATTTTTCATCTTCTTGTGAAAATTTACACTGAGGGTCCATCATTAACAAGCCACGCCCAATTTCCGTACCGCCCAAATAATCCATGTGGCGTTCATTCATACCCTCCAGAATTTGTTCATCCAGCGAATCTCGCAAGCGTACCAGTGTAGGCATTACCGCAGCCAAACGACTTTTTTCCACTACATACCGATATTGCGGCAAGGATACTGTCACCAAAATGCCAATGATTAGCACTACAACTAAGATTTCAAGCAATGTAAATCCCTTGGGTTGCATGCAGTTAGTCCTTTAGATAGCGCGCCAAAATATCCGCGGCACATTTTACTTTATCCGGACAGGTGCGGTGCGCATAATACTCCGGCGTGCGCTCAGCCGGAACGGGGCTTTGGGGCCCGGGGGCAATGCCCAACAATTCCCGGCAGATAATTGAGCCATTTTTTTGCTTGAACTGATTACACGCTTCTTGAATACGCGCGTAGAACGTGGCTTTGGCGGCTTGGTCTTTGGGGTCTTTAGGTGCATACTTTAACGAAAGAGCCATACACATAGCACTTACCGCCCCGCACACTTCGCGTTGTCTGCCAAGTCCCCCGCCAAAGCAAGCCGAAAGGGCAAGGGCTGTCTTTTCATCAATTCCTAACTCTGGCGCAAATACACAAAATACCGCTTGCGCACAATTATGTCCGTCAATAAAAAATTGTTTCGCTTGTTCTGATTTCGTCATAGCTGTATGATAACAAAATTTTACAGTTAATGCTCTTGTACTGATTTTGCAAGCGTCTCTAACTTTTGATTTTTGTAATAAAAATAATTACGTAATTTCTCTGCAAAAAAACTTGATAAATTTTTTTCGTACTTAATGTGCCCTGTATATAATGCTCCGTCTATGCCTTCAGCTTTCATCGCAATACCGGTCTCTTCCTTTTGAGGAAATCCCGTCAATGCTACAATTCCTCCATTAAATTTATAGTAGCGTAATTGGCGTGCAAGATATAGTCCTCCCCCTCCACCCATCATAATATCCGTAATTACCAAATCATACGTTAAACAACCGGGAGTACTTAAAAACTCGCTCATATCACGATACGCATCAAATTGCCACTGCGAAAATTGTTCTTCCTCTCGCACACGATGAAAAGCGGATATAATCTCTGCCGTACCGTCTTCCTCTTCCCGAATAATGGCTACGCGTGCTCTCTTGGGTAACAGCAAAGCATCCGAGTTTTCAGGGATAGTTGGCGTCCTCAAGTAAAAACGGTTTCCGTCATACTCTTTCCTGGCCTTCTCCAAGGCAGAAAGAGGCATTTCTTCCAATGAGCCGAATTCCCCTGTACCCAACATCTGATAAAAACGTCTGTTTCTCAACAAATAAGTTTTCGCCTCCCCAAGCATAGCATCTCCTCGGGCATCAAAATAAACTTCCGCAGCTTTTACTTGCTGTAATGCAGAATTAATCAGACGCAAACGATCATAGATTTCCCACGGATTAAGGTGGCGATTCTCAAAAGTTCCTTGATAGAAGACCTCCGTGTCCAAAGTTTTAGCCAACCGGGCGGTGGCACTAAGCGCTTTTATATACTGTTTTGAAATGTTTGGTCTCATCTCTCTGGGGTACTTTGACAAGCAGTTCCTATAGAATTTTTCTCTCTTAGATGGTGTCAGGGAAAGTTGCTTAGGTTCCAAAGAGTACTTCCTCATTTCTAAAGCCAAGGTGCGTTGCATTGCCAACGAGAGAGAACCCCTCCCAGATGTTGCATGAGCAACGGGGGCTTTTATTCTACGCAACGAAAAACCAATTCCCGGCGCATAAACCCGATAGTCAACAAACGCCCAGGCCTGCGCAGCACAAAAAAGACAACAAAGAACTACATCCATTATACGTTTCATACTTGAATTGTAACAAAAAAGCCAAAAGCCAAGAAGGGTCCTTAGGCCCAGAAACACTTTGGGTCTTTTAGAACTAATTAATTTTTACGCTTGCGGATATTTTCATAACCTGTTAATTTATCTATAATATAGGTAATACTCATAATAAAGGGGGCATTATGGAAATATCTGCTATCAATCAGCAAGTACAACAAGAAAGCATTTTCTTGCAGGATTTAAAACGAGAAATTAGCAAAGTAATAGTAGGTCAAGAGGCACTATTAGAAAAAATGTTAGTAGCTTTACTTGCCGACGGACACGTGCTTATTGAAGGCGTCCCCGGCTTGGCCAAAACATTGGCTGTTAAAACATTAGCGCAAGCCATTCACGCACAGTTTAACCGTATCCAATTTACGCCGGACTTGCTGCCTGCTGATATTACCGGTACTTTAATCTTTAGCCCCAAGGAAGGATCTTTCTTCCCCAAACGCGGCCCCGTATTTGCCAACTTTGTACTCGCCGACGAAATTAACCGCTCCCCCGCCAAAGTACAAAGCGCTCTCTTGGAAGCCATGCAAGAGCGTCAAGTAACTATCGGTGAAGAAACCTATCCACTGCCCGCTCCGTTTATGGTACTAGCTACCCAAAACCCGGTCGAACAAGAAGGAACCTATCCGCTGCCCGAAGCACAAGTAGACCGCTTTATGCTTAAAGTATTGGTCACTTATCCTTCCAAGGAAGAAGAAAAACAAATTTTGGAACGCATGGCCAGCCACCAAAAAATCGAAGTAAACACTTCCGTCACACCGGAAATGATTTTAAAAGCCCGCAGCGTAGTAGACAATATTTATGTGGACGAAAAAATCAAAAATTATATCGTAAATTTAGTATTTGCTACGCGCGACCCCAAAGCTTTCGGTTTGGAAAAATTGGCCTCGTTTATTGCTTACGGTGCCAGCCCGCGCGCGACCATTTTCCTCACCCAAGCAGCTAAAGCGTATGCATTTTTAAACGGACGTGGCTATGTAACACCCGAAGATATTAAAGCCATCGGTTTAGACGTATTGCGTCACCGTGTGCTTTTATCTTATGAAGCAGAAGCCGAAAACGTATCGGCCGATCAGATTGTAACACAAATTTTTGATGCGGTAGATGTACCGTAGTCATTAGGGGGTAAGGGATGGATACCGCGGAAATTCTCAAAAAAGTCCGCCAAATTGAAATCCAAACGGACCGGTTAGTCAGCGAAACGTTTGCCGGGGAATATTTAAGCACCTTTAAAGGGCAAGGTATCGAATTTGCCGAAGTGCGCGAATATATCCCGGGGGACGATGTGCGCAGCATTGACTGGAACGTAACCGCTCGTACCGGTATCCCTTACATTAAAAAATTCAATGAAACGCGCGAACTCACTGTCATGATTGCATGTGACGTATCGGGTTCCCAGCAATTCGGTTCCACCGATAAATTCAAACAACAGGCCGCAGCAGAACTAGCTGCTTTGTTTGCTTTTTCCGCGTTACGCAATAGTGACAAAGTAGGACTATTGCTATTCTCGGATCAAGTGGAACTCTTTGTACCCCCCAAAAAAGGTAAACGCCATATTTTGCGCCTAATCCGCGAGCTGGTTGCCTTTGAGCCCAAACAAACTAAAACCAATATTGCTTTATGTTTGGAAACGTTGCTAAAAGTGCTTAAGCATCAAGGGATTGTAGTATTGATTTCGGACTTTCTAGCACCTGTTTCACAATTTGAACGTCCCTTTAAATTAGCAGCTAAAAAATTTGATTTAATTCCAGTTAAAGTGCAAGACAAACTGGAATACACACTGCCACATGTGCCCGTGTGCATTGGAACGGTAGACCCCGAAACCGGAGAGCAAGACGAAATTTGTTTAACAGACGGTGATTTAAATAATCAATTACGAAATTTCTGGCAAAAACAAGAGGAAGATTTACATACGCTGTTTACTCCGTTTAAGGTTGAGCCCATCGTGGCACAAACGGATAAGCCCCTAGCTGATCCCGTTATTGCATTCTTTAAACGAAGAGCTAAAAAAATAAGGAAATAAATCCATGAAAAAATATATTTTGTGGTGTTTATTAGTTCAATGTTCCTTGCTCGTATATGCGCAAGGGCTAGAAGTATTGCATACAGAAATTCCTTCCACCGTTCCTTTTGCAAAGCCATTTGCCGCCCAGGCCATTTTATCTCATGCGGCGGGAGATAGTGTACAACTCGTTAAAGATTCCACCCCTGCCGATTTTACTATCACACAGGTAGCGCTTAATTCATTAGCGCCGGATCGCACACAGGCCGATTTAACTGTGTTACCGCTCACGTTGGAAAAATCCACATTTACGGTGTCATTTGCCCTTAACGCAGATCCAAAATCCGTGGCAAATATAGAAACACCTATCACTGTTACCCCTGTACAGCTTTTTAAAGATAAAGAATTTAAAGAAATCCGCTCACCCAAACGTCCGTTTGACTGGGCCCTATGGCTGTGTATTATCTTGGCGTTAGTGGCACTTATTTGTCTGCTCGTTTGGTGGACGCGCCGCCTTCGTAAAGATGCCGCTTTACTGTCGGCAGAAAAAGACAATCGCCCCGCTCACGTAATTGCACTAAGCCAAATTGATGCATTAGTAGATAGCGGTCTGTGGGAAAACAAACAATACAAGCTTTTTTACATTACCCTTACCGATATCTTACGCGCTTACTTACAAAAAGCATTTGGATTGGATGTGTCTGCAGACACCTCTGCAGAACTTCTACGCCGCATTAAAACACAAGCACAATTTACCTCATTTGTTCAAGGATTACGTGATTTTTTGGCCTCCGGCGATTTAGTAAAATTTGCCAAAGCCACTCCTACGGAAATAACACGCAATCAAGATATTACGTTTTTGCGCCACTTCATTACACAAACGGCTCCCAAACCACAACCACAGGCGCCTAAGACGGTGGAGGTGAAAGTATAATGCACCGTTTACTCTCTTTGTTTAGTGACTCCATTTCCCTACGTCATCCGTGGGTACTTGTATTATTGATTTTGCCAGTACTTCTACTTATTTTTAAAGCAATGCGCCGGGGCAGTGAGGCACGCCAAATCAACTATCCTCTTGTACACCTACAGCTACAAAGCGGATCCTTGCGTCTGTTACTGACACGTTGGTTGCCTACATTACTGTACGCACTGGCAATTACACTATTGATTATTGCATTAGCACGCCCCGTCAAAGTAGACCGTACGCAACTTCCCCCCACCGAAGGGATAGATATCATTTTATTAATGGATGCCTCGGCCTCCATGCAACAAAAGGATTTTGAACCCAACCGCTTTATTGCCTCCCAATTAACTGCAAAACGTTTTGTAGAAAAACGCCCCAGTGACCGCATCGGTTTAGTGGTATTTGCCAAACAGGCCATGTTGCAGGCCCCACTTACTTTGGACCACGAGGCATTACAAGCGTATATTTCGGCCATGTATTTAGGAATGATTGATGCCAATTATACCGCTATTGGAGATGCGTTAGGGGTAGCTGCCAATCATTTAAAAGATAGCAAAGCCAAAAGCAAAATCATCATTTTACTCACGGATGGGGACTCTAACGCCGGAACTATCGATCCCGTCATGGCAGCTAAAGCAGCGGCCTCCTACGGTATACGCGTTTACGCAATCGGCGCAGCCAGTGCACCCGGACAAACGATGTACTCCAGCCAAGAAGATGAAATCAACGAAGGACTTTTATTGGAAATCGCCCAAACCACCGGTGGACAATTTTACCGTGCTAAAGATACGCAACAATTAAACGATATTTATAATACTATTAACGAACTGGAAAAAACAAAATTTACCCCCCAAGTGACCGTTCATATGCAAGATGAATTTACGCCGTTTATTATGTTGGCAATCGTCGTGTTAGGGGTAGCTATCGTATTGGAAAAACTCTTTTTAATAAGGATACCGTAAACTATGGAATTATTTGCTAAACCGATTTTCTTACTCTGCATGATTCCCGCGTTAGGCATACTCTTATTGGTGCTGTGGCTGGGCGGACGGCTCGTGCGACGTTATAAACGGGCTTTATTCGGCTCGGCGGCCTTATCCCAACTTACCATTCATTTATGTCCTGTTTCCGTTTGGAAGAATATACTTCTAGTATTATGCGTAGGTTTGTTATTTGTCGCGTTAGCCGGACCTCAATGGGGAATTGAAGTAACTCAGGCGCAAGGTTCTTTTGCGCAAACAGTAATTGCCGTAGACGTATCAGCCAGCATGCGCGCCCAAGATGTTAAACCGACCCGTCTTGAAAACGCCAAACGCATGTTACAAATGTTGGTTACTCGCCTTAAGGAAGACCGCTTGGGAATTATCGCTTTTACCTCAAAGGCATTTATCCAATGTCCCATTACTACCGATACAGATGCCTTGAATTATTTTATTAACTCCCTGCAACCCGATATGTTACCCGTGCCAGGCACCTCATTAGCAGCCGCTGTAGAATTAGCCGCCCACATGCTCTCCACGTACCCCGGCCAAAAGGCACTCATTTTACTTACCGATGGGGAAGACCATGCCGCAGAGGAACTTAAACATGCTAAAGAGATTGCCCAGCAAAACTCTATCCGTATCATTGCAGTAGGGATCGGAACAACCGAAGGATCCTTAATTCCCACTCGTGTAGATGCCAGCGGGCATGTGATAGATTATAAAAAAGATAAAACCGGCAAAACTGTTGTCTCAAAATTGGACGAGAAATCGCTCGCACAATTAGCACAGGCCACCGGAGGAGTATATATTGCGTACACTACCCCAGCGCAAGTAGCTAATCAAATTGAACAAGCAGTTGTCGGGTTAGATAAATCAACCAGCACTACGGGACGGCATGTGTTATATAAAAACAGATACGCGTTCCCTTTAACGCTTGCTCTTTTGTGTTTGATGGGATATTTGTTATGGCCAAGCGGTAAGAAAAAACAATCTCAAAAAAGGTAAAATATGCCTATGCGATATTATCTAGTTGCCCTTCTTTTATGCATGTTTCTCCCTCTGCAAGCCGGAGTAGGCGGTCAACTGCGCCAGGCAGGCAAACTTTATGCCAATGAACAATACGGCCAAGCGCTTTCGGCTTACGAAGAAGCATTACAAAAAGATCCTCAAAATCCGCAAGCTACTTTTGGAGCCGGTGCCGCGGCCTATCACTTAAAGGATTACCAACAGGCGCAAGAGGCCTTTGAAAGTGTATCGCATGAAAAAGGACAATTAGGTCAAGATGCCCTGTTTAATCTGGGCAATACCCACTATCGTGCCGGACAACAAGACCCGGCTATCGCCGCATATCGTCAAGCCATTATTCAAAATCCACAGGATAAAGAAGCAATCCATAATTTACAATTGGTCTTACAACAAAAACAAAATCAGCAAAACAAGAATAATCAAAATAACCAGAATCAAGATAAAGATTCGCAAAATAATGATCAGCAAGATCAACAAAATAATCAGGGACAAGCTCCGCAAGAGCAAGACAATCAGCAGCAGCAACAGCCCCAACAACCGCAAAACCAGCAGAACCAGCTGGATAAACAAGCAGCCGACCGCGTGATGCAGTTAGCACGGGACAACGAATATAAACGCCCTACACAGCCGGGCAACAGCGGAGCAGATGACACAGTGGAGAAAGATTGGTAATGAAACGTTTAGCATTCTTTTTAAGTTGTATCCTTATAGGTACTTCTCTATGGGCTCAAGTAAAATTGACCGCTACCACGGATAAAACGGATTTGACGTTAGATGACGAACTTACACTTACGGTGCAAGTTTCCGGTGCTACAGGCAATATCGTAATGCCGCAACTACCCAGTTTGCCCGCTTTTAATGTTTACTCACGTGAAGTATCACAATCTAGCATCAACGGTAAAACCACCTCTATTTTCAGATACACCATGTTGCCACGTTTTGTAGGAAAAACCTCCATCGGATCTATTACATTTAGTCATCAGGGTAAAATATACCGCACTCAACCCATTGAAGTACGTATTTATCGCGCTAATTCTTCCAACGCAAAAAATACGGCAACTACTGTTACAACTTCTTCTCGGCCCACGACGCCTGATACGGAACTTTCACAACTTCCCCCGCTAGAGCGCGAACTAGCTACCCGTGCCTACGCCCATCAGGGCCAGCCCTACTTTGTGGTAGCGGCTGTTAGCAACAAAAAACCGTATGTAAATGAACCTTTCACATTGACGGTACGTTTCTATTATTCCAGGGCTTTTTACGATGCTCCCTATCAAAACCCCGCCATCACAAATTTGTTCATGGAAGAAGCGGGAGACGCACAAGGCCAACAAACAGTTAACGGAGTAATTTATCGATACGAAGAAAAGAGATATCATCTAACAGGGGTAAGCGCCGGGGAAGCCACCATTGGTGCAGCCAGTGTATCTTTCCGTCCGGGATCTTCGCCACTATCGGTATTAGACCGCTTTTTTGGCGGAGCTGCCGTAGAACCGGAACAAACCGTTTCGTCCACACCTATCAAATTGCAAATTCGCCCCTTACCTACAGAAGGGAAACCCGCTTCGTTCTATGGGGCAGTTGGCTCCGGTTATGCATTTACGGCCAAACTTGATCCCACGCAGACCGAAGCAGGTGAGGCCGTTACTCTTTCTGCCACGGTACAAGGGCCCGGTAATTTGAAAACAACTACCGATTTACAATTCCCTCACATTGAAGGATTGGCAGATTATCCAGCAGCCCCTGTATCCAATTACCTGCCCAATAGCACCTCGCGTAGTTATAAAGTGTTTAAAACAGTTCTCGTACCATCCGCATCGGGTGCCTACACAATCCCGGCGTTGCGTTGGTCTTACTTTGATCCGCAAGCAAACACCTATAAGACATTGACTTCAAATCCGCTTACATTGACCGTATCTCCTTCTTCTAAAGCGGCCAGCCAACTAGATTTTGGACACTCCGAAACCGGGAATACAGGCGTGCAAACAATCGGGCAAGATATCCGTTATTTAATTAGTCAAAATCCTCCTGCCCCCTCTTGGTTAGCCCATATCTCAAATTGGAAATGGCTACATATTGTGGCACTGGCCTGGTTGGTGATTTGCGTGTTCATAGCATGTGTTGGCAAAAAATCAGCAGCTAAACGCCATGCCTATACGCAGGCCAAAGCACGATTAAAAAAAGCCACCACATACGAACATATTTCAGATGCAATCTCAAATTATTTGTTGGCCAAATGGAAGATTTCTACAGCCAGTTTACCCCTTCGTTCCATTGTAGATGCACTTGAAAAGAAAAACGTTAAACCCCAAGCATGCCAACAATTCGCCACGCTATGGGAGAAATTAGAATCTGCTCGTTTCGCCCCGGCGCAAGCGGACTCCCAAACACGCGCACAACTTACGCAACAGGCCTTGGAACTACTCAAAGTATTGGAGGAAACCAAATGAAACGCTTACTCATTACTTTATTCTTAACTGTAAGTTGCCTGCTCCCCGTTTGCTTGCGTGCAGGAGATTTAAAAGCAACTGCAGAATCTTTCTACCGGCAAGGGCAATACGCCCAAGCACTTTCCACCTATGAACAAGCATTAAAAAATGCCCCAAACGACCCCTATCTTTACTACAATATAGGTAACTGCTATTTTAAAATGGGAAGTAAGGGGTTGGCGGTAGCATCTTATTACCGCGCTTTTAAGTTAGACCCCCAAAATGCTGACATCCGCCACAACCTGTCTTTGGCATTGGCCAATGGCGGTGACTCACTAGTACCTACTGGCATGCCCGAGGCATTACATCGGGCCTTGTTCATACTCCCTTTGGGAGAACTAAAAGGACTTGTATGCCTAGCCGGTTGGATACTGTGTTTATTTGCAGGGATTTGGCTACTTTCACGCAAAGCAGGAAAATTTACCCTAGTGTTAGGGATTGTATTTGTTGTAATAGCAGGTTGGTTTTATATAAGAAACTCGTGGGAGAATGAACCGTTGGCCGTAGTGGCCTCCCCTGTAGTAGAACTACGTAGCGGACCGGGAAAGAATTTCCCAGCCAGCGCAGCCGTGCAGCAAGGGCATTTGGTGCGCGTGCTGGACAGTAAAGATAACTGGCAAGAAGTTGTCGTCCGTTCTGAAGGATTAAAGGGCTGGATTGAACAAACCGCGTTAGAACGTATTTGAGAGGAAATTATGTTTGTAAAACAACAAGCTGATGAATTAATTACTGCTGTAACGTATGTAAAAGAAAACTTATCCGCTTCCGTGGAAAAATTAGCCGCAGAAGTCATTAAAGCATTTAAAAACGGACATAAAGTCATTTTAATGGGTAACGGCGGAAGCGCCGGGGATGCCCAACATATCGCAGCAGAATTTGTGGGACGCTTTAAGAAAGAACGCCCGTCCTTGCCGGCGCTAGCATTAAATACCAACACATCCACTTTAACCGCTATCGGCAACGATTATTCCTACGATGTAGTTTTCTCCCGCCAAATTGACGGCTTTGCCCAAGAAGGGGACGTCGTAATCGGCATTTCCACTTCCGGCAACAGCAAAAATGTCTATTTAGCCCTAGGCCTAGCTAAACGCAAAGGTTGCTTTACTGCGGCCTTTTTGGGAAAAGACGGCGGCACTATTAAAGATATTTGCGATTTACCTTTAGTTGTAAAATCCAACAATACCCCTCACATTCAAGCATGTCATATTTTCATGGGGCACTGCATGTGTGAGCTGGTAGATCAGGCGTATTAATATGAAAATAGCCATCGGTTGCGACCATGCAGGTTTTGCACTTAAAGAAACCGTTTTAAAAATCCTTTCCGATCAAAAACACACTATCATTGACTGCGGGACTTGTTCATGTGAGTCGGTTAATTTTGCTGATTTTGGACTGGCAGCCGCCCAAAAAGTGGCCAACCACGAAGCCGACCGAGCCATTTTGATTTGTGGATCGGGTGTAGGGATGTGCATTGCCGCTAATAAAGTAAAAGGCGTGCGCGCCAGCGTCTGCCATGATGCCTATTCTGCCCGGCAAGCCGTGGAGCATGACAACTTAAACGCACTGTGTTTAGGAGCACGCATTATTGGCCCTGCCTTAGCAGAAGATCTGGTAAAACAATTTTTAAGTGCTACTTTCAAAACGGGAACCCGTCATGAGGAGCGCTTACAAAAAGTAATTGCGTTTGAGAACGCACACTTTAAATAAACTTAATAGAAGGAAGGAATTATGAAGACACAAGCAAACCCCCTAGCCCAAGGGATGATTCGCGAGGGTGAAATCAAATTAGACACTTTGGAATTTAACACCAAGTTCTGGGCCAAAGACCCTACGCTTTGGAAACAAGATCAAGAACACAAGGAGTTTATTGTCAAATTTTTAGGATGGCAAAAAGTATACGATTGGACGTTAGAACGAATCGATCAGGTACTGTCTTTTGCTCAAGAGGCCAAAGAAACTTTTAAACATTGTGTCGTGATGGGAATGGGCGGTTCTTCCTTAGCACCGGAAGTATTCCGTACTGTATTTGGCAAACAAGCCGGTTACCCGGAACTTATTGTACTTGATACCACCAACCCCGATTGGGTAGGCGCTGCTCGTGCCCAGATTGATCCGGCTACCACTTTATTCATCTTTGCCAGTAAATCAGGCGGCACGGTGGAACCTTCTTCTCAATTTGCCTACTTCTACGAAGAAGTCGCCAAAGCCGGTGTTAAAAACCCGGGTGATAATTTTATCGCTATTACTGACCCCGGCACCGGGCTTGAAAAATTAGCTCAAAATAAAAACTTCCGCAAGACATTTCTCAATCCAGCCGACATCGGTGGACGTTTTTCTGCCTTGTCTATGTTCGGGATTGTCCCCGCAGCCCTTATGGGTGTGGACGTCAAAAAACTCTTGGAAATTGCCAAAGAAGAAGCGGCCACCTTTGGCCCGGAAGCCCCGTGGCAGGATAATGCCGCTGTACAATTAGGAGCACTGATGGGTGCTTGCGCCACGAATCAAACGCGCGACAAACTTACCCTACTCACCCCATCTGATTTTGCTACCTTTGGGTTATGGGCGGAACAATTAGTCGCCGAATCTACCGGGAAAGAAGGCAAAGGAATTGTACCGGTTGCCGGAGAAAGTTTGCTACCTAACTTTACCTACCGCGACGATCGTTTCTTTGTGCATTTGTCCACCGGTAGCGATGACGACAAACGTGTAAGCGCTTATGCTAAAACGTTGGCTGAAAATGAAATGCCCGTATTTACCATCTATTTGAATGATAAATATCAATTAGGTGCTATGTTTCTTTTGTGGGAAATTGCCACCGCTGCCGCGGGTGCTATTTTGGCAATTGATCCTTTTGATCAACCTAACGTACAAGCTGCTAAAACAATGACAAAAGATATTTTAGCACAATTGGCTGCCGGTAACGTCCCTGCTGAAGTAACTCTGCCGATTTTAGTATCTTCAGATCTGAAAGACCAAGTAAAAATTGAAACCCTTGGGCAAGACGTGTATTCCCTTTTAGAGAGCAACGATTACTTAGCCATTTTGCCTTATGTATATCCTTCAGCTGATGTAGAGAAGGCCTTACTTGTCTTGCGTGATAAAATTATGAGTAAAACCAAACGCGCCGTATTATTTGGCTATGGGCCGCGCTACTTGCACTCCACGGGCCAACTCCACAAAGGGGATGGTAATAACGGGGTATTTTTGATTCTCTCGGCCGATCCGAAAGAAGACATCCAAATCCCGGGCCAAAAATATACGTTTGGCCAATTGTGCAACGCGCAAGCGCTGGGGGATTTCCAGGCCCTGCAAGCCAAAGGCCGCCGTGTAATTAAATTACACCTCACGTTGCCTTTAGCAGAAAACATTCAAAAAATTACGGACTTGTTCTAACAAACACAGGGCGGCTATAAAGGCCGCCCTTTTTTATATGTTACGCGTTTTTATCCAAACTTACGGTTGCCAAATGAATGAAGCCGACTCGGAGGAAATGTTTTTACATCTTTCCGCACGCGGCGCTATTCGCACAGATGAGTTGGATAAAGCCGACGCCGTACTTATTAACACGTGTACGGTACGCGATCACGCGGAGCACCGCGCTATTTCTTTTTTAGGACGTTTACTAAAATGGAAACGCCAAAATCCTAAGCGTATTATCATTTTTGCCGGATGCGCCGCCCAACGTTTGGGTAAAAAACTTCAAAAACGCTATCCCTTTTTAAATATCGTATCGGGGGCTAAAGAAATTGAGAATTTTGCAGACACACTCGACAAAAGCGGTCTGTTTTCGCCCGCCGGGCAACCTTCCCCCTCTCACACGGGTTTATCGGCCTATGCCACCATAATGCGCGGCTGTAATTTTAATTGTACCTACTGCATTGTGCCCAGTGTGCGCGGCCCGGTGAAATGTTTGCCCGCACAGGATATTTTAGCCGACGTTACACGCAAGGCCCAAGCCGGCGCAAAAGAAATTATGCTTTTGGGGCAAACAGTCAATGCTTACCAAGATGGCAATACCTCGTTTGCCGATTTATTAAACCGCGTAAGCGAAATTCCCGGGGTGGAGCGCGTGCGTTTTACCAGCCCGCACCCAATTTACTTCACGCTCCAATTTCTGCAATCCGTCAAAGACAACCCTAAAATTGCGCATCACGTACACTTGCCGGTACAAAGCGGCTCTACTAAAGTTTTACAAGAAATGAAACGCGGTTACTCGCGCGAAATCTTTTTAGAGAAAGTACACGCACTACAAGCGTGCGGATTTGAAATTTCCACTGATATCATTGTGGGGTTCCCCACAGAAACCGAAGAAGATTTCGCACAAACCCTTTCTTTGGTGGACGAAGCAAAATTTATTGCGGCCTATTGTTTTAAATATTCCCCCCGGCAGGGTACTCCGGCCGCCCAAATGCCATTGCATGATGAACAAACGTTGGAAAGCCGCCTGGATATTTTATTAAACAAAGTAAAAGGGCTCTCTGAAACAGCTTATCAACGTCAAGTAGGCACCGTGCAACAAGTACTGATGGAAGAACCGCGCAAAGGTAAGAGTTCTACTAACTTTTGGGTACAAACAGGACTTGATTTTTCGGTCGGTAGTGTGGTAAGCTGTAAGATAGATAAAGCAGTAGGTACCTTATTATTTGCGAGGAATGAACATGACTAAAAAATATTCTGAAAAACGCCGTCACCCGCGTATGCCGGTGATCAGCAATTTAATTGAACCCGTCAATTTGCATTACAAAACCGAAGACGGAAAGGAAACTTCTTTAGTAGCCATCTTGGCGGACTTATCTGCCTCCGGTATGCGTATGATCAGCTTCTTAGGGGCTCCGCTAGCCGATAAATTTTCCATTAGTTTGCAATTACCCGGCACTGATAAAATTGAAGTAGATGCTAAACTTGCTTGGGTAAAACAACGCGAGAATGTTTATACTATCGGTATTGAATTCTTGCACATGGCCGAAAAACATGCCAAACTCATTAGTGAAATGGCCGATGATTTTAACGATTGCGATACACGCATCCTGTTAAAATTGCCCGACGTGTGCACCGAAAAATGCAAATGCCACCGCATCTGCAACAAAATTCAAAAAGACGAAAGCTTATTTGAAAAATAAGTTAAAAATTCTTCGCAAATTACCCCCGGTATAGGCCGGGGGTTTTTATATATTTATTTAAATTATTTTCTACAATATATTTATGAAACCGATTGTCATTTGCGGCCCTACCGCTTCCGGGAAAACAGACCTTGCCCTAGAAATTGCCCGTCAAACGGGTGGCGTAATTATCTCGGCCGATTCGCGCCAAGTGTACAAACGTCTTACCGTCGGTACTGCCAAGCCGCAAGGGGTTTACCAAAACGGCCTCTACACCGTAGAGGGCGTACCGTATTTACTGGTAGATTTTGTAGAAATAACTGCGCGCTTTAACGCCGGAAATTTTTGCAAATTAGCCGATGAAATAGCCGCTCGCTTTACCGGCAAGCAACTCATTTTTGCCGGCGGTACAGGGATGTATTTACAGTCCTACTTCGTGGGGATGGACCAACTCCCCCCCAGTACGCCACAAACACGCGCGCAACTGCAAGCACTACTGCAAGTACACGGCAAGGAAGGGCTCCATCAAGCACTAGCCCAAAAAGATCCTGTCTCTGCCCAGCAAATTCCCATCGGAAACGTACAGCGCACCATGCGCGCTTTGGAACTTTGCTTGCTTACTGGCAAGCCCGCCAGCACATTAAAAAGCGGGCACTTTTTCAAACTGCCGGATGCTACCAAATCACATTGGGTTTATTTAGATTGGGAAAAAGAATTGTTAAACAAACGCATTGCCCAACGTACTGAACAAATTTTTGATGGCATGGTGCGAGAAGCCAAAGCGCTTTTAGCCGAAGGATTTTCCCCCGATACCCCCGCACTCAAAACGCTGGGATATCCGCAAGCCATTGCTTACTTAAACGACACATTAACCCGTGTACAAGCCGTGGAAGAAGTTACCCTTAAAACACGCCAATATGCCAAGCGCCAGCGCACCTGGTTCAACCGCTACACCAATGCTCAACGGCTCTCTTTGTCACACCCGCATGACTTTGATATCAAAAAAATCGCGCCGGCCATATTAACCAGCGCGCACAAAGATATATAATTTATTTAAGGGATCTGCACATCCGTCGGGGGTGTTATTTTTTCCAATCTTTTGGTAATAGGACTATCCCCGTAATGGGCCATTGTTTTCTTAATAAATGCTAGCGTCGTTTTGGGAGCAAACCCGTTAAACAAAAAATAACTATGTGCCTTGCCAAAAGTAGGGAACGCCGCGCGCACATCCGCAGGGAGTTGATTATCTAACTTGGCAGTGGCAATCCCAATAATACCTCCATTTTTAAGCACTACAGCCCCCCCGGAGTTTCCGTGGTCTACCCCAAACCCGTCCGAGCCCCACATAGATTGTTTTTCCCCAAAGTAAAGCACTGTTTGTGGGTTTGAAAACGATTGCATTTGTCCGTATTCCCACAAGGGTACAATCATATCATTTCCATCAAGATTTAGGGTCATTAAATCGGCCCCACCATACGTATATAATACCGGGATTTTAGGGTGCGTAGCTCCCTGCCATTGTACTTTTAAATCGTGAGAATCTTTAAGGGCCTCTCGGAATTCTTGCGCGGTGGCCATTCCGCCCTCGGGGTATTCATAAATATATTCTTCCGGCTGATAATGGATAAGCGCCACATCCCAATTTTTGTGTGTGCTTACACGGGCATGAGCATCTACACTGCGGTATTTTTTGGGAATAAAAATATCCCGTCTACCGACTATAGCCGATGCATTTACGGGCCCTTGTGCCAACAAAATTTTAACTTGGCATGCATCTTTCAAACACACATCCACACAATGCGCCGCCGTAGCAAACCAATTTTCATGGATGCGGAATGCCTGACAACTTTGTGCATTATTAATGATAAGTTGTTTTTGAAATACGTAATCATCCGCGTACACGCGGCCAGCATGCACGAGCACTGAAGTAAAAACACATAACAAACAAGTTAAAAATAATTTTTTCATACTGTAAGTATATATAATAAACCCTAAAAAAACCAGGGCAAAATATCCTAGATTTTTTCTGGGCCTTAGTAGTCCCCCAAATAGGCCCTCTGCTCGGCCGGGCTTTCAAATCCCGACGCGATACCGGCGCCCTTGGTATCGCTCCACTCTCCCGGAATTTGGTCACAAGTCGCCTTACTGACGTGCGGCGCTCGCGACCCCGCCTCGCCATCCTCGCCTTTCACTTCGTTCAAACTCGGATATGGCTGCGGCTTTCAAATCCCGACGCGATACCAAGCAGTTGGTATCGCTCCACTCTCCATAAATTTAAAACCCCGCACTAGGCGGGGTTTAAATTTATACGGAGAGGGAGGGATTTGAACCCTCGAAACCTTGCGGTTTACAGGTTTTCGAGACCTGCTGTTTCAACCACTCACACACCTCTCCAATTACACCGTTGCCGAGTGGCGGGCGCGGGTATCTTTTTTTATTATATAAAACTTCCTAACATACTAGCTAGAAGCCAAGCCGATCGCAAACATCTCCTTCTGCTTCACAACGCAGCGTTGAACCCGCTAGATACGGCAATACCAATTCATACGATTCATTTTCATAAACATTGATACGAAATATGCGAATTTCTTTCGATCCCAGCATAGCTTGAAGTTTATGGTGTCTTGCACAAGTTTGGTCCGGCGTTAAGCAAATATCTGCATCTTCCGTCACAGGCATTCCAAACTGGTACCAGCTAGTGGCATAATCTTGATGCGCATTGAAATATTCTTGTTGCGCCGCTTGAATTTTGTTCATTAATGTCTTTGCCTGACTGACCCATACTTTTTCATCACTGGCAACTGTCGTTGCGTGAGTACGCGTTTTGGAACGCGACGGTACACCTTGCCTTTCCACAAGCCGTTGACAAAATGATTTAACACGTTCATCTTTGGAAATACACACTAAATTGCGCCGCGTATCGTTCAAATCATAGGCCCGAAATAACCGATAGGAAAATTTAGGATTTTCCCGCTGGGCGGCCACACCTTCAGGTTCCAATTCGAGAGTAAAAAGATTCGCCAAAACACAGCGGTTACTTTCCTCATTATTACATTCTTCAACAAAATTTAATTGGTTCCAGCGTGTGGCATACTGATTATGCTCTTTATAATAAGTATTCTGCACCTTACGAGCCGCTTCTAAATTTTTAGCCGCCATATTACCCAGTGCCCGTTCAAATTGAGGCAAGGCAATGGCTGCTAAAATTCCCAATACCAATGTACCAATAAGCAAGACAAAAAAACCAATAATCGCCCAAACCGCACATCCTTGTTTTTCATTCGGTTTTTCATCTATTACCAAACAACCCGCCAAGCTATCGTGCAAGCATTGTTTTTTCTCCGTCCAAAAACACATTAAATAGCCAATACACAAAATTAACGTGGAAATAATCATGGCTACATTGCGCCCTAACGAACGCCAGAAAGAAATGCGCTGTCCGTTCAAGTCAGTTACTTTAAGCCCAAATATCCGTTTGCCGATAGTGGCCTGCCACGCAGAGGACTCCGCCCATACAAAGTAAACTATCCATGTAGCGATCCCCAAAATGGTCCCGGCCGTTCCCGCCATAGAAGAATGACCGCTTACTCCCAGTATAAAACCGATGACAAACGAAACTATAAATGTAATAATCTGACAAAAAATTCCATCTATCAAATAAGCAGCGGTACGTTTCCAAAAACTTGCGTAAGACATATTCCCTCCTGTATATTTATTTGACTTTACCACCATAGTATAACTCTTTTTTGAAAACAATTCTACGATACATACCCAAAAGGCCTATATAAAATATGAGTCCTTTTTCCTATTTACTAAATCCGTTTTTTATGGAATTATATAGGGTAGGAATATACTCTACTAGTTAAGGAGAAAAATATGACAACTCGCACAGTTAGTTTAGTAGTATCGCTTTGTTTATTGGCAGCTGTATGCAGTGCGCAAACGATTAAGTTTAAACCCCGCCAAATTATTGTACCCAGTGCACGTTTCCGCAAACCGGTCCAGCCTATTTCGAATCCTTATTTCGGTTATAAGCACGGGGGACGCCCCTTTAAGCGCAACCGTGCTTTCTTGCAAAAAAACCGGATGTTAGATGTGGTAATGAATTATCGTAACAAAGAAGTTATCCATTTGCTCTCCTGGCGGTTACAACCATATTGGGACAATGTAAAATATCCCAAAGTCAAAGTGAGTTTTTCGGGTCATTTTTTCCCTTCTAAAAAAGCCATGAATCGTGCAGCACACGAATACATCAAACCCGAATTTCAAGTAAGTCCACAACAAGCCGTATCGGATATGTTAGTCCAAGCGACACGGCTTGAACACGGGTATGGTGTCATAAAAGTGTATGAAACGTTCCCCGATGCCCAAGAGCCCCGCATGTCCATGTTGGTGTTGGATGTAGGGAATATGGAATGGTTGGAATACACAGGGAACAAAGCAGTTCCCACCGAAGCGAAGGCCCCCACCGTGCAAGAAACCCAGCCCGCGCTGGAAGCGAAACAACCGGCCCAAACCACGGGTCCTCGGGTAGTGCATAAGTCCGAATCAACTATCCCGGAAACGACCGTGCCACAAAACGTGGAACAACCCTCCACTGAAGTAACGAAATCTGTTTTGAGCAAGGTTCCCCACGTAGTGCACCGGCCCGACCCGACTGTCCCGGAAACGACCGGGCCGCGTAAGCCAAAATATTATACTGTCAGCATACGCAATGGGAGAAAATATAGAACAGCTGTTTATTAAAAAATCTTGCGTATTTTGTTAGTAAGAGGCATAATACTGATATGATAAAACGTATTATTATTCTTTGCATGATGTGTTCCCTTCTTTCTGCACCTGTTCATGCGGGAGGATTTATAAAAAATGTGCGTGCGTCCCTGTCTAGAGCATTCAAACGCAACGCACGCGTCAGCGCCTCTATCAAACCGCGCGCCGTTCCCAAAGTTACTACGCATACTCCCCTGGAAGTAGGCGTAGAACGCGCCGTAACAAAAGCCGCGCAAACCCCTACATTGCACACAGAGCCCCAAGCTGTTACGTCTGCCACCAGTACCAGTGCCGGTGGGACGGCCGCAGCACCCATTGTGTTGCAACGCACTCCGCAGCGCAATCTGTTTCACGGGCGTTATCCTTCCGGATTATTAGAAGAAGAACAACTCATTCGTGATTGGCTTGAATTTTTTAAGAACGGCCATTTCCGCCCGCGCGACCAAGTAGAAGCCATTGAAGGGATGTCGCCCAAACAGATGAATAATATCATTGAGTATCTCTATTACCTTCCGTTAGAAGAAGCACAAGAGATTATCTTAAACCCGTTGCGCTCAACGGGACGTCTGCCGGACTTTATGTACGCCAACAAACTCATCCCCGGTACACGGCGTTTACCTTCGGGTTATTACAAAAACAAATTTAATGAAAACATTGCCCTATTCTTAACATTGGCAGAGACAGACGGCTCTGTTTTCACCCACAACGACCAGCTTAAAGAATTAATCAGTACGATGAAAGATTATTCCTTTAAGCAAGGTTTTACGTACGAAAACTCAAGCGAACTGACCAATGGGTTGCGCAAAAATTGGGAAGCGCTCATGGCCGAAATCCGCAAGCCCAGCATGGCACGCATACGTCCGGCGGTAGTGATTAAGATTTGGAACAAACCGGTACGTCTTCACGGCGGGAAAACGGTTAGTTTAAAACAATATTTCTCACAAACGCGCCATACTGCCTTTTTTGAAAAAGCCATGCCGGAGTTTTACTTAAACAGCCCCAAGTGGGTTGCTTTAGAAAACGAACGGCGCAACCTTATTGCCAAGGAATATCCGTTTGCTGCCTCTGACGCCAACGCGTTTAATCGCCTGCAAGAACGTTTGATATTGGGCAATTCGGATAAGTACCTTACGTTAGAACAATTTGGAGCGCTGATGACTTCATTGTATGAGCAAACTTATGGTAAGGCGCGCTCCCAAATTATTGACGAAGGGGCTGTTTCCATGCAGAATGACCCCCTGTTGGGTTTAAAAGCACAAACGCCCTCATGCACGACCATTAAAGTAAATAACTTTGAAAAGGTCGGCGGCGTATGCCAAATGTCCTTTAGCGACGGTGGTTACATGGGGCCTGTACGCGCTGGTTACGACGGTACTTCTACCGTAGCCCGCTTTGATCCCGTGGTATTTGATAATGTCCGCGTGGTAACGTTTGATATGGAAACCTTACAGCCGCGCGTAGTTACATTGGACAAAGTATCCTACGTCAAAGATTTAAAAAAACCAGATATTGACCGCGTACGTGCCAGTTCAATGGTAGGGGACGGGTTGGATATTTCACGCGATGCGTTAACGGTAGAACGTGCCGAAAAAGCCCTGCGTGATATTCCGCATTTACGTGCCACTATTTACCCGCAATCGCGCGTATCCTACGCTGACAAAGTTCCGTATATGAAAGGTGGCGGATTGGCTGCCTATTTAGCGTTGTTCACACCGGACTTTTACCCCATTAAAACCATTCACTTACTTAAAAAAGTGGATGGTAAGTGGACCTGGGAACCTACGCACTTTATCCGCAAAGAAGTGCTTACCCACGCCGGGTTCATTCACCGCGACCACATTACCTTTACCGAGCAAGTACAAGAACGTATTGTGCCGGATATCAAATAACGTTATCTCAAAACGTAAAAAGCCCCGCATGAAGCGGGGCTTTTTTATAAGTTAGAAATTTATTTTTGCAACCATCGCCAGAAGGCATCTTCAAACGCGGCAATGCTGTTATAGCGATACACTTTGGCAAGTGCTTTTTCTACGGAATAGGGCTCATACACTTGTTTACCACGCGAATCTTTCACCAAAAAACCGGTAGATGGATCACGCACGGCTTCGCCCTGTGCAATTAAGCGGGTAAACTGCTCAAATTGCATACGGTTAGACGGTGACATTCCCCCCGCAGGGTTGAGCAAAAAGCGCACCATCAAATATGCTTGCAGATACCATTTTTGCACACTTGCCTGGCCTCGTCCCTCCACCGCATCTAACGATCCTTCCTGCATAAATTCTTCAAAAGGCATCAAGCGTATCGGTTTGCCGCGGCGGGGAGCAGCAGGGCCTTCGTTACGGTACTTGGGCGGCGTAAACGTTTTATGCCTGCCAAAACCAAACATAGAAGTGGACGTAAATGAATTGGTCATGGTACTGGGGTCACGCTCAAAACGCAGCGTTTTAAAGTCATGATCCCACGGACCGCCCCGCTGGCCGGAAACAATTTGATCTTCTACCAAAACCGCCAACCCTTCATCTAGCCACGTAGGCGTCATAATGCGCCCAGTATTATGTTTATCAAAAAATTGTTGGGTAAAGATGTGTGTCAGCTCGTGCGCGAACACTTCTTGCAATTCGCGGGTATGTCCCGGTTCGTCATAGACGACAATTTCCCCACGGGTAGGATAGGCAATGGCACGTTGCCATGCTTTGGCATCCGGCTCATAACGCAGGTACGAATTATGATCTTGATATACAAATGCACGCACTTTGTCGCTCATCATCCACGGGATAAATCTTCTCAACATGTTGTAAGCAGTTTCAAATGTAAGTGGCATATTGGCAGAGCCCAATGCTCCGGCTTCGGGCTTTTGGGTATAGATGTTAAAATGTGTGCTTTTGGAAGGAACCCACTCTACCCCCGGGCGAAAAGCATTGGGATTGAATGCTTTTTTGGCAGAAGGAACTTTGGCCGGTCGGTTTTTAGCAGCCGAGGAGGGAATCCGCCCGCTCTGCGCCTCTGTTTTGGATTTTTCCAACATTTTCATGGCATATTCCAACTCGGCATCGGCCGCATCTTCTTCCTCGGTATTTTCGGCGGGCTGTGCGGTGACTGTATCGGTAGAGGCCACGGTGGTTACTGATGAAATACTTTCTTTTTTAGGGGTATTTTTTTTGACAACCGGTGCCACTTGCGTTTGCACGGATTTATTTTCCCCGCCAATTGTCAAAGGCATATCCAACGTGTTAGCCCCGGTAGCGGAGGCAGTGGTGGAGGAAGCGGCAGTGGCCGGTTTAGCGGTTTTTGGCTTAGGTGGTATTTTGGGAGCTTTCCTTCTAGAAGAAGCTGGCGCAAAAGGGGATTCTTTCTTTGCAGATTGTTGCAACAAATCCACAGATGAGGCGGGCGGCTGTGTGTACGTGCTGGGTACTTTGATATTCGGGTCTATTTCCCCCACACTTTGTGCCAAAGCACTTACTGCACCAAGAAGTAGTAATCCCCCTAATAACCCTTTGTACATACCCCTCCGCGCTTACAAGTATTGATTTCCGTACGTAATATTGTAACGTATGCTACACGGCTTACCCTCTTCCGGGACCATCGCAACTTCCATAGCAAAAGTGCCTTCTGCCTTTGGCGGATAAGGAACCCAAAAAGTTTGCTCCCTTCTTGTTTTCATCTCTCCGTCTTCTGGATCTTCGTATAGTTCAAAGCGACAATTCGCTATATTTTCGGCGGCAGTCACAGGGTCTTCTGCAAATTGTTTTGCCCAGTACTCGTGGACTTCTTTCATAGCCATTTCAATGACCATCTGCCCTTTCACTGTTTTACGAAGTTGACGCGCGGACAATGTGCGCGACATAACTGTCCGCAAAATCATGGCAGATAAACCCGCCAACACCGCGGCAATAATAAGTACCTGCAGAAGGGCAACGCCCCGTTTATTTAAACGCATAAAAGCTCCTTAATCTTCGCTTTTAGAAATAGGAAATCCCAGTTGTGACGACACAAAAACTTCTTCTACAGCTTCATTGACAACCGGCTCGGTAGGCACTTCCAAAATAACACGAAACCGGATGCCCCCTCCCCCCGGAGAAGATCCCGTCACAACATTCATGAAAGAAAAACTTGGAGATTTAAAACTATTCTGCGAAATATCTTTTACATTAGTAAGCCATACTTCACAAGGATTGTCTTCACTCCCCACCTTACGACAAATAACTCCACCTGTTCTACTGTTTGGATTACCCGCTCCCTGGATAGTGCCTTTCCTATAAACATACTTAACATCCTCCTCCTCACGCTGCAAAGGACCTATTGCGGATTTACTAATCACAATCAGAGGATCTCCACCTTCGGCCCCCCCCGTCCCCATGAGCAGCAGTATACTATCCGCCTCTGCAATATCCTGTCGCAGTTGACTCAGGGCAAGGGATAATTGCTGGCGTAACATTACTTTGGTACGGCCGACGCCTCCCTCCCGCACGGCAGCAGTGGTAAGTGCCGCCAAGGCAAGGCCTATTATCCCTACAATCATGGCAGCCAATAAAATTTCCATTAAGGTAAAACCTTTGTTATTTTTCATAACGTATACCCATTACACGTAATATCAAATCTAACCACATCAAAATATTCTGTATGCTCCGAAGTACCAGTCCCCACCTGCCCGGAAATATTAGTTACCGTGTACCCAAACGAAGAATTATTTGCATCGCAAATAGGTGGCAACTGACACGAAATATCAAGTTGTGTATGCAAGGCAAGCGGAGTGGAGGAACAAAACGTAGGGTCGCCATTGTGCCCGTTGCAGCAAATCCCCCCCCTCAACTTAGCCGGAACCGGTGATCCGTTGGCATCCGCAATTCCTACGTACGCCCGGAGTAAATTATTGGCTTTATCAACAGCTAACGTCATTTCCTCGCGTATATCCGGCTGCGTAGTTTGGCGCGATGCTGATAACAACACAGCAAAAGCACCACCGGCCACCAAAGCCAAAAGACCTAGTGCAATAACACCTTCCAACACCGTTACACCTTTTTTACTAATTAATAAATTTTTTATATTCATACTTATTCGTCATCCTCCTCGGCTTCACATTCGCGGATGCTCGAATCGCGGGCTACGCACCAACCTTTGTTGGCATATTTCCCAGCCGCTGAAGTACCAAAGGCCTTTACAAGAATTCCTTTGTTCTGATACAACTTATTTGTAGCTAAAAATATATACGGCAACCCGTTAAAATCTTTTGCCATCAAATAATCACACCCAAACAATTGAGCCATTGCGGCCGTTGAATTTGCGGAAGTATTAGTAGGGACTCCCGAGTTTACCTGGTCGTTACAACCTGCCGCCGCAACTTCCGCTACAGTAGTTATCGTATTGGTGGTTCTACCGGCTAATTTACCCACAATGCGGTACCCTTTGGTGTTTTGGTAATACGAACGCATCGCGTCCCCCATTTTGTTAGCGGCGGACTTGGCCTGCAAGTAATAAATTTCCGAACGCAAAGCCCGGATACCTGGAATGGCAAACGTAGTTACCACTACCAAAATAACCACTACAGCCAAAATTTCCATCAACGTAAAACCTTTGTTATTCATCCTGGCTCCTCGTTAAATCTGATTTATTTTTCTAGATTCCCAGACCTCACCATTTGTACACAGTGCCCGTATCATGGAAAGATCGGTGGTGATTTTAGAACTATTTGTGAGCAGACATACCCACAATTCTTTAATCCTGTTAGAATTTGTTTTATCCATGTCAAAACGCATCCGAAAGTTGCTCTTAAATTGGTTATCCTCCCGTATTTCCGCAGCATACTGGCGGTACTCCAAAAAGCCACAGTTTACCAAATTCTGCAATGAAAGCTCCGTGTTACTACAAGGGGCGGCATTAATACCCCTGGGATCGGTTACCACCGACATATCACTGGTATCCACATTATCAGGACTAAGAGAACGACGATCCAACAGAAAATGTTGACCAGCCATAGCCACTAACTTGGCACGGGCCTTCATATCCTCTATACGTATGTCGGAAGATGCATTACGGAAGGACTGCGTGGCCAAAATAGCCAACGTACCAATAATAACTGCCGCAATTAACAATTCAATTAATGTAAATCCTTTCTTATTAGTCATAACGTTTCCTTGGTGTATTAAGCCGGCTTTATAAATCTTCTTATTGTGCCGTCACTAAGCATCCGCGCTCCGTAGAATTCGGGCGATGAGTTGTCGGCAACAGCTTTAGTTTGGCACATACACGCCACAACCGCCTCGCCATCAGATCCTAGACACATTTGACTACAAACGGTTGATTTCTTACCCGGAACGTAAAACTCATAGCCGCTCTCGCCGCTTTCATCAAATGTCCGCATGTAATCCAGCTCATACAAGGACTGCACAAATGCCTGGTTTACTAAATTTGGATCCGAAAGCCGTTGGAGAAATTCACTGGGCGTTTCAATACACCCAACTTGTAATGTATTGATATGGGCGAGTGTTTTTATTTGAAAATCCGTCGTACTGGTGGCAGGAAAATTAACGGTGTAGCCATAACGTACCGATAAGTCGTTTTTGAACGACATTACAGCGTTTCCAACATTCTGCAACGTACCCAATGCGGCCTCATAACGGGAACGTTCTTGCGCTTTTTTGTATGCCGGCACGGCAAAGGCCACCAGCACAGCCATAATAATCAGCACAAACAGAATTTCTACCAACGTAAAACCTTTTTTATCAAACATAACTTCCTCCAAGAGTGCCCTTTCTAAGTATGGTGCATAAACGCCCGTTTGTCAAGGGCTTGCCGGCGTTTTTTAACTTCCGATTTGAGACAATTTGAAAATCGGTAAGAAAATAGACGCCACAATAATACCAATCAGCACACCGACGCTGACAATTAAGATTGGGTCAATGACCGCCGAGAAACGGGCAATAAACTGATCTACGTTATCAGCGTAGAATTTAGAAAGTGTTTGAATAATGCTGGGCAATTTACCAGATTCTTCACCCATTTTCATCATTTCCGTCATCAGCCCGGGGAACACCCCCGTAGAGGCAAATGAATCTGAAATGGCCTGACCGGCGGCTACTTCCGCACGGACTTGCTTAAGTGCATTTTGGATAATGACGTTTCCTTCGAACGATTCTTCCAATACGCCAATAGCATTCAAAATAGTTACACCGCTGCGTAAGAGGGTAGCCAACGTAGAAAGCATACGGTCAAAATAAATATTGCGGATGAACGGCCCAAAAATCGGCATGGTAAGCACAAACGAGTGCCAGCGTTTACGGCCATTGGGCGTGTGAATGTAAAAACGGAACCCAAAGATGAGAATAAGTATTACCAATATGAGTGCCACCGCATGGTTGGTAATTAAACTGGATACCTTAAGTACGACAATCGTCAAGGTAGGCAACGTTAAGTTAAAGTCCGCAAAGATCTGGGCGAACGTAGGTACAATCCCAACGATAAAGTAAACAAGTACACCCACAGAAGCCAACGTCAAAATAGCCGGGTAAGTGATAGCTGTAATAATTTTACTTTTCATCCCTTCCTGCGTTTTGGTATAGATAGCCAACTGCATGAGCGTTTCGGCGATTTGACCACCAACTTCACCGGCCTCTACGAGAGAAAGCCACACGTGGCTAAATGTTTTAGGGTGTTGTGCCATGGCTTCATGCAAAGATTGACCGCCCGAAATGTCGTGCGCAATTTGCGTAAGCACCATCCCCATCGTGGGGTTGGCAGAGTATTGACCTAACAAGGATACAGCGCGTACTAATGGTACACCACCGGCAATCAAGGTAGATAACTGTTCGGCAAAGAACGCCAGCACGTGCCCGGGCACTTTGCCGCCTTTGCGCCGGGTACCTGTTTTGCCCGATGAAAACAACCCTTTCGCCGCTTCGGAAATATCTAATACTAAATATCCCTTGTTTTGCAAAGCCGCACGTAAACGGTCTTTGCTATCCGTTGTGTAGGAACCTGTAAATACTTTCCCATGCTCGTCTTTTACTCTATATGTATACTTTGGCATAATTTACCCTCTAAAAAATGCTTTATTCGTCTGACGTTGTAATACTTAAAATTTCATCTACGGTTGTAATTCCGCGAATCACTTTGTGCCATCCGTTGGCACGCAAATTAAGCGCTCCCGAGCGAACTGCCGCTTTGCGAAGGTCAATCAAATCCTGCGTTTTATAAATAATGTTACGCATTTCTTCATTCATACGGTACACTTCGTAAATGGCACGGCGGCCAGTGTAACCCGTATTAAAACAGCGCGGACAACCTACCGCTCTAAAGAACGTCCACGAGTTACGTTCACGCGGGTTGAGGTGCCCTTCCCGGATGATTTGTTCCACCGTGGCAGCATCCGGAATGTGCGGCACTTTACAGTGCGGGCAAAGTACACGCACCAAACGCTGGGCAGCTACTAACGCCAGTGAGTTAGCTAACAAAAAAGGTTCCATCCCCATATCAATCAAACGGGGAACAGCACCTAACGCGTCGTTGGTGTGCAAAGTAGAAAGCACCAAGTGACCGGTTAAAGCAGCTTTTAAACAGGCCTCGGCAGTTTCGTTATCGCGGACCTCCCCTACGAGGATGACGTCCGGGTCTTGACGTAAGAAAGAACGTAACCCTGCGGCAAAGGTAAGCCCAATGGACGGTTTTACTTGCACTTGGCTGATACCCGCCAATTTGTATTCGACCGGGTCTTCCAGCGTCATAAAGTTAAGTTCGGGAGTACGAATAGTGGTCAGTACGGCGTTTAAAGTAGTAGATTTACCGGACCCTGTCGGCCCCGTCAAGAAAATCAACCCGTGCGGTAAGTTGGCCGCATCCAAGAAGGCCTTTTTCTGATCCGGCTCAAAACCGAGCTTGTCGATATTCATTTCCCCCGATCCTTTATCCAAAATACGAAGCACCAATTTTTCTCCGTATACTGCAGGACACACAGACACACGGACTTCAATGGAACGGTTTTGATAACGAATGGTGAAACTTCCGTCCTGCGGCAAACGCTTTTCGGCAATATCAAGTTTTGACAAAATTTTAATACGAGAAATGATGGCATTTACCGCGTCTTTGGCAGGAGCGGTACGTTCATAAAGTGAACCGTCAATACGGAAACGTAAACTCACACGTTCGTCGAACAACTCCAAGTGAATATCACTGGTACGCTCAGAAATGGCCTGACGCAAAATAGCGTTTACCTGTTTAACATATTGTGAGGCCGTAGGAGCCATCCTATCCAAGTCCAACACCCCGGTTACTTCTACATCTTCCTCATCAGCGGCGGTTACATCCACCGGCCCGGAATGTATAGTTTCGTTAAGGACTTCTTCCAACAGGTTTTTATTCGTGTAGAAAGTATCAATTACAGCTAAAAGCTGTGATTTAGAAGTGATGAACGGCTGTACTTGCTTACCGGACATCATCCTGATGTTTTCAATTACGAATAAATTGGTAGGATCCAAAAGCGCTACAGCCAACGAGTCATCCTCCATAAACAACGGGACGACCATATTTTCGCGGGCAAATTTTTCAGGGATAATTTCTTGTAAATTCTGTTCGCGCTCCGGCACTAAAATGCCGTTTTCTTTGGAGGCATAGGGGATGGAAAAATGCTTGGATAACGCCATGGTTACTTGCTCTTCCGTGGCGTAACCGCTTTGTAAAATGGCTTCGGCTATGGTAATGTTGTTCTGCTTGGCAGACAGCTGTACTTGCTTGCTTTGCTCCGGAGTGATAATACCATGGTCCACCAAAATTTCATCTAACTGTTTTGCCATTTTACAATCCCCTTAAACAACTTAATGTACGTATACCTGCCCTCTGGGAGGGCAGGTATACAAACTCACATTTACTCGGCCAAAATGGTCGGCGTAATAAAGATGACTAAGTCAGTCGTGCTCTTTGATTTGGCGCGGCTGGTAAATAACCACCCAAGTATCGGAATATCACCCAAGAGCGGTACTTTGCGGGTTTGGTCCGTTTCGCGGGAAGTTAACAAACCACCGATTACAACTGTTTGTCCGTTTTTCACACGCACAAGCGTAGAAGCAGCACGGGTGGTGGTATCAAGTGCAAAGTCAAACCCGGAGGAAACCACATCGGAATAGGTAGGTTGTACAAACAACGTTACATATCCTTCGCGGTTTACTTGCGGAGTTACTTGCAAGGTCAACCCTACACGCTTACGCTCGGCAGAAACCGTAGAAGTAGCGGTAGCTGTCGTTTGACCAGAATCCGTTACCGTACGACCCACCGTAGCATCCGTAGAAGTAGTGATTGTAGCCGTTTTGTTATTCAAGGTTACCACTTTGGGTTTACCTAAATATTTGGCTTCCCCGCGGGTCAAGAGCGCTTTGAGTACAATGTTAAGCGCGGAAATGTTGAGCACACCGGCTTTCATATTGTTGCCTTCGCTTGTGGTCGTGGTTCCATCGCCATTATCGGTTTCTGATCCACTGTCAATTTCTTCACTGCTCGGGAAAAGCCAATCCCAACCATGTAATCTTTTGCTACCGTCGTATCTTTTCTTATGGAAAAATTCTGAGGTAAGCGCACGCTGCGGAGCTTCGATAGAGGCGAGGACCCCGTCGCTTCCACCGTATTCAAAACCCAAACTCAAACCGCTGGTTTTGCTGACTTCTACGATTTGAGCTTCAATTAAAATCTGCGGAGGTTTAATATCAAGTTCCGCCAAGATGTTTTCTACTTGCGGGAAAACCTCCGGCACGTCGGTAATGATGAGCTTATTGGTGCGCGGGTCTACGGCAATTTTACCCACGGGAGAAAGCATGCTGCTTACAATGCCGGTAATGGTAGAACCGGCCGCGTACGAGTCCGTACCGCCGCCCATGCTTCCCGTAGTGCCAGCTTGGCCCCAGGTAGAATCGGACATACCCGAACCGCTGGATACATCTTGCGGCATAATGCTGTTGAGTTCGCCTTGGGCAGAACCAACGCCCTGGAGCGAAATGTAACTAAGCGTATAGATTTTGGTAATGGTATCGGGTGCATCATTGGAGCGTTTGGTTACTACGTAGCTGTCGCTCTTACCGATACGTTGATAGGCCAAGCCGTGTACCCGCAACAAGGTATCAAGTGCTTCACGCACGGTTACGCGGGTTAACGAAGCCGTCACTTTTTTATTGGCGAATTCTTCGCTCATAATAAAGTTGATCTTGGCTTGGGTAGTAATACTGTTCAAGAAAGCCGATATCGGCACGTTTGCTACCCGGATAGATACGATTCTATCTAGCGGGGACTGCGTTTCTACCTCTCTATACAGGTCTTCTGCGGCAGAAGTTTTTGTCCCGTTCTCTACCAAAGCAATCGTGTCATCACTGGGAAGGATTTGGCGTTCTTGCTGAGCCACCGCCGTACCTGCAAGCCCCAGTGCAACTACGCTTGCGAATATTACAACTATACGTTTTGTCATCATTCCTCCTATGTGAGTTTACTACTAAATGTGCATCTACTAACTATAAACTTAACTTCTTAACAAATTTGTGTCCCTTGTACGAGAACGTAACCGAATCGGCCCCTACGGCTACAATCTTGGCTCCCATGTACGAGTTGCCAATAGTGTAGAGTTTACCGCCGATCAGTACCTCTTTATCAATGATACCGCCAATCTTAATTTTATCACGCACCAAAATGGTCGGATCTTTGAGTAACATTAATTCCCATTGGCGCTTGCGTTCTTCTTCTGCCAAGCGTTTGCGTTCCTCTTCTTCTTTGCGTCTGCGTTCGGCCTCCAAAGCAGCTAAACGTTGTTTCTCGCGGTGTTCTAACAACAATATATCATCGGGAGAAAGCATCGGGTCGCGTTTTTGGGTGGGGTTGAACGTCACATGCACTTTCTGCGTTCCGTTCAAAGCAGAAGGAGCCGCACGTTTGCGGGAACGTTTGCCCAAAACACCTTTTTTCTTGGCACCTTGCGCGTGCAACATGGTGCCAGCTAACGCAAACCAACCCGCTAATACCATCATTAAAAAGGTTTTCATATTAAGATGCATTCGCTTTACCCCCAGCCGCAGCTTCCTTTTCCGCTGCTTCCGCTGCTTTGACGGCGGCTTCATTTTCCGCTTCAATTGCTTTTATCTGTTTATCATAATCCTTAAACAAACGTTTGCCATATTTATCTTTGGGAAAAACCGTATTAAAACGCAAGCTTACGTTGTTTTGTCCGAGCGAGTTTGTATCTGCAAGTTTAGTAATTGTAAGATTGGAAACACGCAGAAAATCATTCCCGTTTTCTATATCTGCCAAAAAGCGACCAATATTGGCAAACTTCTCACGGAATGTAACATCCTGCGTAACAATCGTATAGTTTGTCTCCATATTCTCTACTGCGTTTCCGTTAATATCACCTTTGATGTCATGGTTACCAAACGCGGTCATCAACGTTTTTACCAACCATTCATTCTTTTGGCCCATGTCCGGGAATAACGGTTCCAAGCGCAACAAACGATCTTTGTTGGACATATAATCGTCCTGGTGCGTTTGTTGCAAAGCAATAGCAGTAATGCGGTCCTGGATTTCCGCTTTTTGAGCATTTAATTTTCCCATTACCGTCCACACACCCCAGGCCGCCAATGCAATAACCGCTAGTTGCTTAATAAATAATTTAATGTTGCCCTCTTCAGACACGGCTTTGATGTCGGCAAGGCCCTGTTTGAACGGTGCTAGTTTTTTACCCAAGGCAGATTGCTTCTTCGGTTCGGAGGCCATTCTCTCTTCTTGCGCGGCCTGCTTTTCTTCCCGACGAGCCAGATACTCTTGTTTTAATTTATTAAAATCAAGTGCCATATTAATAATCTCTCCCGACATCCGACGAACATGAAAGCGTGAAATGCGTTTCGCTAGTAGCCCCTTTTGCACGCGAGGCAGTTGCGGACGATCCTTGCGTATAACGGATATTCGCGTTATAACACAAGCTAGCCAATTCCCGCTGCTGGGCCAACGTTTCTTTAAAACGTCCCCCGATAATCAAGTCCTCACCGCTTTCTTTACCCGATGCAATCACCCCGGTTATTTCCAACGTTCCTTCTCCTCTGCGGGTATTGGGGAACGAAGAAGCATAAGAAACACGTGTAAGCCACATATTCGGCTGCAACGAATTCGCCACCGCTACCAAAATAGGCGTCATCAGCGGCGTACTTCCATAAATCATAGACAAAGTGTCGTTCTGCGTCTTTATACTACTAAGGTTATTGCTTAGTTCCGAAGCGGTAAGACCTTTAAAATCTTCCAACAGGCCAATAGCGCTACCTTGTTTCTTCTTAACTTCGTAATTAGCTAGCAACAATCCCACGTAACTCTTGGCTAATAAGAGCCCGAGTACCAACAACACAATCAACACGATTTTCCACATCGTCCAACTGGCATTAAATTCACGTGCAGTAAGACGATTCCCTTTGGTAAAATCAATATCCGGCACACGTTGGTTGAAGAATTTTCCACTGGCGCCGATAGCTGCCATTTCACCCACGGACTTGGTTTCTATACCAAACACTTCCTTTAAATCCCACGAGCGAACCGGCTTGCGTGCATCTGCTTCCAGCGCAGCACGCCACTGGTCGGTATTATATCCCATGATAACGGCTTCTTCAAAGGGATCTTTTTCCAACTGTTTAGCAATAAATTCGGTACTGTTGGTAATTTCAAAACGTCTTCGTTCCGCCGGTAACGACCCGGAAATTTCCACTTCGCGCCCTAATAAGGGGGCCATCTCATTAATAAATACAAAACTCGCGCGCTCTTTTCCAAAGAAAGAATAAATCCGTCCCCCGCCAATTGCTTCTTTATCATTATCACTAAACACACGCCCTAATGATAAACAGTCCGGCTCTACGGAAACCAACTCCAACCCTAACGATTTAAGCCCCTTCTTCAAGCGCTCAATAATCGTTTGGGTGGTCATGGTAAACACAACGCCCAAGCGTTTTTGCTTGGTAGCGGAGGATTCAAATTCGTAGACGTGATAAGCATACACGGCCTTATTGAATGAAAAGTGAATATATTTGCGTGCTTCGTTGGGAATACCACTCGCCCATTCTTTACGTTTGAGCGGAACTGTAATAATAAAGTGACGCAACAAGCAGAACTCGGGAGATAAGCTGACTACTACCTTATTTGTATCCCATGTTTTTTTGGAAGTTACTTTACCTAACGCATCCAACCAATTGTCCATGGTAAAATAAGTTTCATTTAAGTCAAGCGGTTTTAAACGAGATTTATCCACGATATTTACAGGCACGCGGATGAGCGACTCAAGGGCTACACCGCCCTCACGCTTTACGCTCTGTGCCACATAAATTTCGTCTATACCAATATAGATACCCAAGCAGTTTGGATGGGCACCCATATTGTTTCCGATCAAAATTTCCGACAAATTCATAATCCCAAGTTCCCCTTATCCTTTATTAATAGGAGGTATACTCTTCCTCATACGGCATATCGTATGGGTTGGTTGCTACATCTTGCACATTCACCCCGTCGCTTGTATACGAAGAAGATGAAGAATAAGAAGAGGAAGACGTTGTTACAGCCGGGGAATTATCCGTGGTTACGATGGTGCGTTCCGTTCTTGTATGCGTATACGTACTTTCATCCGTACCGGTGGCAGTTCCCTGTGCTTGCACATTGGCTGCAGCATTCACATTTTCTTCCACAACAACAGCGGCCTCTTCGCGCATTTCACCTTCGCGCATAATGCGCCCGGGTTTCTTCCACAAGCGGGCCGAGTTATAATCCAATACCGTAGATTGTTCCGTGGTTGCCTTCGTGGTAACTACGGTCGGGCATTTGCCTTCTTGGCAAGAACCCGTTGTGGGTGTTGTTTCCACACATTTTACAATGATACGGCGGCGCAACACCTGTTTATTTCCTTTCAAATCGACACCGGTAAGTACTACCGTATATTTACCGCAAGGAAGTTCCGGCCCAATAATTCCTTTACGTCCGTTCCACAAAATTTGGTGATATACCGGTGCAAATCCCTCCAATTGGCGTACTACATAATACTTACCATCCCGTCCGTGCCAGATTACTTGCAACAACCAATTATCTAACGGAGTGACGGTTTCCAACACAGAAAAATCAATTGCGTATGCTTCCCCTAACGCACGATCAATGGCGCGGCAAGGAGGTACGATAGCCATGCTCAAAAGCGGAGCCGTTGCTTTTGCTTCATTATCTAATAAACGCGTGGGCAATTTAGCATCATAATCAAACACAATAGAAAGACCTTTTAAATTGGAAAATTTGGCGGGGACTTCTTCATCTACTAACCCCATGTTATAAGAAAGTTTACCTTCGGAAATACCGCGTTTTACTAAATAAGATTTAAGCGCCATCGCTTGGCGAATTCCGGACAACGTAACATCATCTGTATAAGAACCTGAAGGCAAGATGGTATAACTAGCACCTTGCGTAAGAGCTAAGAGTTCATAAATGTAATTGAGTGTATCCAACGAGTCCGCACGAAAATAATTCCCTTTGAACAACACGTCATCATCTACATCAATGGCATCCGGGCGGCCATCTTCGCGCAAGTACAAATGAACACCGGGATTGCTGCGCAAGGCCTCTTCTGCCTCTTGCGACATGCTGAACAATTTTTGCGCCGTGTAAAGGTTGCGTGCTTCAATACCAGAATCGCTACTTAAATCAGCAAACGTGGAAGACGCAGCAACCGGTTGCTGCACAACGGGCGTAGCCACGTAAGTTACCGGGGCCGTGTACACCGCTTGCGTAGTGGGTTCGGTGTATGCAACAGGAACGGCATACGTCAACGTTTCATCTTCAAAAGGATCTGTCATGCTGCGCAAGCGCGGCGCCGGGACCGTCGTACCGTCAGGAAGAGTTTGCAGAACAACTGGCTGTTCCAATGCGTCAAGTTCTTGTTGGGTAGGAATCAGTTGATTCGTAGTGGCAGCAGGTTGTGTTTGCGCGGGTTGTACCACCGGAGTTGTCAGTTGTATCGGTTCTAACATATTCGGGGTTTGTGCCGCTTGAACTTGTGCTGCTTGCAACGCCGGATCTTCGGCTAAATAGCCATCCAATTGGCGGGCTTCAATTTGTTCGGTCAACGATTTGTTGGCATCCCCAAACATATCTTCCACTTCTTGGGTAGCGGCATCACCATGGGTAGCGAGCGTATTTAAACGTTCCGTACCGTAGTTTGCCAAATTGTTAACAGGATCTACCACCGTTTGGGTGGGTTGTTCTGGGAAAGTCAGTTCTACTTCCACCGGAGTTTCAATGCCGCCGATTTTGTTGTGAATGGCATCGATGTAGTTATTGGCACGGGCTTGTTGCGCAGCATTCCCGTTCATCAACACATCCACAAAATAATCCATGGCCTTGTCGGTATCGTTTTTGCGAAAGGCCTCAATACCTTTCTGCAACGATTTTTCTGCCGAGGTAGCGGCTCGGGCGATATCTCCTACGCATAGTAATCCGCCCACTAATATCAGTACATACAACAACGGTCTTTTTATTTCACTCATGAGATACACGTTCCTTGCGCTAGAATTGTTTTACAATCACACGCCGATACAGCTATTATAGCAATTTCGTGCGATTTGTAAAGACATTTTTTTCGTTTGCAATCCGTTTCTTTTTTACTGTTTTTTTATTACTCAAAAATTTTATCAAAATTTTTGCTACTTTTCACGCGTTTTATTTAACTTTTCCAGACGGGTAGTTGCCGCCTCGTTACCGGGATAATAAAACAACGCATCCTCTAAAGCACGGCGTGCGCCGTCCAAATCTTCCGCTTGATAATACAAACTTGAGAGCGCCAAATTGGCCCACAAATTATCGGGATGATGACGCAACACTTGGCGGAGTTGTTCTTCCGATTTTAAATCGTTCCCCCCCAGCGAAAGCACACGCGCCAACAAAATATGCCCGTTCATATCATCGGGATATTGCAGCACATACGCTTCTATATTTTCGCGCAATTTGTGTTGGTTCGCCGTAGACATTTTGGCGAATTTAGTCACCTTATCCTGATATCCCTGCAAGGTGCGCGCTTGTGCCAAAATCGTCGGGCGCTCTTGTGTTTGGGGATACATTTTTTCTAGGCGTGTGAGTAAATTTTTATCCAACGTGTCCACGCTTAAACCGCGCAGATAAATATTTTTTGCGTGTTCATTATCGCCTTGTTTTTGATAAATCTCACCCGTTTGTAACCACAGCGCCGTTTCATACGGGAAAAGCGAGAGTCCTTTTTCCAACATAGTCCGTTCTTCTTCGGTGGCATAAATACTGTTTTCGTAAAGCAACGCGGCCAAAAGTTTGTATGCTTCCAAATGGTACGGATGCAAACGCAAATTATCCATCAGGTAATGTACGGCTTTTTTCGTGTCGCCGGTGCCCAACGCCGCCAGTGCGGCCTGATAATAAACTTCTTCGTAGTACGAAGCAGCCGCTACTGTTTTTTCAAATACGGCTAGCGATTTTTTGTAATCGCGCTCGTGCAGCAAAATTTGTCCCAAACGGAAACCCGCCTCGGTATTGGCCGGATAGAGCGTCAGTGCTGCTGATAAATTACGCACGGCGCCGTCGTAATCTCGGGCTGCAATTTTTTTCTGTCCCACAAACGATTCATATTCGCTGGCGAACCACACACTCTGCCACACCACAATCGTCACACAACCCGCCAAAATTGTCAGTGCCACCGCTTTTGTCGCCGGATTAGCCACGATCGACACACGGCTTTCTTCTTTCCCCACGCCGCTTACTTCGGCACCGACCAACCACCAGAAAATGAATGCCGGTACTACCGCATGCAAAGAAATGTTGAGCATGTTGTCCACTAACATTCCTAAAATGCCGCAGAAAATGGCCTGTAGAAGTTGTTTTTTATCGCCTTCTTTTTTGTGAGCCGCAAAATCTTTCACTTCTAAAAACAGCACCATAAACATAAACAAGAAAAGTCCTACTCCCACCATACCACCTTGGGCGAGTTGGAATAAAATTTCGTTATGCGGGGCGTTGGTTGTTGTTTTTAAGTTGCGTAGTTCAGGATATTTGACAAGCGTTTTAGGTTGGTTTTGCGCAAAGGCCATTTGATAATTTCCCACGCCGCTACCCAATACCGGTTTACTTAAAAAGATTTCTTTGGACGCATCCCACATCAGCAAACGCTGATGGAGTGATTGAAAAATGCGTTCTTTTTTTACGCCCAGTGTAAAATCTTCTACTTGGATATCGCGCATTTCACTCACCCGGTTTTTTACGGGACTAATCGCGTTGCCGGGGCCGGGCATGTAGATGGAACTATACGCCACGCCCACCGCCAAAAGCGCCAGCAAAAACACGCGTCCTTTGCGTTGCCAAATGAGTGAACGCAACGTGCCGAACATCCACATCATAAAAAGACCGCACACCGCCCCAATCCAGCACGAACGCGCCAACCCAAACGATAGATACAACACGTACACCAATACCAAAAGTCCGTAGACAAAAAAATCTTTTTTGCTGTCGGTACGCATGTAATACACCAACAACGCGGGGAGCAACATTACGACGGCCGACGAGAGGAAGTTGGGGTTTCCAAACGTTGAGAACGCGCGCGTAGCAAACTGATTAATTTCAAACGGCCACAAGAAGTCCAACCCCAATGCTTGCAACACACCGTAACCGCATGCCAAAAATACGGCCACAAAAATGAGTACAAAAATATTTTCCTGCGTGAGTTTTTTAAGCACGCGCATGCCCAGCCAAATGCCCAACCCCCACAGCACCACCGCGTACCAATCCCACAGTTGCGCAAAGAAAGTTTCTGACGAAGAACTGGTTTTAAGTAGCGGGGCCAAATACCACAACGCTCCCCACACAAAAAACAACAAAATGTAATTTGTTTTGCTTTCAATCACACCAGAGAACGACACATTTTTGCTGATGATATACGCCCCTACCGCTACAATCAAAAGCAACGTCCCGTAGTTTAAAAGGCCATAAAATAACGTCTGGCGCAGTGCTTGCGGTGCGCTGGAAACAGACACCAACCACCCCATCGCGCACGAAATCACGTAGAGGAAAAATGCCAAGTCAAAAAACGTTTTAGTAACTTCCATGCGTTGCGTGCGCAAAAATTGAAACGCAATCGTTCCGTAGATAGCAGCAATCAACACATACAGTAACACGTTTTGTGCAAAAAACGGATTAGCGGTTAAATCGGTAAAAAAGATGAGTGGTACCACCAAAAACGTGGCCGATAGCAACGCACGCACTATTTTGAAAGCAACCGTTTCTTTTTTAGCTTTAATTAAATCAAGCATTTTTCATCCCAATAAAAATACGGAACATACAAGTATGCTCCGTAAAATTGTTTTGCACGCCGATTAATAAACCGACTTCCACTGCCGTACGGTAAATTGCATGTCCACGCGGCGGTTGGCACGCCGTCCGTCGACAGATTGATCCAACGTGATGGGCCGTGTGTCGCCATATGCGTGAATGCGGATACGCTCGGCATTAATACCGCGGCTTACCAGGTACGACTTGAGCGCTGCAGCCCTCGCGCCCGAGAGCCAATAGTTATATTCTTCCGTTCCTATCGAGTCACAATTCCCTTGCAAAATCAGATGCAAGCGTTCTTCCTCTTGCATCACCTGCGCTATTTTATCAAGTAGCGGGTAGGCATATTCTGGCACACGGATGGAATCAAAATCGTAATGAACAGAAGGTAATTTGAGAGAGCGTGCCATTTGCGCCGGGGTTTGGTTGTAGAGTTTATAGTTGGCAGCATCCAATGCTACCACATTGGGGTCCTCCGCCGGCAAACGCGGGATTTCTTCGTCTTCACGTTGTTGGGAAGCACACGCACCCAGCACTAAAGTTATCGTCAATAAAAAAAGGGTTTTGAGTTTCATAGTAACCTCCTAGCTGTATTATAGCAAAAGTAAAAAAAAATACCTAGCATTTTTTAGAAGTTGTTATTGCCGAAGATACCAAGTAGTGTTTTTAACACTTACTTTCTCTACGCAAGCGTGCGCACCAGCGCGAAGCACACCGGCAAACGCGCGAGCGCGGGCGCGCGAATGTTTACTCCCTCTAAACATACCCAATTAGGACGAATATCCTTTATCAACAGTTGTTTATAACCTGTTGATAACTACCCTTTTCCCCTACGTTTTATACCCTTTTTGCCTCATTTTCCCTTTTGTTTTGGGTACCCCAACCCACAGGGGGTGTGGATAAGTCAGTTTTCTTGTGGATAACTCATTTTATTACCGTTATAAACACACGTACTATTTCGCCTATTTTCAGACGAAAAAACAAGCATTTGGGCCTTCTCGCATTCTTTCCCCACAAACTGCACACGCGCGTGTGGACAACTTGACACTGACAGGTCCCAGGACCAGACCCAGAAAAAAAGACCTATATACAAACAGGTCTTAATTTCGCTTGCGGAATGCCCAACAAACAAGTTATGATGGATATATAGATTTTGATTATTAAGGAACTGTACTATGTCTAAACAAACCACCCAATTACGTTTCCTGCTTTCGTTAGGAAATACCAAAATGGTCGTACTATCTAACGAAGACAGTTTGCACATCTACAGCAACCAGGATGCTAAATCCTCCGGCAAAAATGTAATCACCAGTGAACACGTAAGCGAAGCGCTGGCCAGATAGTTTTTCACTTACTCTATTTTTTCCCCCGCACCCAAAAAGTGCGGGGGTCTTTGCTTGTAAATTGTTATAATAAATGTATGAGAAAATATATTATTGTAGGGTTACTCGTTTTATTCGCGGCGCCGTTGTTTGCGCAAAACTCGCTGCAACAAGCGCTGCCGCTTTTACAAAAGCCCACGCGCACACCGCAAGAAACACAACAAGTGCTTACGCTTTTCCGCACATCGCAAGATCCAAACACGGTGTTTGCCGCCGGAGCCAGTTTAGTACGCATCCCGCCCGCCAAAACATCCGAACCGGCGCTGGTCAGTCAAATTATGCGCCAAGATGATCCTCTTAAATCTGCTTTTTCAGCGGTAATTTTAACATCCATGGGTTCGGTGTATGAAGAACTTTCTCCCCTCTTGCAAGACGCTATGCACACACAAGATCCGGTGCTACGTGCCTATGTAGCGACTGCATACGGCCTGATAAATCCCGAAGATGCCACCCATACCAAAGATATCGTGCGATTGTATATTTTCGACGAAAAATTTGCACAACGTGCGCTCAATTTAATCGCCAAGACCGACCAAGAGCAACTCAATATCTTAAAAAAATGTTCCGCCGCTGCCGACCCGCAACTGCGTGCTTCAGCTGTTGCTTGGTTAGGTTCGTTACATACTCCGCAAGCCCAAGCACAACTATTTAAGCGGGCTAAAAAAGAGGACAACCCCGATGTGCAAACACAACTAGCCACCGCGCTGGCTGCCAACCCCGATGCCACCTTAGAAGAAACCCTCAAAGGATTAAGCATCAGTTATAAAAAACCTGCGTCGGCCACCTATGCGCTGGCCCTTGGTTTTATGACGGGCAATAGCGTAAATGCACTCAAAGATGTGTTACTCTCGGGCAAAGAAAACGAACGCATCAATTCCTTGCGTGCGTGTGCGTATATGGCAGGTGTACTTGCTAACCCCAATGCTTTTTCTTACACATCCGATCGTACATTTGATATTCACCTGTTAAAAGGGCTTATTGCGCCAATCAATGCGTTGTCCACCAATGGCTCGGATATAGAAAAACTTTACGCACAAACTGCCCAAACGCAGATTGAAAAATTAATGTAGGAATTTTATGAAAGTAAAAAAACTAGACCCCCGCGCCAAACTTCCGCTACGTGCTCACCCCACCGATTCAGGGGCTGATTTGTTTGCGTTAGAACGCACCGTGCTGCCTGCGCGCACTATCACCAAAGTGCATACCGGTGTGGCCGTGGAACTGCCGGAAAATACCTCGGGTATTATCTGGGGTAAGAGCTCGGTGGAGAGCAAAGGTATTAAGGCCATGGCCGGGCTGGTAGACGCCCCCTACCGCGGAGAACTGATTGTGTGTATGTACAATTTAAATGACACTGAATTTGTGTTTGAAGCAGGGCAAAAAGTAGCACAACTCGTAGTTCTGCCTACCTTATATCCCTCTTTTGAAGAAGCCACACAGTTAAGTGACACCACCCGCGCAGACGGCGGTTTTGGTTCCACGGGCAAATAAGTTCCCTTTATGTACGTCAAAAGACCCCACAGTTACGTGGGGTTTTTGTATAATGTAGTTGGCAGCCAGGTAACCGCTCCCGGCTAATTTCGGCGCAGGGAGAGGAACTTCCGGACTCCACAGGGTAGTGTGCCGCTCGAAAGAGCGGGGGATTTTCCACGGAAAGTGCCACAGAAAATAAACCGCCCGCAAGGGTAAGGGTGAAAAGGTGCGGTAAGAGCGCACCGCGCGCAAGGTAACAAGCGCGGCACGGCAAACCCCACACGGAGCAAGGCCAAGCCGGTCCACAGGTGCCCGCCTTCGTGACCAAGTAGGCCGCTTAGAGTAATGGTTACCACCCAGTTTACTAATCGGCTGGGGACAGAATCCGGGGTATCGGCTGCCATTTTCTTCTTTCTAATTTGGCATATTTCGTTGTTGCTCAAGGGCTCGAATACCTCGGCGCTACCGCGCCGCTGCGCACAGTATACTTCGCCCTTTCGCGCCTAGAACTACACCAAATTCGTGCGAAGAAACAGAATATCGGGCACAATATCGGCTGCCATTTTCTTCTTTCTAATTTGGCATATTCCGTTGTTGCTCAAGGGCTCGTTAACCTTGGCCGTACAGGCTAGCACCGGTCTACTCGTCAGCATGCTGATTTTTCAACTTTGTGCCGAATCTGCACCGTAAGTTGAGTGCAGCGTACGTATTCCGGACGGTGCAAAGCACTGCAAGTACGCAAGCGAAAGTCGGCGCAGAGGCGGCCAAAGGTGGAAAATGGTTGCAGGATATAAACGTAACGTCGCGGTGCCGTTAAGAGTCGTTAATCTATTACAGCACTTGCTCTAATATAATAGGTAAGGAACTCTTACTGATTTTTTGTGCACTGTGCGTGTTGATTTTTTTATCCAATCCTAACACGTTCACGCGATAGCGCACTTTGAGATTTCCCCCCTCAGGCACAATCTCCACAATCTCAAATACTTTGTCGGGCAGGTTGCTGGTGGACTCAAGAACAATTACTTCTTCTTTGGCAAAATCGGCCGTCGGGTAACTGCCGCGCGCTTGCGTTTTAAACGCTTTGTACGCATCCAATGTTTTGATGCGCTTAACGCCAACTGGCGCTTCAATAAGTGTCATGTTCGAGCCGTCCGCAGCGCGCTGGGCAGGTTGGCGGGAATTGAGCACAATGGTTTCTTGATCATCGGTAAGTACAATACCGGCGGACTTCTCTTCCGCGGTATTGGCCGAAACATTGGGCAACCCCAGCACCATATCTTTAGGCAGTTCACTATGCACCAGTTGGGAAGGCAATTCCGAAGATCGTTTAAGCGTGGGCTCTTGCGCCGTTTCATTTTCACCGGCAGGGGTTCCCATTTCTTCGAGTTTGGCAAGCAGTAAATCTACTTGCGGATTATTCCATTGCATAGCCGGGCAGGAAACTGTCTTCGGTGTGTGCGTGGTTTGATAAAACCGCATACACACGCCGCCCACCATGGCACCGGCGAAGAACGTAAGCATCCACAAGAGGAATAATTTACTTTTGTTCATAAGTAGCCACAATGACAGATTTTAAACCTCCGCGCGGGGTAAAGGTTCCCGTAACGGTCGCTTTTTTAGGATGGCACGCCTTAACCACATCATCCAAAATTTTGTTAGCGATATTTTCCATAAAAATCCCCATATCGCGGTATTCTAATAGGTAATACTTAAGTGATTTTAGCTCCAAGCACAAATCATTGGGGATGTACTCAATCACAATTGTTCCAAAGTCCGGCAGGCCGGTCTTGGGGCAAACGGAGGTAAACTCCGGCAGTTCAATGCGCACTACATAGTCGCGCTTGTACTGGTTTTCCCAGCATTGAATCGCCGGGAGTACCGTATCCGCATTTTTGCGGGCATGGTCCTGGGTATATCCAAAGTCAATATCTTTTGTCATTTTATGTGTAACATCCTTAGTGAATTTAACCATACAATCACTACAACTGCCAGCGCACCCAATACCGGGACTTGCCAACTAGCCGGCGTAGCAGCACTCTGCCACACCAGCCATCCGGCCAATAAGCCGTTAAGCAATACACATAGTATCACATTTTGACGCACCAAACTGCGCAGTTTTGTATGAATTGTAAACAAATAGCGTATGCCGTCCAAATCGCGGCGGCGGATGATGACATCCACCCAGTTGTTATAGACGTTCTTACCGGAAGAAAACACCAGCCCCGCATCGGCTTTAAGCAAGGCGATAATATCGTTAAATCCGTCGCCCACCATCACCACCTGTTGGCCTAATCCTTGCAAGTTACCCACGATTTCGGCTTTGGTTTTGGGCAATACAAAATAGTTGTATTTTTCAATGCCGGCCTCGCGGGCAATGGAAGAAACAGAACTTTCGTTATCGCCGGAAACAAGGATAATTTCTTTACCTTGCTTATGCAAGAATTGCACCATGTCTTGCGCCCCGGGACGCAACTCGTCAGCCAGCGTTAAGTATCCCAAATACTCACCATTGACGGCCACGCAGATAACGGCCTCACACTGTTGGTTAATTTCTTGACTAATGGCAATTCCTTGCTCGGTCAGCCACGGGATGGAACCGGCTAAAATTTTCATACCGCGCCCTTGTGCCTGTACCCCAAGGCCGGGCAATACATCAAATGCTAAAAGTTTGTTGGGCCGTATTTTATTTTCGCGTGCGTACGTGTTGACCGCATCGGCAAACGGACCGTCAACCAGTTGCTCGGCAGTGATGACGGCTTTTAAGAGTTGTTTTTTGGCCTCCTCAATCACGGGATACACCCCTGATACACGCAGTTCCCCGTAAGTAAGCGTTCCGGTTTTATCAAAGAACAAAGTACTTGCGTTGACAAGTTTTTCCAACGCGTTTAAGTTTTGAATTTTCAGTTTAAGCCGTGCTCCGCCTTTGCGCGCAAAGAACGAAGGAAATACCACCGCAAACGCAAGTGCCGCCGGGCAAAAAAGCGCCGCCGTAAATAAAAATACACCCAGGTAACTGGCCCACTGTGCCACGCCGTGACGCACCAACAGAACCCCGTAAAGGCCCAACGCACACCCCGCAATAAACGGCAACACCCACGCGGCGTAACCGTCGAGCAAACTGCGTGCACCGGCACGGTGACGTTCGCTGTTTTTAATGGCATCAATGATACCCATGATGGCCGAATCGGGCAATGTTTGGGTAACTTCCACATAAATATCATCGGACTTATTGAGCGTACCGGCATAGACATGGTGATCTACCCGTTTGGCGGTAGGCATCATGTTGCCGGTGATGAGTTGTTCATCAATGGAGGTTTTGCCCTTACGGATGATACCGTCGCAAGGTAAACGCTCGCCTACTTTAACAAATACCAATTCTCCTTTGTGTAATTCGCGCGCAAACACTTTGCGAAATTGCCGCCCTACACACAACCGTCCGGCTTTGGGCAAAAAGTCATCAAGTTTTTTGATGAATACATGTGTTTTTTCTTTTTCACGGCTAAGGCGCCGCTCGATCCATAACGTTAGTGTGATGAGCAGTAACGTGTAGACATACAAATCGGTTACCGGGCCATGCCAACCGGCGATTTTAAATTGCGTAAGCACCGAATAGGCAAACCCGCACAAGGCACACACTGCCACTAACGCCGACAAACTAAAATGGCCGCGCCACAAGTCCTTTACGGCACAGCACAAAATAACATCCCCGCAGAACAGCAAATCCATCAGCACTAAAATAAAAATGCCCATGGGCGAATGTTCCAACAGTTGGGATCCTAACACCAAAAGTAACAAACAACCTGACAAGAAAAATCGGTACGTAAATTTTCGAGAAGGCACGGACAGCGCGGCCGGCTCAAACGTAACAACTACTTCGTCCTGACTCATACAGCAATACGTTTACTCCTTATCTTTTTTGAGATACCCGGGCCCGTTGGGCTTGCACTCCGGTTGGGATGGGGCGGGTAGCCACACGGCGTTCGCCGGAAGAATTATATTTGCGCCCTTCCGGGAAGAAACGAGCCGATACCACCTGGTAACGTCCTTCGGTGGTCTTCATGGCGTTTAATTTGGCCTGATACTTGCGAGCGTTTTTCGGGTCAAGCCGTTGGGCTACTAAATAGTTGGCTGTGGCAGAAACCGGGTCCTCCATGGCTAGCATATCACCCATTAAATCGTAGGTAGGGGCATAGTTGCTGGCCAATTCTTTGGCCTTGACCAACGCACCCAACGCATAATCAGTATCCCCGTTGCGATAGAGCAAATCGGCAATGTAATAATATGCCATGGCATAATCGGGTTGCAAGTTAATGGCCTGTGTCAAATCGTCATACGCATCAGCGGGATATCCCATTTTGACAAAGCAGCGTGCACGAGCCACATACAAACGTGCATTGTTGGGAGAAGCAGCAATGGCGTGTGAAAGGTCGTTGACGGCTGATTCGTATCTTTCAAATTCGTAATATGCCAGCGCTCGGTTGTAAAGCATGGCGGTATCGTGCGGACGCAGGGCAGCCGCGCGGTCAAAATCGCGGATGGCGGCTACATAATTTTTGGTTTTACTGTACGCAGTAGCACGGTTTAAGATGGCCTGGAAATAGTTGGGGTTGATGGCAATGGCCTCTGTAAAGTTATCAATGGCATCCCCGTTTAAGTTCATATCCATATACAACGCACCCAAGTTGTTGTAGGTTTCTGCCTGATTGGGGTTAATTTCCAGCGCGCGCAAGTAATCTTCCTGCGCGTATTGACGGTTTTTGGCTTTTTCGGCAGCATCTTTGGCAGGCATTTTTTCCCATACCAAACCGCGGTTGGTCAATGCGGCGGGATAATCCGGCTTTTGTTTGAGTAGTTGGTTATAAAGTGCCAGCGCTTTAGGATAATTTCCTCGCGTTTGAGCTAAGCGTGCTTTCTTAAACAATTTGGTGTCACTGCTGCACGCGCATACCATTACTGCGCATATCAAAATACCGAATATTTTTTTCATGCTTTCTCCTCTTGTTTTGGGGTGCGGCGCAGCAAACAACCCCCCAACAGCACCGCTCCCACCGTAATACACGCGTCGGCCACATTAAACACAGGCCAAACCCGCCAGTCAATAAAGTCCACTACAAATCCTAACGTAAACCGGTCGTACAAATTGCCCAACGCACCGGTCAATATCAGCACCGCCGCCCATGTTGCCAAGCCGCCGTATTTAGTGATATCTTTCCAACTGTAAATCACATAGCCGATAATCAAAAGCATCACAAGGATCAACAGCATGTTTGCGTTTTGAAACATCCCAAACGCCGCCCCGGTATTTTCCACGTAGTTAAGCCAAAAATATTTGGCTAATTTTACCGGGCCGTGCGCGGTGAGGTACACTAACGCCCACACTTTACTCAAGCGGTCCAACAACAACAGTATTGCCGCCGCCGCCAGCGGAACTTTGTGGGTGCATATCCACGCCCATGCGTTAGCCATGCACCGGCTCCGCGGGGATGTTCTCACGTGCTAATACATCGGCACAACGCTGGCACAAATCGTCCTGCGCAAGCGTACCCACTTCGTCTTTCCACTGCCAGCAACGCGCACATTTGTGCCCAGTGGCGTGGACGATTTCCACAAACAGCGGATCCTTTCCTTCTTTAATTTCCACTTGCGAAACAATGGCAATCTCCGGCCAGAGTTCTTGGGTTTCTTCCAAGAAAGCCCGGGTGCTTGGGTCGCAGGTGCTGAAAATTACTTTGGCCTCTAACGAGGAGCCGATAATCTTTTTCTCGCGTGCTTCTTCCAAAAACTTCTGCACGCCTTCGCGGATACGGCGAATTTCGTTCCACTTCCTTTCCAAGCGCAAATCGGGGATGAAGGTGGAGTTTGCCGGCATGTTGGTTAGGAAAATGCTTTGTGCGAACTCACGCCCCATCGCGGTTTGGCGCAAGACCTGCCATGCTTCTTCGGCGGTGAAACAAAGTACCGGCGCCATCAACTGTAACAGGTCCACCACAATTTCAGCCAGCACCGTTTGTGCGCTGCGGCGGCTTGGGGCATTGACCCCTAGCGTGTACAGACGGTCTTTGGAGGCGTCAAGCATAAAGGACGACAAATCCAAAATACAAAAATCCGTCAGCGCACGCATGGCACGGCGGAAGTTAAATTCTTCATACCCGGCACGCACTTCCTCAATCATGGTGTTGAGGCGGCCCAACATGTACTTGTCCATTTCGTTCAAGTCCCGGGTGGGTACTTTGTGTACAGCGGGGTCGTAATCATAGAGGTTTCCCAACGCATAGCGCACCGTGTTGCGTAACTTGCGGTACGTATCAATGGGTCCTTGCAAAATGGTTTCGCTGATGCGCACGTCGCCCTGGTAATCGCTTAAGGACACCCACAAACGCAAGATGTCAGCCCCGTATTTATTGATGACATCTTCAGGGTCAACAGCGTTACCGGCGGACTTGTGCATGGGTTTGCCTTCGCCGTCTAGCACCATGCCGTGGGTAAGAATAGTTTTAAACGGAGCCGTATTTTCCAGCGTGTAAGACGGGATGTAAGAACTTTGGAACCAACCGCGGTGCTGGTCGGATCCTTCGGAATAGACATCGGCAGGGAAGTCCAACCCGCGGTCTTTAAGCACCGCCGCCCACGACACGCCCGAATCGAGCCACACGTCTAAAATATCGGTTTCTTTGGTAAACTCGGTACCTCCGCAATCACAGACATACCCTTCGGGATGAAGTTTTTCCACCGGGTCGGTAAACCAAAAGTCGGACCCTTCGTTCATCGCCCGCTCTTTGATGAAGCTAAAGAGTTTGCTGTTCACTTGTGCTTTACCGCATTTTTTGCAATACAAAATGGTGACCGGGCTTCCCCAGAAACGCTGACGCGACAAACACCAATCCGGCCGCAAGCCAATCATGGAGCGCATACGCTCTTGTCCGGCGGCTGGATAGAATTTTACTTCGCTCAAATTTTTCATCAGTTTCTCGCGCAGGCCGTTTTTGTCAATAGACATAAACCATTGTTCGGTAGCGCGGAAAATAATCGGGTTGTGGCAGCGCCAACAATGCGGATAACTATGCGTGATTTCTTGCTGTTTAATCAGTGCACCCAACTCGTCCAATTTTTTGACCATCAAGGGGTTAACGTCAAACACATGCATGCCAGGGAACACACCCGCGGCCGGCGTATAGCAACCCTTTTCGTCAACCGGGCAGAACGTTTCCAAATTCCATTGTTTACCGGCTTGGGCGTCCTCTTCCCCATGGCCAGGGGCAATGTGTACAACCCCCACCCCCGCATCCATGGTGACAAAGTCCGTCCAAATGACGGGGTTTTCCTGGTGCGAGAGCGGATGGTAGTATTTTAGGCCTACCAGTTTTTCACCGGGAACCGTGCCAACTTGTTTACAGTTACGCCCAGTGTTTTTGGTAAATTCAAGTGCCAGTTTTTCCGCCACGATATAGTATTCGTGCGTATCTTCATCTTGCAAGAGGACATAATCCTCGGTATTAGACACAGCCGCCGCGCGGTTAGCGGGAATGGTCCACGGGGTGGTGGTCCATACGGCCAAACTGATCGGATAAGAATAATCCAAGTCGCCAAAGATTTCTTTGGGAGCAGTTACCAGTTTAAAACGCAGGTAAATAGACGGAGAAGAAATGTCTTTATATTCGGTTTCTGCGTCGGCAAGAGCCGTTTCGCAATGCGGACACCAGGTAATGGTTTTTTGCCCTTTGTAAACGTATCCCTTTTCAATCAAATCTAAAAATACACCGATGGTAATTCCTTCGTAACGTTTATCCATCGTCAGGTACGGATTATCCCAATCGCCCTGCACCCCTAAACGTTTAAACCCTTGGCGTTGCAAGTCAATAAACTTGGCGGCAAATTCGCGCGCTTTGGTACGGAAAGCAGGCACGTCGGTGATGTGTTTTTTCTCTTGTTTGAGTTCTTTGAGTAGTGCTTGCTCAATGGGCAAACCATGGCAATCCCATCCCGGCACGTAAGGAGTATAATACCCCGTCATAGCGCGGGATTTCAAAATAATGTCTTTAATTGTTTTGTCAAGCGCATGGCCGATGTGAATTTTCCCGTTGGCATAAGGCGGCCCGTCGTGCAGTACAAAATGGGGACCGTCCTCATTCTTCTTAAGCATTGCTTTGTAGAGGTTAATGTCCTTCCAAAACTCAAGGATGCCGGGCTCCTTTTGGGCCAGGCCCGCACGCATCGGGAAATCAGTTTTAGGAAGTAAAACCGTGTGGGAATATTTATTTTTTGCCATGTAAAACTCCAAGTACTCAAACTAAAAATCACTCAAAACAGTGTGTGTATATTATACAAAATATCCACGCGTAGGGGACAGCAATGTTTTTATAATTTACACACCGACGCCACGTCGCGGTGTCGTTGACCTTGGCCGTGCAGGCCAGCGCAGCTCTTGCGTTACCCAAGATGATTTTTCAAAACTGCTCGATATTCATTATTTTTTGCCAAACCCTTTACCCCTAGGCATTTAACTACTCTACTCCCAGTAAGAGCTAAAATAGCAATCATGTTCCCGCAAGCAAGACATAAAGAACTGGCAAGATTTCGGTCTGCTCCTGTGTAGCTCGCTGTGGCATTTACCTGTTTAGTATTTGTAAGTAAAGAAAATACTTACTCGGCTCGCGCGGCGCAAAAAAAGTTTAAGCGGGGCGCAAGTACACTAAACGGGGTTATTTTCCAGCGTACTCGGCTGCAGAGGGTCCCCCCAATAATAGAGGGTATGCCTGTGGCGGAGTCGTGAGGGTAGCACGTTGCTCCGACCTCTACGGCCTGACTAGACACCAGTTCTAACACCCGTTGGGTTTTACTCCTTTGGCTGGTTTAGAGTGTGTGAGGTAGGGGCACGCACTGTTGGGGTGTTTCACTGACAAGTTGTTGTGGATATCCGGCACGAGAACCGCACCGGGTACTGTAGCCCTATACTAGTAAGTTATGTAAGTAATGTCAAGTACAAAAAAGACCTATTTAGGGCCCAGGTTTTGGAAAATTGTTTCGCCATAAAAAGCAAAGGGCCGACTTAACAAGTCGGCCCTTTGTGCGTAAAAGCGCTACTTCGCGGTGTATTATACTAATCCTTGGTCAATCATCGAGTCCGCCACTTTAATAAATCCCGCAATATTCGCTCCTGCCACATAGTCGCCTTTTTGGGCGAACTGTTCGGCATACGTCAAACAACTGGTGTGAATACTGTTCATGATGCGTTTTAAGTAGTCGTCAACTTCTTGTGCGGTCCAATAGATGCGCATACTGTTTTGTGTCATTTCCAGTCCCGACACAGCCACCCCGCCGGCATTGGAGGCCTTGCCGGGGGAATACAAAATTTTAGCCGCCTTAAAAGCGTCCACCGCTTCGGGTGTAGAGGGCATATTGGCCCCTTCGCACACCAGCATGCAGCCGTTTTTCAAGAGTTGCTTAGCATCTTCGCCGGTGAGTTCATTTTCACACGCCGTGGGGAAAGCGCAGTCGCACGGGATATCCCAGGTTTTTTTGCCGGGACGGAAGATGGCATGCGGGAATTTTTTAGCATATTCCTTAACGCTCCCGCGCCGCACAAACACGAGGTCTTTTAAGAACGCAAGTTTTTCTTCATTTACGCCGTCCTTGTCGTAAATGCTGCCGTCATAGTCCAAAAATCCGACAACCTTAGCTCCCAGTTGCGTCAGTTTTTCCATCGTATGAATACCCACATTTCCCGCACCGGAAACAACGCATACTTTTCCTTTGAAATCATCCCCGCGCGTAGCAAGCATATTCTGTGCAAAATATCCCACGCCGTAGCCGGTGGCCTGCGGGCGGAGTAAACTGCCGCCCCAGTTAGGTTTTTTACCGGTGAACACGCAGGTGAAATCGTTAGTAAGTTTTTTGTACTGGCCGAACATATAGCCAATCTCGCGCGCGCCGCATCCCAAGTCACCGGCAGGCACGTCGGTATGATAGCCGATATGGTGGTAGAGCTCGTTGATAAACGCATGGCAAAAGCGCATTACTTCCGCGTCGCTTTTACCGCGGGTATCAAAATCACTCCCGCCTTTTCCGCCGCCCAAAGGCAACGTGGTCAAACTGTTTTTAAAAGTTTGTTCAAAGGCCAAAAATTTGAGTGAGTCGGCCGTTACCGAACTATGAAAACGGATGCCGCCCTTGTACGGCCCCAACGCGCTGTTGAATTGTACACGAAAACCGCGATTGACGTGGATTTCACCTTTGTCGTCTTGCCATGGCACGCGAAAAGCAATCATGCGTTCCGGCTCTACGATACGCTCTAAAATCTTCTCCTTTATATATAAGGGCTTTTGCTCCAACACGGGCGCCAGCGTCTGCACTACTTCTTCAACGGCCTGCAGAAATACTTTTTGAGAAGCGTTTTTACTGCGTACATCTTCCATAAATTGCGACAAATAGTTTTGCGTGTTCATAATTTCTCCTTAACATATCTATTTAACATCTATTACGTGGAAAATGCAAGGGGCATTTTTCGGCAAAATATGTTACACTACAAGTATGAAACTAACTGCCAACATGGAAGATTATTTAGAAGCTGTGGCTTTTTGCGCTGACGAAAACGGTATGGCCCGCGTAAGTGATATACGCGACATGTTGGGCGTTAAAACCCCCAGCGTAACCGGCGCTATGAAAGCATTGGCGACGGAAGGATACGTCGTGCATGCACGCTATAGCGGCATTACGCTTACCGCCAAAGGCCGCCGCGCCGCACAAGATGTCAAACGCCGCCACGAACTTTTTAAACATTTTCTGCAAGACGTACTGGGTGTCAATCCCAAAACGGCCGAAGAAGATGCGTGCAAAATGGAACATACGGTGAGCAAAGAAACGCTCTCAAAATTGCAATCGTACCTAGGCAAAATCAAATAACCACACCCCGCCAAATAAACAGGTTTTGGAAAATTGTTTCGCAGAAAGCAATCAAGGGTAAACTTTTCAGTTTACCCTTGGTGCGTAAAAGCGCTACTTCGCGGTGTCGTTGACCTTGGCCGTGCAGGCCAGCACCGGTCTTGCACTACCCAAGATGATTTTTCAAAACCGCTTTTAGCTTGCGGGGAAAAGTGGCCCGAAGTTGTACTGCTAGGTACTACGAGTGGCCAGTCACCGCAAGATAAACAGGTTTTGGAAAATTGTTTCGCAGAAAGCAACCAAGGGTAAACTTTTCAGTTTACCCTTGGTGCGTAAAAGCGCTACTTCGCGGTGTCGTTATTGTAGAGGTAAGGTAAACCAGAAAGTTGATCCCTGTCCAAGCCCCGCACTTTGCACCCCAATCTCCCCCCCGTGTGCTTCCACAATTTCTTGTGCAATGGAAAGGCCCAACCCCCACCCTTGTTTTTTGGCGGTACGGTCAATATCGGACTGGTGGAACTTTTGGAAGATTTTTTCTTTCTCGCTATGCACTACGCCGGGTCCATTGTCAACTACTTTGAATACCAACTGATCCCCCTCCACACAGAAACGCACCTCAATGCGTCCTCCTTGTGGAGAAAATTTGATGGCATTACCCAAGAGGTTATTGATTACCTGCGAGATGCGAAAACGATCCCCCGTAACGGTAACATCCGTAGGATATTCGCACTTCTGCAGATAGATTCCTTTTTTTTGCGCGCCTACGTTTTGCAAGGCAACTACATCGGTGAGCAGTGCATTAAAACTAAAAGGTTGTTTATCCATGCTAAACTGCCCCGACTCAATACGCGAAATATCAATAAGGTCCGCCATAAGCATGTTCATATTGTCGGTTGCTTTTAAAATGTTGTTAAGGGCTACTTGGTCGCTATTTCCACCCGCTGTACCGGCGGTAGTGTTGCGGTCCATCATCAGCACAGAGGTAAACCCCTGAATGGCCGAGAGCGGTTGGCGCAAATCATGGGCGGCAATGGACATAAACTTTGAGCGAATATCATTAAGGCGGTTGAGTTCCTGGTTGGAAAGGCGCAACTTTTCAACCATTCCTTCAAGCATATTAACCTTACCAGAAAGTTGCATCTGTAAATTGGCAATTTGTTGTTGGTAATTGTGCTCCGCTTTCAAAATAGTGCGGTTCATTTTGCGAAGTACAAATTTGCGCGTGATCCAATAAGTTAACAGCGCAATGATCGCGATAATTAAGATGGAATAAGAAAGTAAGAATTGATAGGTGGTCATACAAAATCTTGCGCATCCTCAAATACGCGGCGCAACTCCTCTTGTGCAATACCTCCCGCGCGCAACAACTTGGGCGTTTGGGAAGTGGCGTCCAGCACGCTTGAAGCCACAGGGCTTAACGTACCATCCGTTAAGATATATTCTACCTTTGTATTAAATTGTTTGACAACTTCTTCTTCTTGTGTGAGTGTTGGACTACCGTGCACATTGGCACTGGTTGATGCCAGCGGCATTGGCATCTGTGCCAAAATCCGCAGTAACGGCAAATACGCCGGCACACGAAACCCCAGCGCCTTGCTACCGCGCAACAGTTTTTTACCTTTGGCCGAAGGAGGCACTATAAGCGTTAGCGCGCCGGGCCAAAATACTTGTGCTACGTGTCGTGCTCCCGGGCTAAACTTTGCCCACTGCTCTACGTGCATAAAATCCGCCGCCAACAACTGCAACGGTTGGGTAGCCGGGCGTTTTTTCAATGCATAAATGCGCGCGATACTTTCTTCACACAAAGCTCCAGTGCCTATCCCGTAGACGGTATCCGTGGCAAACACAGCCACCGCCCCGGCGGATAATTCAGCCGCAAGATGCGTGAGTTGCGCGGAGGTCAATTCCTGCATATTATAGATCTTCGTCTTCATGGGTATCCTCCCGGGCATCAAAGCAATCTATAATAAGCACAAACTCGCCCTGTACTTTTTTTTGCTGACTAAATTTTTGTGTCAACTCCGTAGCACTGCCGCGGGCATATTCTTCGTACACTTTAGAAAGTTCCCGTGCCGCCACCACCGGTATATTTTTCCCCAAAGTGTTGGCAATCAACTCCAGCATTTTTACCACGCGATAAGGGGATTCGTACACCACCACGGGATGTTTCAGCGCCGCCGCGTTTGTTAAAAGTTTGGCGGCCTTGCCCGCTTTGCGCGGTAAAAACCCTAAAAACGTAAATGCTCCGCCCGTGAGTCCTGCTCCTGACAAAGCACACGCCAGCGCGCTGGGCCCGGGAAGTGCGCTAACGGGAACATGGTGCGCTACGGCGGCCTTAACTAATTTCCACCCCGGGTCGGAAATACACGGTGTGCCGCAATCGCTCACCAGCGCACAATTTTTCCCTGCTTGCAGCGCTTCTAAACAACGTGCTACACTGCGCTCATCATTCTCATTATAGCGGTAGAGCGGTTTGTGAATTTGAAAATGCGTAAGCAAGGTTTGTGTGCGGCGGGTATCTTCGCACAGAACAGCATCACACGCTTGCAGCACGTCGAGCGCGCGCAAGGTAATATCACGCAGGTTTCCAATAGGTGTGGGCACGATATATAACATAGTATCAGTATATCAAATTATAGGTGTTCGTCCCAATTTGGCGCATTTCGTTGTTGTTCAAGGGCTCGAATACCTCGGCGCTACCGCGCCGCTGCGCACAGTATACTTCGCCCTTTCGCGCCTAGAACTGCCCCAAATTTGTTAGAACCCCCCTCTTGCCTGGCAAAGAAATAAGAATTCGTCGTCCCAATTTGGCGCATTTCGTTGTTAAAAAAAATCAGGAAAATTTTTCCCAAATCTTTTGCATATTTTTATAAAATATCTACTTGTTGTTACTTATAAAAAACAGAGGTAAACAAACACAAAAGATGTCACGCATACTCAAAAAAATCAAACTCAATACGTTTGCTATGATTTTGGGCATTATCGTCGTCGTGACGGTAATGACCTGGGTAGTCCCCAGCGGCAGTTATGACCGCGTTGAACACGAGGGACGCATGATGGTGGTTTCCGGCACATACCATGCGGTAGAACGCGCACCGCAAGGATTGTTTGATGTGCTCAAAGCCCCTATCTACGGCTTTGCCGATACAGCAGAAGTCATTGTATTTTTGCTCATCATCGGCGGAGTATTATGTGTGATTGAAAAAACAGGCGCCATCACCGCCGGGATCGGCATGGTAAGCCGGTTTTTCCAAAAAAATCCCAAACTGCGTTTTCTGTTTATTCCGCTGGGGATTATTGTGTTTTCGCTCTGCGGCGCTACGTTTGGGATGTGCGAAGAAGCACTCATCTTTATTCCCATTTTTATTCCGTTGGCACTTTCGCTGGGGTATGACTCTGCGTTGGGTACAGCCATTCCGTTTGTGGGTGCGGGCGTAGGGTTTGCCGCCGCGTTTACCAACCCGTTTACCGTCGGTATCGCGCAAGGCATTGCGCAAGTACCGCTCTACTCGGGCATTGGGTACCGCTTTTTGATTTGGGGTGTGTGTACGGCGGTAGTTATCACCTGGATGATGTGGTACGCGCACAAAGTGCACAAAAATCCGCAAGCAAGTTTAACCTATGATTTTGACCAAGAAAAACGCAAAGAACTCAAACTGGAAAAAGAACCTACCCCCATTACCCGTCGGCAAAAATGGGTGCTTTTAGCGTTTGGCTTGGGACTGGTGACTTTGGTCATCGGCGTACTTAAACCACAAATTTGCTCGTTCATCCACAACACCTGGGGCATTGACTTGATGACCATGCTCAACCTGGAAGCTGAGGGCTGGTACATCACCGAGATCGCCGCGCTGTTTTTGGGCGTGGGGTTTGCCTGCGGTATTTTGGGCAAGATGAACATTCAACAATTTAGTGATGCGTTCTTTGACGGAGTGCGCAGTATGGCGGAAATTGCCATGCTACTTTGTTTTGCTAAAGCGATTGTGATTATCGCCAACAACGGGCACATTTTAGACACCATGCTCGAATGGATGAGCAGCGCCATTAAACACTTGCACCCGATTTGTGCCTCGTGGGCGGCTATGATGCTACAGACGGTCATTGACTTTTTCATCCCGTCCGGCTCGAGCAAAGCCGTGCTGACTATGCCGGTTTTAGCACCACTGGCTGACCTAATCGGTATTTCGCGCCAGACGATGGTATTGGCGTTCCAATTAGGCGGCAGTTGGCTTAACATCTCCATGCCGACTGACCCGGTAACCATCGCCGCTATCGGCTTTGCACGCATCAGCTTTGGGCGGTGGCTCAAGTGGATTTTGCCACTACTGATCCTGATGTATCTATTAAGTTTTGCGTTCTTAATTCCGCCGTACTTCAACGGTTGGTAAGCGCAGATTTAGCCCAACAAAACCCTCGCCCATCGGCGAGGGTTTTTGATAAAATAATACTATGCTTAGCGAACTGAAAACCGTTACGTATTTCCACGCACTTGACTGGATCGTCTTTGGCGCGGTACTCGTATTAACCGCGGCGACGGCGGTATATGGTTCGTGGCGGTTGAAAAAAAATAAAGACAAAGCCCCCTCCGCACTTGATTACCTGCTCATGGGGCGCCAACTTACGCTGCCGCTGTTTGTAGTAACCCTGGTGGCTACGTGGTACGGTGGCATTTTTGCCGTTAACGAAATTACGTTTAATTACGGCATATTCAACTTTGTCACGCAAGGGGTATTTTGGTACGTGGCGTATTTGATTTTTGCGTTCTTTGTAGCCGAGCGTTTAACACGTTATTCGTCCTACACACTACCTGATTTAACCCGCCAAATGTTCGGCCCCAAGGCGGCTAAAGTAAGTGCAGTGCTGACGTTTTGCTATATCGCTCCGGTGGCGTATGTGCTTTCTTTGGGAATGTTTTTGCACATGGTGTTTGGCATAAGTGTGCTGGCAGGAATGATTTGGGGTACGCTGTTTGTATGTCTTTACAGCGCGTGGGGCGGGCTTCGTTCCGTCGTATTTTCGGACTTGGTACAATTTTTTGTGATGTGTAGTTCCGTAGCGATGGTGGTGGTATTTTCGGTACATAGCTTTGGGGGACTAACTTTTTTAAAAGCCAATTTACCCGCCAGCCATTTCACACTCACGGGCGGAAACTCGTGGCTTTCTACGCTTATTTGGGGATTTATTGCACTTTCTACACTCATTGACCCGAGTTTCTATCAACGCTGTTTTGCGGCGCGCTCGCCCGGCATTGTCAAAAAAGGTATTTTGATTTCCACGCTCATCTGGTTTTTATTTGACTTCTGCACGACGGCTGGATCCTTGTATGCGCGCGCGGTACTGCCGCAAGCACAGCCGGGGCAGGCGTATTTTTTCTATGCGCTGCAACTACTGCCCGTGGGGCTGCGCGGATTTTTTGTGGCGGGAATTTTATCCATTATCCTCTCAACACTTAACTCATTTTTGTTTATTGCCTCTAACACGTTAAGCTTTGACTTGTTGCGCAAACGGTTTAAAAATGTAGTACTCTCTAACCGCATTTCCATTTTTATAGTGGGTGCGTTTTCAATTGCACTGGCTCAGTTTTTCCATGGCAGTTTCAAAGAGATTTGGCTGGTCTTGGGGTCTTATTTCTCGGCGTGTTTATTAGTGCCCATTGTGTTAAATTACCTCTCACCTAACCGCATCAGCGATACGCTGTTTACAAGCAGCGTGTTCAGTGCCGCTACCGCTATGACCCTTTGGTATGTGCTACCCAAAAATGAATTTTTAAACATTATTGATCCTTTCTATATAGGGATTTTAGTGAGTTTGATTATCTTGCTCTTGGGGAGGAAAGCTAACGATGCAAACGTATCGAGCATTACTGATCGGTAACGGCGAAGAAGTGAGCGCTACGTTACTTAAAAAATTAGCGCATGAGGCCGACATTGTACTAGCTGTTGACGGCGGGGCAGACAAAGCGTTACGCGCCCACCTTACACCCGATTTTGTAGTGGGCGATTTGGACTCGGTTTCCCCCCGTGCTAAAAAAATATTTGCGGGCAAACTGGTGCATGTTCCTACGCAAGAAAATACCGATTTGGAAAAAGCACTTTTGTGGGCGCTCAAACACAACGTTACCCACCTAACGCTGGCGGGTTTTGTGGGAAAGCGTTGGGATTTCTCACTCGGCAATTTACTCACACTCTGTGCGTACGCACGTAAATGCAAGGTATGCGTAGCAGGCGAACATTGGCGGATGTACCCACTGGTAAAAAGCACACAACTGCCCTGCGCCAAAGGAAAACGCATGAGCATCATTCCACTCAAACCGTGCAGCGGCGTTACGCTTACCGGTTGCCATTATCCGCTCAAGAATGCGCGTTTACTGCCGGGCACTACGCGCACGCTGAGCAATCAAACTACTGCAACGCGTGTAGGTGTAAAATTCACACGTGGCACGCTACTTATTTACTTGGAAAATTAGCGAACTTGTTGAAATTCTTTGAGACACACTTGCGGGGCCTTTTGAGCACAGCCCATTTCGTAAGTGCGGGTGGCTTTGGCAGTATCTTTCAGTGCGCGGTAAATGTAGGCGGCATGGTAGGCCATCTCGGCATTTTGAGCCAACACTTGTTCGGGAATGGCGCTAATAACATCGGCCGCTTGGTCATATTTGCCCTGTTTAAAAAACACCCAGGCCTGCGTATCAATAAATGAATATTCTTCGGGATTAACAGCCAACGCACGGGCTATATAGTCCGCCGCTTCGTCTAATCGTTCACTACGCATTGCCAGCGAATACGCCAATAGGTTTAACGCAGCGGCATTGCGGGAGTTTTTCTCTAGAATGATGCGCACTTGTTCTTCCATGGCGCGGTAATGTTTTTGGGCCTCCAATGCAAACGCATATTGCAAGCGAACTTCCTGATTATCCGGCAAGCGTTCCACCAGCGCACTAAGTACATGGGCGGCCTGTTTGTAGTTTTCTTTTTCATAGAGTGCTACGGCATAAAAATAAGCAGGTTCCACTTCTTGCGGGAATTGCTCATGCGTTTGTTTGAGCGTATCCAAACTTTGTTTTTCTTGCCCGAGTTTTTGCTGGTAAAAGGCCACTTGCAACTGCTTACTGGGCGAGGTGGCATAATCGGAAGAATCTTTTAGGTACGCAATCGCCTGTGCGTAATCACCCTCTTCTTCCGCTAAAAGTGCCAAAAAATAATTCGCCGCGATATTGTCTTTTTCTAATTCCTTGGCACGCAAAAAATATGTTTTTGCACGGGGCAAATCTTTAACCATGACAAATATAGAGGCCATTTGCGTAAGCGTTTGCGGGGTGGCATAGCCGATTTTTTCCAACTCCTCCAGTTCATGCAACATCAAAAAATACTGGCTGGTTTTTTCGTATACACTCACACGCCCCAAGCGCGGCTGTGGATTTTTGCCGTCAAGAGCAACAGATTTATCAAATGCTTCTAGCGCTTTGGGAAATTGCTGATGATACAAATAAATCTTACCGATTTCGTTGTAAACTTCCGGTGCTACAGCCGGACGGCTTTGTGCCAATTCCACCAAGCGGTCTGCGGCTTGTTGCGGATCCAACGCAGCTAAAAGCGCAATGTATTGAAACAAAATACGCTCATCATCTGGGTCCAGTTCCAACGCTTTTTCATATGCTTTGAGTGCCTGTACATGGTGATCGGTCCGCCATTGATAGGCCCCATACACTACCCATGCTTCGGGGTCGTCTTGTGCCTGGTCAATAAAATCAACATACGCTTGCGCCAATTTAACATTATCGGTTGCTAACGCTTCCGAAACCAGTTGCTGTTTGAGGTACGCACTATCCGGGGATTGGGCCAAGGCACGTTGCAACAATTCAAAACGCGCGGGATCTCCGGCACGCTGGGCATACGTGGCCTCTATAAAATCGGTGAATAATTGTGCCTCAGTTTGTGCTTCTTTGCTAAGCGGCAACGCAAAAGAATACCCCGTTAGCAACAAGCAGCAAAGCACCCCGTAATATTTCATAAATTCTTTCCTAAAATAAGCGCATCGCTACCGTCTTTATAGAATTTCTTACGTGTACCCAACGTAATAAATTGTCCGCTTTGATACAACGCGCGCGCCGGTTCGTTGGCAGTACTGACTTCCAACGTAACTTGCGAAGCACCTAATGCTTGCAGTTCTTGCAGGGCATGCGCCAGTAACGCGCGCCCGATTCCCTGACGCGTATATCCCGGATCAACCGCTAAATTAGTAATTTCATATTGACCGGCTGCCCCGCGCACACAGATAAAGCCCACCATTTTTTCGTTGGTTAATGCGCACCACACACGTGCCGACGGATGTGCGAGTTCGGTTTGCCAATCAATCTCGCTCCAATGGGCGCTGAATGTTTGTGCGTGGTCTAAGTTAAAAAGGATAATACTTTCGGTATAAAGAGCTAAGCGAATATTCATTTAGGGACCTCCAATTCAAAGCGGGCGGGCTTTAGGTAAAGCGGCTCCAGCGCGGATTTCTCCCACTTTTTTTCTTGCGCCAAACGCGCCAATGTCTTGGCTTGCACACGGCACACCGGCAACGGAGCCAGCGCATATTTAACACCCAGCAAACCGGCAAGCGGGGAAAATTCCTTGTCCGTACCGGCCACAAAAAGCGGATATGCATACGCAGACAAAGTGTCCAATAATTCCTCGCGGCTAAGCCACTGGGGAACGGACTTTTTCTCATCAAAAATCTGTAAAAAATATTCCTCCCGAAAAGCGTGCAACACCACCGCCACCACACCGGAAGGATGTTTTTGTTGCCAAATTTTGTACACCGGCGAGTCAAGCACCTGCCGGTAAATTACTTCAAAGATGGTGGCGCCTTTTACCTCGCAACCGCCGAGCATTTGCATCATGGAAGCAAACGTAAGCGCAATGCGTATGCCGGTAAAGCGCCCCGGCCCGCGGATAATAAAAATGCGCGATACGTCGGTCAACGCAACCTGTGCTTTGGATAGCAAACTGTTTAAAACGGGAAACAATAACTTCTCTTGTTTAATACCACTACGCCGCGCCGTAAAAAGTTTGCCGTCTTTTTCCACGGCCAGTAATAACGGCGAGTGCGACGTGTCCATCACAATGCTTACACCGCTTTGCATAAATCCTCCAACAGCCGGTCCGACACGCGCCCAAACGAGGATAATTCAAGGGTGCGCTCGTCCCCTTCTTCAAGCACAAAGTTAAGCTCCAGCCGATCTGCGGGCAACATACGTGCAATCGGATCGGGCCATTCGGCTAAAATAATGGCGCGTTCGTCTTCAAGCATTTCTTCAAATCCCAAGTTAAATACTTCGCCTTCTTCCAGGCGGAATAAATCAATATGAAACAAGCGCGTGGTTTTGTTGCGGTATTCTTTGAGTAAACTAAAACTGGCACTTGTCGGCGAGGATGTCAACCCCAATGCCGCGGCCACGCCTTTGACAAAAACCGTTTTCCCCGCGCCAATCGGCCCACGCAGAAACACAATTTCCCCGCCCTTGAGTAGTTGCGCAAAATGCGCGGCTATCAAAAGGGTTTGTTCGCGGCTTTGTGTGTACAATTGGGCAGTTCTCATACTTAGCGCACCGTTTTAATGCAAATTTCACGCCCGTCCTGCAAGGTTTGACGGTCTTGGTTGGACGGATCGGGGATTTCTTCGCCGTCTACGGCAAATACATATTTGTATTCGCCCCCGGCTAATGCCACCGAGGTTTCAAAATATCCTTTTCTGTACGGAGTGAGCACGATGGGATCTTTGCCCCAGCGGTTGAAATCAGCACGTAATTCTACTTGTTTGGCACCCGGAGCCGTAATAAAAAACTTGCGGTATTTAACCTCAGTATCGTAAGAAATTTTCGCCGGGGTCATACGCACTTGCATGTCTTCTTTGTTCAGCGGGGCCACCGCACGCGCTCCTTCAATCGTGCCGGATGTAAAAGTATAATAGTCCTCGGCCTGGTTAAAAAACCAAATGAGTCCGCCGATAAATAAACCCAAAAACAGCACAAATATACCACTGCCGGCTACCTTAGTTGTTTTCATCTAAAAAACTCCGCACGTAGAACGTGGCCCCGTATTGCTTGGCTAACTTTTCCAAAGCGGGAATATCCGCCCCTACCTGATCTACGCAACTTAAAACTACTTTTTCAAACCCGGCCTCTACACATTGCTGTAAGAACGAAAGCACGTCGGGGTAACAATCGCGGTATTCGGGTTCCGGGCGCACCAGCGCGCGCCAGGTTGTTTCGTTCTCCGCGTTGACACTCACATTGACAATATCTACCACACGGCGCAAATCGCCCACGATGGGCCGATGGTTAATGCGGTTCCCCAATCCGTTGGTATTGAGCCGAATTTTAAAAGGCGGGAATTTGGCTTGCGCCTGCCAACCCTTAAGTGTTTGGGCGGTATAGAGTAACACATCCAGGCGCATGGTCGGCTCGCCATAGCCGCAAAAAACAACTTCTTTAAACGGGGCCTTGGTAAGTTCTTGCTCTAACGCACGTAGCACGTCTTGTGCGCTGGGCTCGTTGCCGGCCAAGTTCAAATTATTGCCGTGAAAATCCATCTGCCATTTGGTTTTGATACAAAACGCGCACAGGTTGGGGCAGCGGTTGGTCAAATTAATATAAACGCCGTCTTTAAACCGATACACAATTTTGGGGGCTGTGTTAGTCATATTCGTATTATAGCAATTTCCTGCGGCCCGTACACGTAGGACTTTTAGACACTGTATTTTGGGACCTTTGGCCCTTGTGGTCGCTTTGGCAAATTATTTACTATAGGGGAAGAAGAATATGAAAAAATATAATTTTGTCTTTCTTGCATGCTGCTTGTTCGCCGTGCCAATCCATGCACAAGTAGCTATTTCCACCGCACGAGAACTAGCCATCGTTTCGCGCGGCGTAAAACACGCTATGAAAAAGGGCAGTCCTGTCTATTTGCCCCATCAATCTACCGTCGGTCGCACGGGGTTGTATTCGTTTCAAATTAAACGCGTGCTGCAGCGCCGTGTTGAAAGGACACACCAAGAGGCCCTTAAAGCGCAACGCACAATCCCCCGCCAAAATAAAGAAAAGATCTCCTATAAACCCACTACCGGTTTATCCGTGTTGGACCCAGCATTTGTCAAACCGATGCAGGACAACGTACCCTATTTGGAAAACTCAAAAAAGAATGTAGCAGCTCATTTGGCCGCGCAGGAAAACCGCCTTTATGTGCAGGAAGTTCGCCGGTTGCATGAGCAAGTTTGGCCGCGCTTAAGCCAGGCGCTCCCGCGCTTGGAACAAGAAGCAATGGCACTGGAACAACCCGCCGATCCGTTACACTTTGTGGTGCAAAAAATTCCGCAAACAGTTAATACCGTATTTGTAGGAGAATTGCATGGAACGGCACAAACCAAAGACGCCGTAGGATTACTATTGAACCAACTACGCCAAATACATCCCGAGCGCGAAATTCTATTATTTACTGAATTTTTGCCGGAACATTTTGAGTGGGAAGAAAAACTGCCTGATTGGTACCAAAGACCTTTTCTCCAAATACCGGGTTTTGAAGTAGAAAACCAAAAGATGTTGTGGACGCAAGCGCGCGCACTTAACATACCCGTAATAGGGTTGGAAGTAAAAATTGCCTGGTTAAACAGAAAGATTATCCCCCGTTTCAAACCCACCCGCACCGCGGTTCCCGCCGCACTGACCGGTATGAAATTCCGCAATGAACACTTCATGAAAACCCTGCAAGAATACCGCGCCAAACACCCCGATGCGCTCTTTGTGGTATATACAGGTAAAGGGCATGTGCTTTATAATAATCCTTTTTCGTTGGCCAATCAATTGCCTGCGGAAAAAACGTTTGTCCTTTCCATTCACCCCGATTTGAAGTTGGTCGCAGAAAATTTAAAAGTCCCCTTGGAGCGCATTACCAAAGACGGCATTAACGCGCCTGTTCCGTTTGCAAATAGTAAGGCCTTTGAAAAGACACTGCTGTTTTGGTCCGACCGGGAACTAGCCAGAGCCACCGGCTTTGATGCGTACATTGACGCGGGAGCCATAGTTCCATGAAAAAGTATACACTCCTTTTAATCGGTTTGTGTGTGCTGGGTGGACAACTCAACGCGCAGGTGGCCATTGCCACCGCACGGGAATTGGCCCTCGTTTCGCGCGGGGTGAAACAAGCCATGAAAAAGGGCAGTCCTGTCTATTTGCCCCATCAATCTACCGTCGGTCGCACGGGGTTGTATTCGTTTCAAATTAAACGCGTGCTGCAGCGCCGTGCCGCGCGCGAACATCAACGTGCCCTGGCTATGCAACGTACCCTTCCTTCCTACAGGCAAAGTGTTTTTGGAGGGACACTTCCCTCCTCTAATTTTAGACACGGAAAAACAAACGTTGATCCTCTCTTGTCCGCAACTACGGCACGTACTCCTAAACAAATCGGGCTCTATTTAACCGCGCAGGAAAACCGCCTCTATGTACAGCAAATGAACCGGCTGCACCAACAGATTTGGCCGCAACTGCAAAAGCACTTACCACGCTTGCGCCAAGCAGCAGCGCACTCGCCACGGCCGGCGGACCCGCTTGGATTCTTGGTGCGAGAAATTCCCAGCGAAGTAAACACAATTGCTATCGGTGAAATACACGCCATTAAAAATATTCGCGCGTTTTTGGCACGCTTTCTTTTTTTGATACGTCAAAAACATCCGGACCGAGAAATCTTTTTCCTCACCGAAGCATTAGAAAAGGGCGAAGAAGTCCCTTTAGCGTTCACGCAGGAAGAATTGGCCAAAAGCACTTATGGACTGGAAATAGTGTGGCAGGCCGCCCGTCAAAACAAAATACATTTGGTCGGGCTGGAACCCAAAGAAGTAGTGGAAGATGGCGAACTGAGCCGATATGCCCTGTTTGAGCATAAAGATTTTCACGCCTCTTATGTAACATCGGTTTTTGCTTCACTCACCGGCATGAAATGGCGCAATGAAAATTTTATGAAAACGATTCAATCTTACCGCCAACAACACCCCGACGCGCTGTTCATCATCCACACCGGGAATCTTCACGTTGATTATAATGCCCCGTTTTCACTCACCGCTAAAATGGATCCGCAAAAAACATTTGTATTTAACCTCTTGCCTACTGCCAAACAGGCCACAGAAGTATTTTGGGATTACCCCAAAGAAGACATCCGCTTTATGTGGGATCCTTTAAGTGACGATACTTATAATCTGCATGGATTTGACCAACCGTTTTTGTACTGGCAGGACCCGCAACTGGCGCGTATTAGTGGCGCAAATGCTTACTTACATACAGAGGACCGATTTTTAATTAATTCGCTAAAACAATGAAAAAACTTTCATTTATTTTAATTGCTTTGTGTTTATGGGCCGGACAGATTCGCGCGCAAGTAGCTATTGCCACCGCACGGGAATTGGCCCTCGTTTCGCGCGGGGTGAAACAAGCCATCCAAAAAAACAATCCGCTCTATATCCCCGGCAAAAAAACAGACGCGCGCACCGGGTTGTATTCTTTTCAAATCAAGCGTACCCTTAAACGCCGTTCCCGCAAAGCACGTGCCAAAGCACGCAAAATACAAAAGACAATTCCCCCTAATAAACGAACAGGCATTTTGCTTCCGGTATCCAAATTACAAGATACAAACGCCAACACGGCCCCGCTGTTGGAAGGAACCCTCTACCAAAATAAATCCAAACAAATACAACACCTCTATTTAACCGCCAAGGAAAACCGCCTTTATGCACAACAAACCCAACGCTTGCAACGGGAAGTTTGGGCCCAATTAAGCAAGCATTTACCCCTCTTACAAAAATCCGCAGACCGGCCCGAACCCGCAGATCCTATGTCCTTTCTGGCTCAGTCCATCCCTGCCGAAGTAAATACATTGGCCATTGGAGAAGTACATGGGTTTAAAAGCGTCAAACAGTTTATTGCGCAGTTTCTTCCCTTGTTACGCCGGGCACGCCCGGACCAGGAGATTTTCCTCTTTACCGAATTTTTATCCCAAAAAGAAGAATACCCCTCCCTAGATCCCTCCCGTGCGGTTTACGTGTCGGTCTTCGGGTATGAACCCATTTGGCGCGCAGCCCGTAATAACAACATACGGGTAATTGGGTTAGAGCCCGAAGAAGTACTGCTTGAAGCGATGCCCTCCCTACACCAGCGCAAAGCCACCTTTAAGTTAGACGGCAACAAGTATTTGAGACCTGTCTTTGCTTCCGCAACCGGCGTAAAATGGCGCAATGAATCATTTATAAAAACACTCCAAGAATATCGCACACAACATCCCGATGCCTTATTTATTATCTATAGCGGCGGGGCACATGTCAATTACACCACGCCCTTTTCACTCACCGCTAAAATGGACCCGCAAAAAACATTTGTACTAAACATACGGCCCCCCGCAAAAGAAGTCCGCAAAAAATACCCCACTGCACCGACACATGAAATACGTTATATGTGGGACCCGGTGGGCGAGGCCGCCAACGATCCCGAGAGTTTTAACAGACCCTTTTTATATTGGCCGGATCCACACCTAGCACGTGTGAGCGGTGCAAACGCCTATGTGCATGCGGAAGAACGGTTTTTACATAATGTAATCCACCCGAAAGCAATTGCAGGTTTAAATTATTTTCCCATTAAAAGACCTAGGTCTTTATTCCTAGAAAAATAGGTCTTTTGCTCCTGGGAAACCAAGCGTGCATTATGTAGAGTATGGGTAGGAGAAATTTTCATGATACGTCCCCATAAATGGTTGCTTATTTTGATGAGTAGTTGTTTGTTGGCACTGCCCGCACACCCCAATAGTTTTACAAGTGCCGCCAGGGCCGTGCGCAAAGCACGTCAACAAACCCTCGCTACTTCCCAAGCAGGCAAACTTGCTCCGCGTACAATAAAGGCACGTACCGCTACCACCCAAGGTAACCGCATGAACTTACGTGTGGCACGCCAAACATTACGTGTTTTAAATCAACGTGTGCAACGTACCTTTGACCAAGCATTGCAAGCCCAAAAAGAATCTCCCTATCAGCCCATTTTAACAGGACCTGCCAAACGCAGAGCTCCCCTCTACATTCCTTCAATTTTAAGTGCCAAACGTATGTACCCCGACAAACCTTTCTTGCAACATCCGCTGTTAGGAACAAAATTAGCAGAAGCATATTTTTTGGCACAGAACAACCGCCTGTTTATTAATTTGTTACGCGAAGCGGAAACGTTTTGGCCTAAATTTTCGCAAGCTATTCCTCGCTTTTATGAAGAAGCCAAAGCACTTAAACAACCGGAAAACATCTTGGAGTGGACCGCCCAGCAAATCCCCGCCGAAGTAACCGATTTATTCATCGGGGAAATTCACGACCAACACGAAATTCCGCAATTTATTAGCGAGTTACTACCTCTTTTACGCCAACAAAATCCCAATCGTCCGATCTTTTTATTTACTGAATTTTTACTTGATACCCAATACGCTAATTGGCACGTAACCAATATATTGGTCCATACATCTAAAGGGCATTATTATGCCCCCGTATGGGACGCTGCCCATCAATTAAATATTCCCATTATCGGGTTGGAATCTTCCAAAGTGCCCGGCATGCATTTTGTCAAAATGGCCGATATAAACGGAAATATTTCCGTTATACCCGCAGGAGCCACCCCGGAAGGGCTGCGCATTCGCAACGAACATTGGTATAAGATCTTACAGGAGTACCGCAAAAAGAATCCGGACGCTTTATTTGTAGTGTATACCGGCAGTGCGCATAGTTTATATAATTTCCCCTTTTCGCTGGCAAAACGTTTCCCTAAAAAAACCACCCGCATGATTGACTTAACATTGCGCGAAATCCGGGAAGATGGGGAAATATACACCAAAACAGATAACTTGGAAATATTAAACCCCTCTCTTTCCTTCCCGCAGCCGGTACTGACGTGGGACTCCCCCGATTTGATAGAACTTTCCGGGTTTGATGTGCGCATCAAATTAGAACCCACCCCCAAACCACGGGAACTTATTGAACAGGATATGTTGCCACTTCAAAATTTTCTTCAATGGCCCGAAATGTAGATGAGATAAATAAATGAAAAATTTACCCTCTATTAAACGCGTTGTGTTACTTGGTCTGTTGGGTTGTTCGCTGATGCTTCCCTTACAGGTGCAAAGCGGCGGGATGCACGTTTCTAACAAAATCACTGCTTCTGTTAAGAAAACAAGTATCGGCCGTATTATCCAAAGTGAAAGAATCTCTTATTTACTTCAAAGACGGCTTAAAACTTCGTTTCAACGTGCCCGCCAAGCCCAGCAAGAGTTACTCCCTCAAACGGCTGGGATATTAGGCGAGCCCGTACGCCGTGTACGCCGTGCTAAAGACATGCCGCAAGTGCGTGTTTATGAGGATAAACCTTTTTTGACAACCCGTCAGCAAACGGCTAATTATATGGCTGCTCAAAGCAACCGCTTATTTGTACAGCAAAGCGAATACATGCGCGCTTGGACCCAACAGGTACAAGAACATCTGCCCCAATTGCAAGAGGCCGCCCGCAATACGCCTCAACCTGAATATCCTATCCCGTGGCTGACACAGCACATACCCACAAAAACAACTACGCTATTTGTGGGAGAAGTACACGATTTCCCAGAAATACGCGCCAATGTGCAAATGTTGCTGATTTTTTTACGCCAGCAAAACCCCGAACGAGAAATCTTTCTATTCACCGAGTTCTTGCCTGAAAATTTCCGTTGGAGCAAAGAAATAGATCCCGCCTCTTTGGATTATCCGGAATACACACCCGTATGGGAACAAGCCGCACAGGAACATATTGAAACAATCGGATTGGAACCGGCGGTTGCTATGGATGATTTTTGTGATGTGGAAGTAATTGCACACAATGGCAGCAAAAGATTAACCTCTCAATGGGCGCATTTGGAAGGTATGCGTCTGCGTAACGAAGCATGGGTCCGCACGTTAGAAACTTACCGAAAAGAACATCCCAATGCCTTGTTTGTAGTATATACGGGTGCTTTTCATAGTGCGTATTATTTCCCATTTTCACTCCCCACCACGTTAAGCAAAGAACGTCCTTTCGTGGTTTCTCTCTACCCAGATAAAGACCTCGTAATAAGCGGAAAATGGATTGGCACACAACAAATTGTCCGCCGCGAGGGATCCTTGGAAGCTATAACCAAACATATAGTGTTCCGCCAACGTGTGTTACAGTTTAAAAACCCAACTCTTTCCAAGTTGGCTGGCTTTGATGTGGGTATCCGAATCACCGTTGATCCCCAATTCAAAGATCTTTTTTGATTTTACGGTATATCTGCTCAGCGCAACCCACTAGCCAACGAACGCGCAAAAATAATAAAATAGAGAAAGGGAAGGGTGGCCGAGTGGTTTAAGGCGTCAGTCTTGAAAACTGATGTAGGGGCAACTCTACCGAGGGTTCGAATCCCTCCCCTTCCGAAAGATTTAGCCCCTTTATGGGGCTTAATTTTTTGTAGGTGGCAGCGGCATAAACTGCTTTATGCCGCGTAGGGATGAGAAAAAATTTGTAGCAAATAATCAAAGCGCCCTGGAAATTTTCCAGAGCGCTTTAGTAAGTTTTAATCTTTCTTCTTTACAACCTATCACTGACGCATAATACGACCCGGCTTGACGAAGTATCTTTCCGGCAT
>Ga0310695_10000502_pt1 | contig 102245 bp, 88 predicted proteins | sample RumenRJG_04DNA_FD_203882 | JGI IMG/M metagenome (GOLD analysis project Ga0310695, IMG submission 203882) | Bovine rumen microbial communities from Lethbridge, Alberta, Canada - RJG_04 (v2) (version 2) | ecosystem: Host-associated > Mammals > Digestive system > Stomach > Rumen | place: Canada...
ACCCGTTTGTGTTCGGTCGTGGTGGCGAAGAGGCTTTGGAACTTGTCGCTGCAGGCGTCGAATTTGAAGTTGTGCCGGGCGTGACCTCTGCCATTGCTGTGCCTGCCTATGCGGGCATTCCCGTGAGTCATCGTGGAATTGCAACAAGTTTCCATATCATCACCGGGCATGAAAAAGAAAAATCCGTCGTGGACCCTATCGCTGCACTCCAGGGTGACTGTCATTCTGGAGCCGAAGGCGATAGAATCCAATGCAATCTTTCGCTGGACTTCGAGACTCTCGCGAAGTGCCAGGGAACGCTCATCTTTTTGATGGGCATTGCCAATATGGACTTTATTGCGCGTCGCTTGATGGAATGCGGCAAGGACCCGAAAACTCCACTTGCATTTATCGAAAAAGGGACGACTCCGAACCAACGTACTGTCATGGCAACACTGGAAACAGCAGGCGAAACTATTGCTCGTGAAAACGTGACTGCCCCCGCAATTACGATTATGGGTGGCGTGGTTGAACTGGGCAAAACTCTTGCTTGGAAAAAGAATTTGCCGCTTTCGGGTAAGCGTTTGGTTGTAACGCGTGCCGCAAAACAATCTAGCGGGATTACCGCTCGACTGACAGCCCTCGGTGCCGAAGTTATCGAAACTCCGATGATTGAGACACGGAATGTTCTCCCTTATTGTCATGCCGAACTCCCTTCCGGCATCGCCAATTCTTATGAATATGATACTGCTGAACTAGCCGATTTCGAAGACCTTAAAGACTTTGATATTCTTGCTTTCACGAGCACGAATGGTGTTGAAAGCTTCTTCGAGCAGTTGTTCGCTGCGGGTTATGACGTACGTGTGCTTGCGGGTAAGAAAATTGCAAGTGTCGGAAAGATTACCGAAAAGAAATTGCTTGAATACGGCATCCGTTGCGATTACGTTCCCGAAGACCACACCGGTGAAGGACTTGGTTTGTTGCTACAAAAAGTGGTTGGCGACGAATCTCGCGTTCTTCTTTTGCAGGGCAATCTTGCAGACGATACTTTGCTCAAACTCTTGCCCAAAGCAACCCGTTGGACCGTTTACGAAACACTCCCGGTTGCAGAACTTCCGGATTGGAAACGTGAAGCTATAGCCTCAGCCGATGCAATCGTCTTCGCCAGTTCTAGCGCTGTCGAAAATTTTGCGCAAATCTCAAGTCTCTCGTCTTTCGTCTCTCGTCTAAGTTTCTGCATAGGTCGCATGACTGAAGCTTCCGCGAAAAAGCATGGCTTTGAAACGGTCACCTCTGACGAAACAACGATGGATTCGCTCGTCAAAAAAATCGTGGAATATTACACGATGGGGGAGAATGCTTAATGAAAGCTATTCTTATCATCGCTCACCATTGCATTTTGCCGGGTGCATACAAAGGATTCGAAGAAATCCTCGACCGCTTGCATCATGATTTGCCGGGTACGCGCGTCGCAAGTACGAGTTTGTTGGATTTGGAAAACGACCTCCGTACGCTTTTGCGCGAAGATGTGGAATCGGTGACGCTTCTGCCGTATTTGCTGTTGAACGGTCAGCATACAAAGAATGACGTGCCGCGTGTTGTTGCAAAATTGCAGGAAGAATTCCCGCAAATTCCGATTACGCTTTTGCCTTGCCTTGGCGATTGGAAAGAATTTTCGAGCATGGTTGTGTGCGGTATTCGCAATGCACAGAATGAAATTTCTCAAAGCGCCGCTGGTGTGACCTCGCTACTCAAAGCTCCACAGGAGCGCTCCCATAGCTCAAACCTCTTCTCCATCGAGCTGAATCTCGAAGGGCGTAACGTGCTTGTGGTGGGCGGTGGCCGCATTGCTCTGCGCAAGGTGAAAACGCTTATCCCGACCGGTGCTCATATTACTGTTGTCGCTCCGCAAATCGACCCTGAATTTGAGATGCTCAAGGCTGACGAGCCGTCTTCTATCACATTAAAACAGCGCCCGTACGAACCGCTTGATTTGCGTTGCGTTTTCATGGTCTTCATTTGTACCGACCAGCCCGCCGTTAATGCCCAAGTTTCGAACGATGCACGCGCTCGCCGCATCCTCGTGAATAACGCTTGCGATTACCTCGACGGTGATTTTATTGTGCCTGCTCGTATGGACTTCGGCGAAAACATTGCTGTGACCGTCTCTACGCAGGGACGTGCCCCCTCGCTCGCGAAAAAGCTCAAGCAGAAAATCCAGACCGATTGGGCTGAAGACCTTGTGCAAATTGAAAAAGCTTTCAAAAAGGAATAGTTATTATGATTATTCGTCCTCGTCGTTTACGTAGAAATGAAGTTATCCGCAACATGGTTGCAGAAACTGCTGTAAATCCCGATGCCCTCGTTTATCCGATGTTCGTGGTTGAAGGAACGGGCGTCAAAGAAGAAATCCCGTCCATGCCGAACCAGTTCCGTTTCTCGATTGATGAAATCTTGAAGGAACTCGAAAGCTGTGTCGCACTTGGCATCAAGTCCATTTTGCTGTTCGGCATCCCGAATCACAAGGACGAGATGGCGACTTCGGCTTATGATAAAAACGGCATTGTGCAGCGTGCTGTGCGTGCTATCAAGGCAAAGTTCCCGAGCTTGTACGTGATTACGGACGTGTGCCTTTGCGAATACATGAGCCATGGTCATTGCGGTATCATTAAGGATGGCGATGTGGATAACGATCCAACGCTTGAACTTTTGGCAAAGACCGCTGTTTCGCAGGTGGCTGCCGGTGCCGACATGGTTGCTCCGAGTGACATGATGGATGGCCACATCACGGCTCTCCGCGAAGCTCTTGACAATGCAGGCTTTACAAATACGCCGATTATGGGTTATAGCGCAAAGTTCGCTAGCGCTTATTACGGTCCGTTCCGCGATGCTGCTGATTCCGCTCCGCATTTCGGCAACCGCAAGAGTTACCAGATGGACGTACGCAATGGTCGCGAAGCGCTCCATGAAGTGGAACTCGATCTTGAAGAAGGTGCAGATATCGTGATGGTTAAGCCGGGTCTCGCATTCCTCGATGTGCTTCGCCAGACGGCTGAAATCAGCAATGTGCCGGTCGCTGTGTATAACGTAAGTGGTGAATATTCAATGGTCAAGGCTGCTGCAAAAATGGGCTGGATTGATGAAAAGTCGATTATCCGCGAAAACATGATTGCGTTCAAACGCGCCGGTGCGGACATCATCATCACGTATCACGCCAAGGAAATTTTGGAAAATAAAATTCTGTAAAATAAGATTTTGCAAAAAGGCAATCTCGGAACAGAGTCCGGGATGACAATTAAAAAGGGATGCTAAAATGAAAGAATTCGAATCGTTCTTGAAAAATGTCGGTGTCACGAATGCTATTGCTCAGGACATCATTGAAATTGCGACAGTGCTTATTGTTATCGCCGTTATCTTGGCGATTATCAAATTTATTCTTAGTTTTGCCATTAAGAAGGGGGCTGATGAATCGGTAAAGCCGCTACTTTATTCGCTGTTCTCTTATGCGCTGTACATTGTCGGCTTGCTCATGATTCTGCATATTCTCGGCGTGAACACCGCTGGAATCGTGACTGTAATCGGTGCCGCTTCTCTTGCCATTGGCCTTGCTTTGAAGGATACGCTTGGCAACATTGCGTCGGGAATCCTATTGCTGTTCCTCCATCCGTTCCGCGCTTCGGATTATATCGAATGCGGTTCTTTGAAGGGAAAAATTGTGGGCGTGGGTCTTTTCAACACGACGCTTATCTCGTTGGATGGTCTTTACGTTTCTGCTCCGAACAGCATGTTGTGGGGAGCTCCGATTGTCAACTTTAGCCGCAATCCGAGCCGCCGCCTTGATTTGGCTTTTGGCATTGATTATGCGGATTCTGCTGAAAAGGCGATGAACGAAATGAAACAGCTGGTCGATAACGATCCTGAAGTTTTGAAAAGTCCTGCACCTTCATTCTTTGTGTCTGCGCTTGAAGATAGCTCGGTGGCTGTCAATTTGAGAATTTGGGTCAAGACCGCAAATTACTGGGATATGCGTTGCAAGTACATGAAGGCTGTGAAGGAACGCTTTGACGAAGTCGGTATTTCTATCCCGTTCCCGCAGCGCGTTGTGCATATCGTTAAGGAGTAGTTATATGAATCACTCTTTGAGCGAAAAGTTGTTTGCAGAAGCAAAGACGCTCATGCCGGGTGGCGTGAACAGTCCTGTGCGTGCGTTTAGCAATGTGGGGGCGACGCCTCCGTTTATCAAGCGTGCCAAGGGCAGCCACATTTACGATGTGGATGGCAACGACTACATCGATTACGTGGGCAGTTGGGGCCCGATGCTTTTGGGGCATGCGCACGATGCCGTGATTAAGGCTGTTGCCGATACGGCTCAGAATGGACTCAGCTTTGGTGCTCCGTGCGGTCTTGAATCAGAACTTGCGAAGCTCGTGATGAGCCTTGTGCCGAGCGTCGAGATGATTCGCATGGTGAATAGCGGAACCGAAGCGACGATGAGTGCGATTCGTGCGGCTCGCGGTTTTACCGGTCGCGATAAAATCGTGAAGTTTGAAGGTTGCTATCACGGCCATAGCGATAGTTTACTTATCAAGGCGGGCTCGGGTATGCTCACGACGGGCAAGCCGAGCAGCAAGGGTGTGCCTGCGGATTTGGCAAAGTACACGCTCACGCTCCAGTACAACGATGTGGCGGGCGTTAAGGAACTTTTCGACAAGATTGGTGACGAAATCGCAGGTGTGATAGTAGAACCGGTGGCTGGCAACATGGGCGTTGTCCCTGCGAAGCCGGAGTTCTTGCAGACGCTTTCTGAAGAGACTAAAAAACATGGCGCTTTGCTCATTGTCGATGAAGTCATGACCGGATTCCGCGTCGGTATCCATTGCGCACAAGGTCTCTATGGCATTAAGCCGGACCTTACGACGTTTGGCAAGATTATTGGCGGTGGCATGCCGGTGGGCGCTTATGGCGGTCGCTTGGACGTGATGCAGCAAATTGCCCCGCTCGGTGGAATTTACCAGGCGGGTACGCTTTCTGGCAATCCGGTCGCGATGGCGGCAGGTCTTGCAACGATGCGCGAACTGCATACTCATCCGGAATACTATTTACACGCCGAAGCAATGACGAAACGCTTGATTACTGGGCTTAAGACCGCTGCAACCGAAGCGGGGATTCCGCTTGCTACAAACCAGGTCGGTTCTATGGGCTGCATCTTCTTTACGGAAGGGCCGGTTACATGTTTTGCCGACGTGCAAAAATCCGATTTGGAACTTTTCCGCAAGTATTTCCTCGGAATGCTCGATGAAGGTTTCTACTTTGCGCCGAGCCAGTTCGAAGCCATCTTCGTGAGCGCCGCTCACACCGAAGATGAAATCGACCGTACTGTTGAAGCTGCGAAGCGCGTGTTCAAACAACTTTAACGGCTGCGCATTTTTTTGCGCATTCCCCTAGCGGTTCGCGCATCTTGTAAAACTTACGCATCTCGCAAAAAACGCACCCCGAAGGGTGCGTTTTTCATTATTTCTCGTCTGACGTTTCGCTTGCTGCGTTGTCCGCATTCGCTTCATCTGGAGCAGTCACATTCTCGGCGGTATCCTTGTCGCGGATGGTTGCGCGGCGAATCTTTCCGCTAATCGTTTTTGGCAGTTCCGTCACAAAGTCAATGATGCGCGGGCTCTTGTAGCTTGCGGCAATGTTCTTTGCAAAGAGCTGGATTTCCTTCGCAAGTTCCTTGGAGGCTTCGTAGCCTTTTTGCAAAACGACCGTTGCCTTGACCGCTTGACCGCGAGACTTGTCTTCGACGCCCGTGACAGCAACTTCCAAGACGGCGGGGTGCTTGTGCAGCACTTCTTCGACTTCGAAGGGGCTGATGCGGTAACCGGAGCTCTTGATCAAGTCATCCGTGCGGCCCACGAACCAGAAGAATCCGTCCTTGTCGCGGTATGCCGTATCGCCTGTGTGGTACACGCCGCCTTCAAAGACTTTCTCGGTGCGTTCCGCATCGCGATAGTAACCGCCGAACATGCCAAAAGGCTTGCCCTGGTCAATCTTGATGATAAGCTCACCGACTTCTTCGGCGGCACAGGGTTTACCTTCGGCATTGATGATTTCCATCTGGTAGCCTGGAGAGGGTTTGCCGATAGAGCCCGGATGCGGTTCGCTAAAGCCAAAGTTACCCGTGGTAAGCGTGAGCTCGGTCTGTCCGTAGCCTTCCTGCATGCGGATGCCCGTCTGCTCATAGAACCTGTTGTAAATATCCAAGTTCAACGCTTCGCCTGCGGTGGTGCAGTATTGCAAACTCGAAAGATCGTACTTGCTGAGACCATGCTGCAAAATGTAGCGGTACACCGTTGGCGGTGCGCAGAATGTCGTCACCTTGTATTCAGCCATCTTCTCGAGGAGCTTGCCCGGGATGAACGTGGTCATGTCGTAAGTGAATACGGCACTTCCTGCAATCCACTGTCCATAAATCTTGCCCCAGAGAGCCTTGGCCCAGCCTGTTTCGGCAACGGTCAAATGGCGACCTCCGTCCACAACGTGTTGCCAGTACTTGGCGGTTACAATGTGTCCGAGCGGGTACGTATAAGTGTGTGCCACCATCTTCGGGTTTGAGCTCGTGCCACTCGTGAAATAGACGATCATGATGTCGTCGTTATGCGTAGCGGCATCGCCAACGGGGCGTTCAAACGTCGAGGGGAAAAGTTCGTAGTCGTCGTAGAAGCTAATCCAGTTCTGGCGAGCGGTCTGACCAACGGTCACGAGCTTTTCGACCGATTCGCACTTGGACTTTGCCTTGTCCACTTCCTTTTGCAAGGCGGGGTCGTCGTACGTTACGACCATCTTGATTTCGGCGGCGTTGAATCGGTATTCCAAATCCTCGGCGGCGAGCATGTTCGTTGCCGGGATGGCGATTGCGCCAATGCGGTGCAGAGCGAGCAAGAAAAACCAGAATTCGTAGCGACGGCGCAAGATGAGCATCACGCGGTCGCCCTTCTGGATACCTTGTTCTACAAGGAAATTCGCCGTGCGCTGGGAGGCAAGCGACAAGTCCTTGAACGTGTAAATGTGGCTTTCATCGTTGTCGTCACACCACACGAGGGCTTCACGCTTCGGCTCCGTCTTGGCATATTCGTCAACAACGTCATAAGCGAAGTTAAAATCGTTCGGAATCGTTATCTTGAAATTTTTATACAAGTCTTCATAAGACTTGTAATCAATTTTAGATAGAAACTTATTTAAAATCATTTGTGCGAAGTCCTGAAATTACAAGTCCTTGTACATGATTTTTTCGCGCAAGGTCGAAATGTAGCGCACCATGTTCAAAATGCGTTTTTCTCCAATCGTTCTAAAGTCTTTGTCGTGGAACACCAGACGGTGGACTCCACCCGGCAAGAGCATACGGAGGCAGGCGTAAGTCTGCGCAATACCGAGGAGAGCGTTAGGCAAAATCGAGAAGCTAAGCGTTGCGGAGTTCGTCTTCTTGATGTTACCCTTGACTTTTTGGTAAATGCCGTGGAAATCTTCGTAGTAGTCGAAAATTTCAAGAGCCTGTTCTTTGAGGTACTTGTTACCAAACCAGACTGGCGGGATAAAGCCGGAGGGCTTGCCGTTGCCATGAGCCTTCCAAAGGGCGAGGCTGCGCTTGAGGAGTGCCTGTGTGAAGCGTTCGTCGATACCTGCAAATTCGGCTTCGTTGTTCGAAACGAGGAGCGCGAGCTTGCCTGTAATGCTACGGTTCAGCGAAAGGTCTGCGCGGTGGCGTGCGCCGTGGAGCATAATCTCATAGCCTTCCTTGACAAACTTGTCGAGTTCTTCGCGGAACTGTTCGGCTTCGGATTCCGGGGCGGCACCAAAGGCGGGGATGACCGCAATGCTGATGGGGGAGCCTGCTGCTTCTGCAAGCTTTCTGATCTGGACGGACGCCTTCTTGAAGTTGTTCACGCTAAAGCTGTGGTAGCAAAGGATGAACTTTTTCTTTTTCTGGATGGTCGCTTCGGCCGCTTGGATGTCGGCGATATCTTTATTCTGTTCCATAAGCTACTCTTGTTCCTTAGATTTTGTGGAAATGTCTTCTTCCAACTTCTGCGAGATGAAAAGGTGGTAGAAAAAGAACAATACTGCACTGCAGATGGTTGCTTTAATCCAGGATTTTAAAAGCCAATCAGCCATAGCGACTCCTTTGTTTTAATCTTTAAACTTTTTGATGACGACGATACCGTTGTGACCGCCAAAGCCAAGCGAGGCGGATACTGTAACATCGATGTTTCCTTCGACGCCCTTGTGTGGCACGTAGTCGAGGTCGCATTCTGCATCCGGATTGTCGAGGTTGATGGTGGCGGGGTAGAACGAATCGCGGATGGCGAGTGTACTGATCATCGCTTCGATAACGCCTGCTGCACCGACGCAGTGGCCGGTCATGCTCTTGGTACTAGAGACCTTGATCTTGTAGGCGTGTTCGCCGAGCGCAATTTTCAGCATCTGCGTTTCGGTGAGGTCGTTCAGGTGCGTCGAGGTGCCGTGGGCATTGTAGTAGTCCACATCCGTCGGGGCGATGCCCGCATCTTTCAATGCCTTGACCATAGCCTTCGCGCAGGTTTCTCCACCCGGGCGCGGGCTTGTAATGTGGTAAGCATCGGCAGAAGAACCGTAACCGGCGACTTCGGCGTAAATTTTTGCACCGCGGGCCTTGGCGTGTTCGAGTTCTTCGAGCACGAGGATGGCACCAGCTTCGCCCATGACAAAACCGCTGCGGTCCTTGTCGAACGGGCGGGATGCCTTTTCCGGGGCGTCGTTGAACTTGTCGGTGAGGGCGTGCATGCCTGCAAAGCTCTTGATGGAGTAGTCCGTGATGGCGCTTTCGGAACCGCCGGCGAGGCAGACGTCAAGTCGACCCGAGCGGACGGCGTCAAGGGCAACGCCGATGGCGTCCGTGCCGGAGGCACAGGCGGTGCAGACTGTCCAGGCAGAGCCTGTGATGCCAAGAGCGATGGATACGTTGGCGCATGCTTCGTTTGCAATCAGTTCGGGCATGGCGAGTGGCGAGACGCGGCGGCGGCCACCTTCGAGGTACTTGCAGTAAGTTTCTTCAACAACGTCCATACCAGCAAGGCCGTTACCAGCGACAATACCAGTCGTGTCGGCGGCGATTTCTTCCTTCGTTAAGCTTGCGTCCTTGACCGCTTCGTTAGCGGCGGCAACGAGGAACTGCGTGAAGCGTGCCATGCGGCGGGCTTCCTTCGGGTCGATTCCGTGTTCTTCGGGTTTAAAATCCTTGACTTCTGCCGCAATTTTCACTGGGCAGTTCGTGGCATCGAACAATGTGATCGGACCGATGCCGCATTTGCCTGCCTTAATGGCGTTCCAAAGTTCGGGGGCGGACTTGCCTACGGGGGTCACCGCACCCATACCAGTAATAACAACTCTTCTTCTATTCATAAAAATCTGCATTGTCATTCCCGCCACTGAGCGGGAATCTCCTTTTCGGATCGTTCTTTTCTAAGATAGTATTTTTGCAATGGGAACGATAATTATATAGTGGTATAATAGGATATATTGCAAAAATGACGTGGAAAAATAATTTTTTTTGACATTTTTTATTATTTTATTGTCAATAATCAAACTATCGAAGGAGAAAATGTGAAAAAATTTACTCTTGGTACCGTAATTGCTGCAGCTGCTTTGTTCTCTGCATGTAGCGATGATTCCTCTTCTAGCACTCCGTCTCATGTGGATTCGTGTGATCTCAATGCTACGATGTTGAGTCTTCCTGTTCATGCATGTGTGGAATCGAGTGATGCGACCAATGCAGAATCATTGTGCAATGAAAAATTGGCTGCCGCAGTTTCCAAGCTCGGGGGGACGACAACTTTTGGCTCCGGCTGTCCGTCGGGATATGTGAAAACCTGCCAAACAGAATATGATGGCAGTCATTTTAACGTTTTAATCTACGATCAGGTTCTTGGTGCAATGGATTGTGATCAGATTACATCGTTACTCGAACAGTAATTGAAAAGCAATCGTTCCCGCCTCTGAGCGGGAATTTTTTAATGTCATTCCCGCCACTGAGCGGGAATCTCCTTGCTAAATAAAAAAGTTTTTAATAAAGGATGAGTTGGTATGAAGAAAATTGTTTTAGGCGCATTGGTCGCCGTTGGTGCCATTTTCATGGCTTGCAGCGATTCTTCGAGTAATAGTAACAGTAACGTTTATTCTTGTGATCAGAATACTATTGAAGAGCCTGTTGATCACATTTGTTACGAATCGTCTGAAGAAAATTTTATGGAATGTAAAGATGGTTCTATGCCTTTTCAGCGTAAAACAACCCTTACTCGTGGGAGAGGATGCCCCAGTGGTGCTTTGAAAATATGTGATGCAGAACTGGTTCCAGGACATCCCTATACTATTTATGTCTACAATGAAGAAACTGCGCAAATGAGCTGTAGACGCATTCGCGGTTTTTAATCGCAATGGGTATTATTGCGTTGCCCGGATTTTTACTTCCGGGCATTTTCTATATTTGCAGGTGAAAAAAATATTTTGAATGAGGTCTATGGCATGATCGTCTCTTGGATGACAACTAATAAGTGTAACTTGACGTGCAAACACTGCTATCAGGATGCTGGCGAAAACAAGTCTGCAGAACTTACGACATCAGAAGCGCTCAAGCTCATTGACGAGATTGCTAAAGCCGGATTCAAGATCATGATTTTCAGCGGTGGCGAACCGATGACGCGCCCGGACATCGTCGAACTTGTGGCCCATGCCCGCGAATGTGGACTCCGCCCGGTTTTTGGCACGAACGGAACGCTCATCACGCACGATTTGGCGTTCAAGCTCAAGGAAGCGGGGGCCATGGCGATGGGCATCAGCGTTGATAGCATTGACCCTGCTCGTCATAATGATTTCCGCGGCCTCCCGAATGCGTTTGAACTCACATTGATGGGCATCGAAAACTGCAAGGCGGCTGGCCTCCCGTTCCAGATTCATACGACTATTATGGACTGGAACCAGAACGAAATTTTTGACATCATGGACTGGGTCAAGGAAATCGGTGCCGTGAACCATCAGATTTTCTTTTTGATTCCGGTGGGTCGCGGCAAGGAAATCGAAGGACATGCGCTCCGTGTTGCCGAATACGAAGGTTTGCTCCGCAAGATTATGGAAAAGAGCCGTACGCTCGGAATTCCAGTGAAGCCCACATGCGCTCCGCAGTTCCTCCGCATTGCAGATCAGCTCGACATCAAGACTCGTTACAGCCGAGGTTGCCTCGCTGGCCTCGACTACTGCATCGTAAGCCCTATCGGCAAGGTGCGCCCCTGCGCTTACATGATGGAAGAAGCGGGTGATGTTCACGATACGCCGTTTGACGAAATCTGGGCAAATGCCGAAATCTTCAAGCAGTTGCGTACAAAGGCCTATAAGGGTGCTTGTGCCAAGTGCAAGTTCAATGACCGTTGCGGCGGCTGCCGAGCCCGTGCCGCTTACTACCATGACGGCGACTACATGCAAGAAGACTCCTACTGCGCCTACGGAAGAGGGTTGAAGTAGGTATGAATAACGTAACCGATAGCAACGCCAATCTCTCGTCACTCGCCAAGGTTGGTGAGCCTGTCGAACCACGTCTCTCGTCTGACAATTCCGACGACGTTAAATTCATGCGTATGGCGCTTCGTCAGGCGCAGATTGCCTTTGACATGAAGGAAATTCCGATCGGTTGCGTTATCGTAAAAGACGGAGTCGTGATAGGGAAGGGTTACAATCAAGTCGAACAGCTCAAGGACGCGACGGCTCATGCCGAAATCATCGCGATTGGCACGGCTGCAAGCACGCTTGACAACTGGCGCTTGGATGGCTGCACGCTCTACGTGACGCTTGAACCATGTCCCATGTGCGCTGGCGCTATCCTCAACAGCCGTGTTTCTCGTATTGTTTACGGTTCTCCGGATTCACGTTTTGGCGGTTGCGGCACAACGATTGATGTCATTACCGGCAACGCCCTCAAGCGCGCCGTTGAAGTCACGGGAGGTATTCTCGCAGACGAATGCTTGGGCCTTCTGAAAGGCTTTTTCCAGCAGATGCGCCTTGAAAAAGGCGATTCCGGTAACAAGGGCGACCGCGCTTAAGCCGTTTATACCGCTTTTTCTCTCGTCTTTGGATTATCGCTTCGCTCTAATCCCAAATGTTGACCTCGGTCATGCCAAAGCAAGCTTTGTCGCGACTCTCGGTCTATGCATTTGTTGTCTCTAATCCCCTTCTAATTACTAGCTACTAGCCACTAACCACTAATCTATTACTATATTCAAAGCATGAATTTTACCAAGTTTAGCGCATTCTCCGCGCTCTCAACACTCTCTATTGCTCTTTTTTGCCTTTGTTCCTGCGAACGGAACGAAATCCATCTTTCTTTTAACACGAAGACCGTTTCTCCGCAGACGTTCGTTCTCGAATCGACTCTGAATGCGAGCATCCCCGGCGATTCCATCAACGAACCCGAATCCATGCGGACCCACGTGAATGTCCGCAGCACGATGAGCCTTCTCATGTCGTATGACGATGGCTCGGGCCGCTTTGAAATGAAAATCGATTCCGTCGATTACACCAGCGACAAGCGCTCCGTTGATGAATTCCGCAACATTGAAAAGTATTTATCCATTCAGAATTTCCAGTTCAAGCTTGATCACGATGGCATCATCACTGACCCGACTATCGAAAATGCGGTCGAAATGCCTTCCGAAGATGATCTGAATCTCATTCCGCTTTTCCTCAAGGCTCAGCCGCTTCTCCCCGAAAAGCCGGTCAAGCTTGGTGAATCTTGGGAACGCCAGATGCCGATTTTCGGCAAGGGCAATAGTTCCACGACCGTTTATAAGACATTCACGCTGCAAGACGTTTTCCTCCAGGATGGCGTGCGCATGGCTAAAATACACATGGGTGTGAAATACCTCGAACTCCCGGATACAACTTCGAATTTACAGCTGAAGAGTAGCGACTATGTCGTGGGCGATGGCATGGTTCTCTTTGATGTCACTCATGGAATCATCTCGTCTGCCGAAATGAATCTCGTGGCAGTTATTGATGTTCGCGACCTTGTCGCAGGCGATACGCTTCCGAGCATGAATGTCAATCAAAAAATCACCTTGAGGAACGTCCAATGAAAAATTTAATCTGTTCCTCTCTTGTGGCCGTGGCGACAATTGCTAGTGTGGCTGTTGCTTCGGGTATGCCGTTTCCGGTGGCTGAAAACAACAAGGTCTTTTTGCAAGAAAAGGATAGCCCTTACGTGCTCGAACAGAGCGTGGTTGTCGGTGCTACGGATACGCTTGTCATTGAACCGGGCGTGACCGTTTTGATGGGCGAATTTGCAAAGCTCATGATCCAGGGCTCGGTAAAAATTGCGGGTACAAACGATAAACCCGTTGTCTTTAGCGGAGCGGATTCCGTGGCTAACTGGAATGGTTTCCACATCATGTCTAGCGCACAACCGTTTGAAATAAAGAACTTGACCGTCGAGAATGCGTTCCGCAATACGATTTTCCGTTCTAGCGGTACTCTCGAGAACGTCAATTTCTTCAATAACTATTATGGCCTCTGGGTCGATGAAAGCCCCAATGTGACTCTTGTCCGTTGCACGTTTGCTCATAACCGTTATGCCTTGTCTGTGAGGGCAGGTCGTGTCGTTTCGAACGGTACAAGCATCTCCGAAAACGTCTATGGTCTTTATCTCGAAACCGAAGGCAAGCTCGATGGCGATACGGACTTGATCCGCAACAACCAGGAATCCGATATCCGCAGTGAAGCCGCTGATTTGAAGACGAGTAAAAAGCGCGTCCGCCGCAACGTGTGGCACAACATCGAAGCGCGTTTCTAAGAGGTAGTTGTGGAAGAAGCTTTCCGTAGAGCCATACGTAAGATGACAGGGGCAAGCGTACGCTTGGCCGTGCGTCCGAATCGCTCGGCTATTGTCGCGACGCTTTCTCAGTCCATGATGGTCACGTGGTCAATTGCTCTCTTTGAACATCTTGACGCCATGCTCAACAATCCGGAAGCAAACGTCGGCAGTTCTGAGCTGATCTCGTATAGCGAGTCTGCCTGGAAACTTTGCGAATCGGGCTTTCCGCAAATCTTCAAGGATTGCGAAAAACTTTATAGCGAATTCCGCGCCAAGTGGATCCAGCGTTTTTCGACCGATGAAGTCTTGCGACTCTTGCTTGAAGGCGGTGATTTCTTGGTCCATGACGAAGAAAAGGGCTGGGCTCTTACGGTCAAGAACAACAAGCAGGACATCAACAACTTTTATTCGGCGACGATCCACTTGCTCGTGAGCGATGCCGAACCGTTGTTTGTGCGTATGCATGGTCGCGTGATGCAGTTGCAAGAAAAACTTTGCAAGTACTGGCTTTCTGAAAGTGCGGTAGACCCGGTGTCAAAGCTCTTGCCATGCCTCGAAGCTTCGCTTCGTGAAAAAGAAAACGCCATGGTGGTTTCGCTCCGTACGTCCTTGAATTCGCTTGCGAAAAAGCGTTTTGCGGCGGCGTTCGCCTCTAAAGGTCCTGTCCGTTACTATTCGTCCGCAATGTCCTGCGCTCGCAATGTGGGGCGCTACTGGAACCCGCATTACGCATACGAAAACTGCTTCCTTGCGTTTACGGATGATTTTTGTGATTACGCCCAAGGGCTTACGACTCAGGTTATCGAATGGTACCAGAGCAAATGGTCCCTTTTCCTTCGCGGGTTCTCTCGCGGTCAGTTGAACTTGTTTGAAACAGTCGCTCCTTATCAAGCGCAGAATGTGTAGGTAAAAAATGAAAAATGCATTCAATACGATTCTTATTTTGACGGTGGTGGGTTTTGTAGCCCTTATCGCAGGCGCTCTCTACTTTGGCGCCCCGGCATTTGGCTGGATCATCATGATTGCTATCATGGCTGTTTACTTGGTGGAGCAATTTTCTGCCATCCGCAAGATGAAGCAGATTATCGCCGAAGATGAAGTTATCGATTCATGCGAAAAAGGGAACGCTTATCCGGAGCCGGGTACGGGCGTTGTCGCGAAGAGAATTGAACTTGCAAAGCGTCTGTTGCAAAAGAACATCCGCCTGGATTCCCCGATTGCGTTTGACGTGCTTTCGTCGGGGTCTTCGATCCCGCTCAACCGCAGTGTGGGTTCGACGGTCATCCTCCTTGGTCTTATGGGTACGTTCTTCGGCCTTATGCAGTCTGTGGCAACCGCTGGTGGTGCGATTGATAATTCTACGACGCAAGGCACGCTCGATACGATTCAGGTGCTTTTTCAGAACATGAAGGGCATTTTCGGTACTAGCCTTTGTGGTTTGTTTGCCGCCTTGATTTTGAGTGCAAGCCGTACGGTGCTCAGCTCCAAGCGCGATGAATTTATGGCGCACCTCGATACATTCACGCTCGATATGCAAGAAGATGAAAGCGCAGAAGGTGTGATTGAAGAAGACAAGAACGAACTTGAACGCCTCTTTGAATCTGTTGAAAAGAATTTGTCCGTGATTGCATCTTCCGTGAAGGAAGGTTTGGCTGGTGTTGTTTCGATGGTGGGCGAGGAACTCTCTGCTATGACTTCGAAGCTGAACCAGGATGTTGTGGAATCTGTCCAGAAGGTTTCTTCTGAAATGACTTCTTCCATCAAGACGGTCAATGATTCTCTCGCTGGTGCTGTGGCGAATATGAACGAATCAACGCAGAAGTTTGGCGAGCTTGTTGGCGCTTCTGTGACGAACGCTTTCAGCCCGATCAACGAAAATATCGGTGCACTCTCCAAGTCTGTTGAGGCAATCCCGTCGAAACTCGATGATAAACTCAATGGTATTTCTGTCGCTTTGAACGCAAGTCTCGAGGGTCTTTCTTCAGGCGTTAAGTCTTCGCTTGATGGAGTTTCTGGCAATGTGGAAACCGCACTTTCTAAGGTCGCCTCTGAAGTTAAAGCAGGCCTTGATGGCGTTGCATCCGATGTTAAGGCCGGTCTTCAGGATGTGGCGAAGGGCACGATGGATGTGGCATACCTTACTAAGGATGCTATGGACGAAGCTTCTAAGAGCATCGGTGATTCCGTTGCTGAACAGGTCAAGCAGTCTAGCGAACAGTGGGCCGACTTTATGCAGCGCCTCGAAGACAAGACGACCGCCAACGTGGATTCCCAGCGCGAAGGTCTCGAAACGCTCAAGAACGTGGCTCTCCAAGTTGCCGAAAAGGCTCAGGCGGGTTCTGCAGAACTTTCGCAGAACGTCTCCGAAAAGCTCGGTGCCCTTTCTTCCGACATTCTCGGCGCATTCCAGAAGCTTTCCGAAACGTCGAGCGTGCTTCTCGAAGCTCAGAAGGCTCTTACCGAAAGCATCGACAATCGCGTGGTCAAGGAAAAAGAAGCTACGGACGCTCTTGGCGGAAACATTGTGGAAACCGCAGAACTTATGCGCGTGAACCAGTCCGAACTCAGTGCCAACCTCGAAATGCTGCGTAGCGGCCTCGAAACGATTCTCGAAAAGCTCTCGGGCGATACCGCAGAACACGAAGAAGAAGACAACTTTGTTGAACACCTCAACCAGTCTCTCGAAGCCTTCCATGAACGCGCGAGCGAAGTGCTCATGGAAAATGCGGTCAAGACTCAGGAAATCTTGCTCGAAGTTCTCGAACAGACACAGCGTTCTGCAATTCCCGCTCAACCTAAAGCTGAAGGTTAATCATGCGTCGCAATAGAGACGAAAATAGCAGTCCATGGATGGCGTACACGGACTTGGGCGTTGCCCTAGTTTCGCTCTTTATCCTTGCGTTTGTGGCGATGGCGACCCTCAAGGAACAAAAAGCGGAAGACTTGACGCGTACCGAAGAAGAAGTGCTCAGCTGCCAGGAACAGATGCGTAAGATTGCGGCAGAACGCAATGCGCTTTTGTCTAAGAGCTTGCAGACCTCCATTGAAGCGGGTCTTATCGCGCTCGAAGATGGCAAAATCCAGATTCAGGCGAGCTTCCTTTTCCCGATTAACGGCGCAAACCTCACCAAAGAAGGTGAGGGCGTGATTCGCGGTATCAGCAAGGGGCTTTTGGAAGCTCTGGATACTACAGACGTGATCATGGTGAGTGGCTTTACGGACGACATTCCGTTTAGCGGCTCGACATCCTATACGAACTGGAACCTTTCTACGGAACGTGCCGTGAACGTGGTCAAAATGCTTGTGAAAATGGGTTTCCCGCCCGATAGGCTCTTTGCCGCTGGCTTTGGCGAACACCGCCCGAAATACCCGAACGATAGCGAAGAACATCGTCGTTTGAACCGTCGTGTGGAAATCGGTGTGACCCCGCTCCAGTCCAACAAAACAGCTGAGGTGACGCCCTAATGGAAGAGCTCACCGAAAAACTGTCCGAAATCAAGGCTAGCATAGATGCCATTCGCAAGACTGGCAAGCTTTCGCATTGGCGGATGGTTTATGCGGATACGCTTTACACGCGTGCCCAGGAATATGTGGCGGTGGACCGTTATCCCGAGGCAAAACTAGTCGCGCAGAAGTTGGACCGCTGGATTCAAGCCCACAAGCCCGCTCTCGAGACAAACAAGGGCGATGCGCGTCCGCCGATGATTTTCTGGAATGCCGATTTGCTCAACACAATTGTGGGGCGTATCCGTTCGACACTTTCGACAAAGAAAATGCTTGTGCCGTCTACGGAACGCGATTCCATCAATCGTCGTTTGAACATTGTCGATGGCTGGATTCAGAAAGGCGAATATCTCGTTGCGCATGACGAACTCTTGGCGCTCCGCAGTGCCTTGATCGCACGACTTCGCCGTAGTTACCGCGCCCGCATTGTCGCATCGTCTGCGTACAGTGGCGGATACGTTCAGCCGGCGGGTTCGACCGTGGGTCTTTACAACTCCCTCCACACACTCGAAGAAACGTTCCACATCGTTGGCGAACACGATCCGATTTGGATCGAAGACTTCCTCGAAATTTACAACGATTTGTTCAGAATTGTAGACAGATTAGTTCCGCAAGACAAAAAATAATATACATTTATCTGTGTAAATAACGTTAAAAGGGGTTCTTTATGAAGCTGAAGAATTATTTTCTGTTAGCCGCTTCTGTTGCTGTTGGTGGTCTTGTAGGTTGCTCTCCTGCTGATGAACATGTTTTAAAGAGTGTTGAACGTCCTGCTGAAATTAAGGATGGCAAGCTTATAGACAGTCGTGATGGCAATGAATATAGTGTTACTTTGATTGATGGCCTCTATTGGATGGCGGAGAACCTTCGTTATGCTGATTCCACGAGCATGAAAAATCTCAAGGGCAACTCCTGGTGCCATGAAGACGATAAAAAATGTACCAAGTATGGTCGCCTTTATTCCTGGACTGCGGCGATGGATTTGGATAAAAAATTCCTTTCAACGTATGGCGCACGTACTAGTGGTAGTAATATACAAGGTGTTTGCCCTGCGGGGTGGCATTTGCCGAGTCCGTCTGAATGGCAGAATTTGATGCAGTATGTGAATTTGAACAACAATGGGGAAGGATCCGGCACGAGCTTGAAGTCCATAAAAACATGGGATGAATCTGACAAGGTGCCTGCTCCGACGAATCGCTTTGGCTTTAACGCTTTGGCTTCTGGACGCCGCAACAATGATGGCGAAACGTTCCTCAGCACAGGTCAAATTGCGTTCTTCTGGGCTGCAAAAGAAAAGGATGCGGGAACGGCTTATGGCTTGCAGCTTCGCAACGATGTTGAATTATTACAGGAAGGCAATTTTTATAAAGACCATGGCTTGTCCGTTCGTTGTGTTGTAAGTAGTTATAATGCGCGTGTCACGGGTTCGCTCGATTCTTCGTTCATTGACGAAATCCCACATAACTATGGTACTTTGAAAATCGATGGTCAGTCTTATAGAACGATTGAAATTAAGGGTGTTACTTGGATGGCTGACAACATGAACCTTGATGTCAAGGGCAGCCACTGCTACAATGACGATAATAAAAATTGCGAAAAGTATGGTCGCCTTTATACTTATGAAGCTGCCAAGAGTGTTTGCCCTGATGGATGGACACTGCCGTCTTCATCTGTCTTTACGAGCTTGGCGGGAACGGCTTTGTCGAATGTCCATTTGCGTTCTACAACAGGCTGGAGCGATAAGGCTTCTAAAGGTCTCAATTCCTGGGGCTTTGATGCCAAGGCAGCTGGCGGGCGCGAAAGCAGTGGTTACTTTGACTTGAAGACAAGCGCTTACTTCTGGCTTTCGAATGCTACTGAAGGAAATAACGCTTTAGCGGCATGGATCAATTACTATAGCATACCTAGTGCAGTCCTCCGCAGTACTTCAGATGAATTCTCCGTCCGCTGCATCAAGGCTGAATAATTTTTTGATGGAATAATGGTTATTGCAAAAATGCCGTGCACTTGAATGCACGGCATTTTCACATTTGTAATGTCACCCCGGATTTGTACAAGTACAAAGCCCTTCGGCTCAGCTATGAAAATGCAAGTATTTTCGCAGCGTTCGCCTTGGTTGCTTTTATTCCGGGGTCGCCATTTTTCGGAGGCAATTACTTCTTGAGCTTCTTGAGGAGTGCGGTAGCCTTCGTGAACTGCTGCTTCACGGACTTCGGACCCGTACCGCCTTCGATATTGCGCTTGCTTACGCTGTATTCGAACGTAAGCGTCTTCTTCATCTTGGCGACGTCCGGGACGCCTGCGGCGGCCCAAGCCTCGTCGGAAAGTTCTGTAAACTGCTTGCCCTGGCGTGCTGCATCGCCGACGAGGCTTCCCACGACGTGGTGGGCGTCGCGGAACGGAACGCCTGCTTCCACGAGCAAATCTGCAAGATCGGTTGCAAGGAGTGCCGGGAGCATCTTGGCATGCATCGTTTCGAAGTTGAAACGAGCCGTTTCCAAAGCTTCCTTCATCACGCGGAGAATCACCTTCACATTGTGGACGCTGTCAAAGACCGGTTCCTTGTCTTCTTGCAAGTCTCGGCTGTAGCTGAGCGGAGCGCCCTTCACGAGCGTGTAAAGTGCAGAAAAGTTTCCGAGCATACGGCCAGACTTTCCGCGGATAAGTTCCATGGAGTCCGGATTCTTCTTCTGCGGCATCATAGAAGAACCGCTGGAGAATGCATCGTGCAACGTGAGGAATCCAAATTCGCAAGAGCTCCAGTTCACAAAGTCTTCGGCGTAACGGCTCATCGTATTTGCGATGATGGCGAGGTCAGCTTCGAATTCGAGCATCATGTCGCGATGGCTCACAGCATCAATGCTGTTCGGGCTCACGTCCTTAAAGCCAAGGGCTTCGGCGACGAGTGCGCGGTGGTACGGAAATGCTGAACCTGCCATGGCGCCACTGCCAAGCGGGAGCTGGCTGTGCAATTCCAAGAAGTTGTCGAGACGCTTCACGTCGCGGCTCACGGCAAAGAACATGCTCATGAGGTAATGGCTAAAGTAAATCGGCTGTGCCTGCTGCAAGTGCGTGTAACCCGGCATCATCTTGCCAAAGTACTTCTTGGCAAGGTCCAAAACCGTTTCCATAAGTTCCACTTCGAGAGCGCGGATTTCTGCAGCGCGGTGACGCATGTAAAGCTTAAAGTCCGTGCAGACCTGGTCATTGCGGCTACGGCCCGTATGGATTTTTTTGCCAAGGGCACCGATGCGTTCGGTGAGCACACGTTCTACGGCCATGTGGATGTCTTCGTCGCTATCGCACCAAAGGTTCTTGCCTGCGTGATAATCATCGAGAATGCTCTTGAGGCCATCGCAAATCTTCTTGTAGTCTGCTTTAGAAAGAACGCCCGATTCCACGAGACCCTTGCCGTGTCCGATACTACCTTCGATATCTTCTTCGATGAGTTCCGCATCAAACTGCAAGCTGAAACTTAAATCGACCATGCTCTGAGCCATGCCACTAGCAAAGCGGCCCGTCCACATGTTAGTCTGGGTGTCTTTCTTTTTAGCCATTGTAAACCTCAAATAAAAAAGCCGTGAAATCGGCTATGATTTCTCGGCTAAAGATAAAAATTTTTAGAGTATTTTGTTAGTCCCAAACGCTCTTTTTGACCGGAGCTTGGACGGCAGGAGCTTGATTATTGCCTTGAACATTGGGATTCATTCCGTTGGCGTTGATGCTCATGCAAGTGTACAAGTTGTAGGTCTGTACGCCGTTAATAAAGCATTTGGTCTTGATTTCTTCATCGCGGCTGAACTTTGTGCGAGCGACCTGTATTCCGTTGACGTAGAAATCGAAGTTTCCGTTCTTCATGCCTCTAGTGCATTTGCCAATCACATCGACTTTCTGACCGAATCTGTCCACGTAATGCCATTCCGCGTGGTTCATGTGGTAACCATCACAATTGCAAGGCTTGTACTTGTCAGCTTCTTCCTGATATCTGTCATACGAGCCAGCACAAGAACTTAAGAGAAGCGTGGTTGCACAAGCCATCGCGACACAGCTCAGTTTCTTGAAAATCTTTTTCGTTTCAATCATACAAAACCTCAAATAAAAAGCCGTGAAATAATGTTGTTTTCACGGCTAAAGATACAAAATATTATTTGCTGTTAGATACCAAAACCGAGACTCAAGCTGAACTTAAATCCGTTGATGTAGTAGTTCTTGGTTATGACTTGAGTATTCATGCCGTAATCTCCGACCTTTTGATCTCTATATTCGACAAACGGAGATTCAAAGAAGTCTGCAAAGTACTTGACCTGTGCAATGAACATCACGCGGCTAGCACGGTTGAGGATCACACCACCGCCAATTTCGCCGGTAAGGCCACTAGAGACCACTTCGTCGTCTTCGTCATAATAGCGATAGGTGTCGAGTTCGACGCTGCGTCTGCTGTAAGCGAGGCCGCCACCGATAAACGGAGTGATGTTCTTGGTGCCAAACGGGTAGTAGGCAGAGAGTGTCAAACCAGAAAGGGTCGGTCTATGAGTTTTCTTGGAATCGATATTGTGGATAGACCAGTCGAAGCCGAACAAGCAGTTTCTGGCATCGTAGAGAACGAATAAACCAAAGCCACCTTCGAATTTTGCTTCGGGATTGACCGGAACCATACTTGTAATCTGGCCACCGATATAAGAGGACATGCTCTTCTTTTTGCGGGTCTTCGTTTCCTGTTCGGTCACGGAGTAAATATCGTCGTCATCGGTTGCCTTCTTGTCTGTACCGATGTTACGGGCGACGCGCTGGATAATCGGGTCAAAATCGTCTGGATTCTTTGCTTTAAGGCGGTCGCTCCAGACAGCGGTTTCGTTGTTGACGTCATAAAGCTTGAACGAGGTGATGACGTTTTCGCCGAGGCGGGTGAATTCTGCAATGATGAACTTGGAGCAGTTCTTTTCGATTGCTTTTTTGTTTGCGGCAACGCGGTCGCCTGCCTTGACGGAGTCTTGTTCGGTGTAGTTGAGCAAGATGAAGTTCTTGTTATCTTCGATATAGGTGTTGAGGAGTTTTTCGGCAGGCAATGCGAAATTCTCGTTTAACCCGATCATGTTGAACGGAGCCATATAGACTCGTTCGGTAGCGTAAATTGATGCTGCAAGAGCAAGAGATGCCGCTAAGATTTTTTTGATCATATTGCTAGTCCTCGTTTATGCTCGTTAAACTTTACATAAGACTGCCTAAATGAGCAGCCCTGTGTAAAGCTCATGAGCGGTTGTTCTTACATATAATCTAGCAAAAGTAAGGAAAAAATAAAAGAACTTTTTTGCCTAAAATGTAAAATAAACGATGAACTGAGAATATATGATGCTGATTTGCAAAAATAAGTGATAATATTCACTTGTTTGGAAGCTCTGCCTCGAGAATATCTTTCATTTTTTTCGTCAGAACGATAGCACTTTTGGTCATAGGGACGTCCTCAAATTCCTTTACCGAAATCGGATCGAGGACCTTAAGGTTGTACTGGTAGCGTTCTGTTGGGTGGTACTGCAATATTTTATCGTGTTTGCGGATGCCAATTTTTTCATTCCCGCCAAAGAAAACTGGAACTATATCGTTTTTTGAGTAAAGAGCAAATCTGGCAGCACCTTTCTTAAATTCCCAAGGCTCATTGGGTTTTGAACGGGTACCTTCTGGGAAAATGATGAGGTTATTGCCCTCTTCCATCGATTTTTTGGCAAGTTCTAGCTGATCGTCGAAAGGAATGTTGTTCGGAATATAGAGGTTTCTGATGATCAGTGAAACGAATTTGTTCTTGACGAGGTCGCCTTTGACTATGCAATCGGCGTTGGGAACGAGCGAAAACAAGATGACGACATCGAGAATGGAGGGGTGGTTTGCGATGACGACTTTGGAACGGAGTTTGGCGAGGGCTTCTTTGTTTTCGACGCTTACGCGGATGCAGCCGATAAAGCTGATGATTTTGATGTAAATGATGAAAAATAAATGATTTAGCTTGCGTGCTATGGTCTTGAAACGCTTTTCTGAAAAGCCTGCAAAAACGTGCATAATCGGAAAACCGAATACTGCAACTAAAAGGCTAAACGAGCCAAAAAGTGCAAAACTGAACAGTTTGGCGATAACATGCCAGACGTAGCGGATCTTTTGAATCATCGGGGCTAATTCCTTTGCATATCGATAGCGCAGAGGAATGCTATCGCCTGTTCTGCGGCGGTGTCGAAATTGTTCTGCAACATCTTGAGCTGTGCAAGCTGGTTTGTAACATCGACATTCTCAAGAGCTGGGTCTGCCTTAGATTCGTCTGTGGTCAGTCTGAGGGCGAGGGCGCAAACGGCGTTTGGGTAGGGTACTCCTGCAACGGGAGCGTAAGTTTCGGGGATAAGCTCGTCTGCAAAGATGAACGTGCGGGTGTCGCTAGGCTCGTTTTCGAGGGCGGCTAAGCAGTCTGTCAGTCCGGTGGTAAAAGCGTCTTTTCCGGAAAAAACGGCGGAGTAGCCTGCGGTGTTTGTTTCGAGAATGGAGGCGTTTGCAACAGCGGCGTTAAATACGGAAAGGCTGAAATGGGCGGGCGAGACTGTTCCCGTGTCGATGAGCGTTTGGGAAATTTTCAACTGCTGGCTGATTTCGCCAAATTGCGATGCAAATGTGACTTTGCTGGGGGTGAGCTTGTTTCCATCCTTGTCTCGAGAAACCTGGTCACTGACGAGAACGACCATGCGAGAAATGTAGCTCAGGCGACGTCTTGTGAGCATCGGGACAAATGAAACATCGGGCTTTGGTTTTGCCTCTGTCGGTACAAAACTTGCAATCTTTTCGATATAGATTTTGGGATGAGTGGTGTTGTCTGACATGGTTATGCTTGCTTTATGCGGAAACGGAGGAGGGAATGTGTGCTTGGACCAAGGTTGTGGTGAGCCTCTTTGAGTTCGAAGCCTGCGCTTTCTATGGCGTTTTTAAGTTCTGCATAGCGGTACATTTTGCTGTTGCCATTGGCGATACAGGTAAAGTAGAGTGATGTTGCCTGTAATGAATAGGCGGCGGCTTCAAAGCGTTGCTTGTCCCAAAGAGTTTCCAATACGTAGACATCTGTTTCTGGCGTGATTGCCTTGCGTATTTTCGTCAAAATCAGTTTAATCTGGTCCAGTGAAAAACAATCCAGGAACTGGCTCATCCAGACGACGTCTGCACCTTGAGGGAATTCGGTGGCGTTGTCGAGGACGTTACAAGGGATGGTGTCGATACGGTCGGCAAAGCCTGCTTCTTTAGAGTTCTTTTCGGCGACTGCGGTCTGACCAGGGAGGTCGATGATGGAAACCTTGACATCCTTGTTGTACTTGCAACAGGAGATTGCCCATTTGGCGGTATTTCCGCCGATATCAAACAGGTGTTGAACCGGCTTTTCGAATACAATGGGGAGGGCGTCGGGAAAGGATTGGTCCGAATAGAAATGGTCAAAGCCGAACCAGCTCTTTTTTTGCTGATCTGTAAGCTTAGATAATCCTTCGTATACGGTTTTCCACGGTCCGAGATGCGGGAGTCCTGCGGGCTTGTCTTCACGGATGGATTCTTCCAGGTTTTCTGCACCACGGTAGCAGATATTTTGCGAAAAATCCATATTTACTTGAGTCATTTCATCAAACAAGAGAAAAAAGCCGATTTTCCCGAGCGTAAAACGTTCCTTGTTCTCTTCGGAATCCTTGTTGATTTTGACAACTCCCATGCCAAGTCCCATCTCGACAAGAACCTTGACTCCGTATTCCGAAACGCCTGTTTTTTGCGAAAGCTCCGGAATCGTTATGCCCTTTTTGCGGGCTTTGCTGATTTCACCAAGAATTCCCATGTTCTTAAGTGCGCGGATTGCCTGAAAACTTAGTGGGGAAAAAGCAATCTTTTGCGCTTCGAATTTGGCGTTCACTGCATCAATGGAGTCGTCTTTGTAAAATTCAAACATTTTAACAATTACAAAATAGAAGTTTTCTATGTTGTAAATTAATATAAAATTAATTTTCTATATTGCGGTACGTGAAATAAAGATTAATTAAGGATAAAAACACATGTCCGATTTGAACAACCGCATTAAGGATGTCATCATTGAATCCTTGGAATTGGAAGATATCACACCTGATGATATCGTAGATTCTGCTCCGATTTTTGGCAAGAACGAAAAGGGTGAAGGTCTTGGCCTGGATTCCATCGACGCTCTTGAACTGGGTATTGCCATCAAGGAAAAGTTTGGTGTCACTTTTTCGACGGTAAAAGAAGAAACGAAGAAGCATTTTGCTTCTGTAGATGCTCTTGCCGCTTATATTTCTGAACATTCTAAGGGTTGATTTATGGAAAAACAGGAAATTTTTGAAAAAATCAAGGCTGCTCTTATCGAAGATTTCGATATTGACGAAGCAAAGCTCGTGCCGGAAGCCAAACTTTACGAAGACTTGGAACTGGATAGCATTGATGCCGTTGACTTGATTGTCAAGTTGAAGTCCTTTTTGCCGAGAAACATTGATCCGGAAGTGTTTAAGGCCGTTCGCACGTTGCAGGATGTGGTGGACGCTATCTACAACTTGATCCACTCGGAAAGCAAGTAATGAAATCGATCGCGGGAAAGGTTCTCTTTACCGCAATTTCTGTTCTGTACCCGTTAATCGTTTATTGCGGGTTAGAATTTTGGGGGCTCTCGCCAAGGCGATTGAGCCTCTTGCTTTTATCGCTTGCGTTTTTTCATTTTCTGAACTTTACGCGCAATTCGTCAAAGTTGGACCGCTTACGCATGGCTGTGCTTATTGCACTTGTGCTTGTGTGCGCGGTTATTGCATTTTTTGCAGATAACATTTTATTTGTCAAGTTTTACCCAGTACTTGTCAACTTGAGTTTGCTTGCGTTTTTTGGATTTACGCTTTGGCGGACTCCGAGTTTTGCGTTTCGCATGGCGATGCTTGGGAATAAAAATCTTAAAAATTCTCCGTCGTTAAAATCAGTGGAACGTTATTGCAATAAGGTGACTTTGGCGTGGTGTGTTTTTTTTGTTGTGAATGCATCCATTTCAACAACCACCGTTTTTATTGGGTCTGATAAAGTTTGGTCGTTATATAACGGATTAATTTCCTACATTTTAGTTGGAATTTTTTTTACAGTGGAATTTGGGATTCGAAAAATGGTGCAGAGCAAAATGCAGTCATACGTTCCTGTATGTGATTTGGAACAGGATTCTCGCCCGGATGGAGCGCTTGTCGCCGAAGGCAAAACCTGGGGCGATTTCGTGAGCGATGTTTCCAAGGTGCGTTATTACCTTGAAGCTCGTGAAAATACACCATGGATTTTGCATTGCGAAGATTCGTATTTCTTTACGGTATCGCTTTTGGCAATGCTCCAAAGCGGTCGCAAGGCGCTTGTGACGGCGAATCGCCAAGATGCGTTTATCAAGGAAATCAAGAAGCCTGAATACGGTTTTTTGACGGATGAGCCTTTTACTGGTGATATCGCAGGAATGCCTGCGACGATGATTCAGGATGTGCTCGCGGGTGAAAATGCGCACTGCTCGGATGGTGACAATTCCCGCAAAATTAAGTTCGGCAAGTTCGACAAAACCAAGGCTGAAATGGTAATGTACACGTCGGGCACGACAGGAGAGCCGAAGGCCGTGTTTAAATTGTTTATGCAATTTGAAAATGAGCTTTTCGAACTCGTGAAAGTCTTTGGAAACGACTGGGTCGATCGCAAAGTCTTTAGTACTGTAAACCACCATCATATTTACGGTTTGTTGTTTACGGCGCTTTTGCCTATTGCGACGGGACTTCCGTTCCGTAGGCATCGTATCGATTTCCCAACTGAACTAGCTAACATTGCGGGGGAGGCTGCGGTTGTGGCTTCGAGCCCTGCGTTCTTGAAGCGCTTGGCTGCTGAAGCGGATAAGCCGATTGATTTTAAATGCCCGCCGATTATTTATTCTTCGGGTGGCCCGCTCCCTGTGGAGGTGGCTCAAAAAGCAAGTGAACTCGTTGGCTATTGGCCGATGGAAATTTATGGCAGCACCGAAACAGGTGGCATTGCTTATCGCCAGTCCAAGAATGGCGCTGTTTGGAAACCGTTTGAAGTTTGCAAAATGAGTGTTGCCGAAAACGGATGCTTGAACATCAAGTCGAGCTATATTTTGGAAGCAGAAGGTTTCACGACGGGGGACTTGGTGGACCTCTATGACGACGGTCGTTTCTTGCTCAAGGGACGTTCGGATTCGATTGTGAAAATTGAAGAAAAGCGAATCTCGCTCCCTGAAGTGGAAAATCGCTTGAAGCAGACTGGCTTGGTGCAAGATGTGCGCGTGGTACCGATGGTGGGCAAACGCCAGTACTTGGCTGCTGCGATTGTGCTGAACGAGGCTGGGCGTGAAAAGTTTGCGGGCTTACCGAAACTTGCCATCAATAATTATTTCCACGATTATTTGCTCCAGTTTATAGAGAATACCGTTTCTCCAAAGAAGTGGCGCTATCTTGAAGAATTGCCGCAGAATACCGAAGGCAAAATCCGCATGCGCGATATCCAGGCTTTGTTTAATTTGCCTGAAAGTCCGAACTTTAAGATTTTGAAGTTCCGTCGTGAACCGGGGGCTTTGACGGCAAAGCTTTTGTTCCCTGTAACGAGCGATTACTATGATGGACATTTCCCGGAGTTCAAGTTGCTCCCGGCAGTCGCTCAAGTGGATATGGTGCTTCGCCTTGCCCGAAATTTCTTGGATGTGCCTAAAAAGCTTTCTAAAATTCATCGTACCAAGTTCGCAAGCCCCATTTTGCCTGATGTTCCTGTGATGCTCAAGGTTTCTTATAATGCTGATGCCGCTAAGGTGACGTTTAGCTTTACAAGTATGCCTGATGCACAAGGCAACGAAAAGATGCATTCAAGCGGTTCGTTCACGATGAATCCGGAGGAATCCCTTGGCTAAAGCTGATGCAAAAAATGTCGAAGTTCGACTTTGTGCGATTGTACCTGTGTACAGGCACGAAAAGGCGTCCCGAGCTGTTGTCGAAAAGCTTGTCTCTTACGATCTACCCGTGATTCTTGTTGATGATGGCAATGCTCCAGAAGGTCATGAAATTCTGGTGCAAATCACCAAGGAATTTCCGAATGTGGAACTTGTAACGCACAAAGTCAATCGCGGTAAAGGCGGTGCTGTGCGCTCTGGAATGGAAGCTGCTGTCGCTGCTGGCTATACGCACGCCCTTCAGGTCGATGCCGATGGTCAGCATGATATGGAGGCTATTCCGTTTTTCATGAAGGCGGCGAAAAAGCACCCTGCTGATATGATTTGTGGATTCCCGCAGTACGATGATTCGGTTCCCAAATCTCGTGAAAACGGCCGTAAGGTCACGAATTTCTGGGTGGCTGTCGAAACGCTTTCGAAGGACATTCCCGATGCCATGTGCGGTTTTCGCGTGTACCCGCTGGCAACATCTTGGAAAGTGGTTCGCCGTTTCCGTAACAATCGCATGGGCTTTGATATTGAAATTTTGGTGCGACTCTCTTGGGCTGGCTTAAAGATGCGTTTTTACCCAATCAAGGTAAGTTATCCGGAAGACGGAGTTTCGAACTTTAGAATGTTCCATGACAATGTCGCCATTTCGCTCACGCATTCGATGCTCTTCTTTGGCATGTTGATTCGACTGCCTTTGATTCTGGCTCGTCGTCTGTTTAAAAAGAAATAACATGGACGCGAATACCCCAAATTTGAATACAAATGATGTCTTGAAGGCGCATTGGGCGGACATCAAGGAAGTGGGCGGTAGCTTGTGGCATTTCCGCTTTATGCTTTGGATGGTGTGCCATCTGCCGCTGTTCATGGTCGAAATCATTACGGCTGTGGTTTGTTTCTTCTTTTGGCTGGGAGCGAAGCCTGTTCGTGTTCGTTCTAAAGTTTATCTGGAACATGTGTTCAAGGCGAATGGGAAACGCGTTGATTTATTGGGGACGTATAAGCATATCTATTCATTTGCCCTATCGATGATGGAAAAGTTGCTTGGCTGGAAGGGGGCTATCAAGCTGAACCAAATTGAAACGCGAAATGATGATTTGCATTCGTTGATGGACGGGTTCGAAAATGGGCAAGGCGCTTTTGCCATTTGTTCACATTTAGGGAATATGGAAATGCTTCGTTCGTTGACTGGGTATGGCGAATACATGACGAAGCGAAAGTTTGAAGTTTTCCCGGTACTTGATTTTTCGGTAACTTCAAAATTTAACAGCCTCTTGCGTGAATTGAATCCAGAATTGATGGACCATGTAGTGGATGCAAACCGCATTGATGTGAATACTGCGGTGTGGATGAAAGAACAAATTCACAATGGCAACTTCGTTGTAATCGCTGGGGATCGCACGTCTGCTAATTCAAGAAATCGCGTGATTGAAACAACGTTTTTAGGGGAAACTGCAAATTTCCCGGAAGGCGCATTTTCATTGGCGGGCATCCTTGATGCTCCTGTTTATTTCATTTTTGCGATTCGCAAACACGATTTTAATATCCGCTCTGCATACGAAATGCATGTGGTGCGGGCTAAAACGTCTTTGGACTGCTCACGTAAAGAGCGTCCGGAGCGTTTGAAAAAGCTTTTGCAGGAATACACTGAGTTGTTGGAAAGGCTGTGCAAAGAACATCCTTATCAGTGGTACAATTTCTACAACTTTTGGGAAAGATTAGAAAAATAGGTGGAGAACAATCTCATGAAAACTGTCGTTATCGGAAGCAAAAAATTAACTATTGAAGATGTGGTCGCTATAGCGAAAAAGCAGGTGGCTGTTGAACTCGATAGCTCTATTGAATTTCAGAAAAAGATTGATTCGGGTGCTGAATTCCTGGATGAAGCTCTTGCTGAACACGGTGGCATTTATGGCGTGACGACGGGTTATGGCGATTCCTGCACGCAGGTGTTGCCGCCGGAGCATTATTATCAGCTTCCTATCAACTTGACGCGTTTTCATGGTTGCGGTCTCGGCGATTATTTTGATGCAGAAACGACTCGCGCTATTATGGCGGTTCGCCTGAATACGCTTGCGCAGGGCTTTTCGGGCGTGAGCTACGCTCTTTTGAAAATCATCATGCAGTTCTTGCAGAATGATATCTTGCCGCTGATTCCGCAGGAAGGTTCTGTGGGTGCTAGCGGCGACTTGACTCCGCTTTCGTATTTGGCAGGTGCCGTGATTGGCGAGCGCGATGTGATGTACAAGGGCGAACGCCGTTCTTCTCTAGACGTGATGAAGGAATTGGGAATTACTCCGCACAAGTTCCGTCCGAAAGAAGCTATTGCCATTATGAACGGTACGGCGGCGATGAATGCGGTTGCCTGCATGGCTTATTCCCGCGCCGAATACCTTTCGGATTTGGCTTGCCGCATTACGGCGATGATTACGGTTGCCATGAAGGGCAATGCCTATCACTATTATGAACGCTTGTTCGAAGCGAAGCCGCATCCGGGGCTTGGACTTGCCGCAAAGAAGATGCGTGAAGCCTTGAATCTCGAAGTTGTGCAGAACGTTGTTCCTGAAAAAATTCAGGATCCGTATTCTCTGCGTTGCGCTCCGCATGTGATTGGACTTTTCTATGATTCCAGTGCTTTCTTGCGCCAGCTGATTGAAATTGAACTCAACAGCGCCAATGACAATCCGATTGTCGATTCGTTCACGAAAAACATTTTCCATGGTGGGCATTTCTACGGCGGACACATCTGCCTAGCGATGGATACGCTCAAGAATATGGTTGCAAATATTGCTGATCTTTTGGACCGTCAGCTCGCCATGATTGTCGATATCAAGTTCAACCGCAACTTGCCGCCGAATCTTGCAGGTAGCAAGGGCGATTACGATATCAACCACGGCTTCAAGGCGGTTCAGATTGGCGTTTCTGCTTGGACCGCTGAAGCTTTGCATTTGACGATGCCGATGAGCGTGTTTAGCCGTTCGACGGAATGCCACAACCAGGACAAGGTCAGCATGGGTACGATTGCAGCCCGCGACTGCATCCGTGTATTGGAACTTTCAGAACAGGTGGCTGCGGCAACGCTTTTAGCATCTGCTCAGGCACTTCGCATCCGCTTGGAACGCAAGGAAATTTCGGAAGACCGCATCAAGAATCTGAAGGATACTTATGATCAGGTGTTCTCCAAGTTTGCGCCGCTAGAATGCGACCGTCAGCTTGAAAAGGATTTGCGTAATACATTGGAACTCATCCGCAATAAATTTTACGCGGTATAAAGGACCTAATTCGTATGGCTGTAAAGAAAATCAAGGAAACGGTTGAATTCCAGATTGAATTTTACGATGTCGATTCCATGCAGGTTGCATGGCACGGCAATTACGTGAAGTTCATGGAAGTTGCCCGATGTGCGTTGTTGCGTAAAATTGGTTACGATTACAACGAAATGACGCGTAGCGGTTACGTTTGGCCCGTTGTGGATATGCATATCAAGTATATCCGCCCCATGATTTTTATGCAAAAAATTCGTGCCGTCGTGACTCTCGAAGAATACGAAGTCTGCATGAAGCTCTCTTATAAATTTATGGATGCTGAATCGGGAACTGTGCTTACAAAGGCTGAAAGTACCCAAATGGCGGTCGATATGCAGACTAAAGAATCCCTTTGGGCATGCCCGGCGTGCTTTGTTGAAAAAGTTCGAGCTCTTCTTGAAAATGGCTAGAAGCATTTTTTGTAGATTAAATGGGATGATACTATTACTTGTCCTTGCTTTGTCCATGTCTTTATCCATGGCTGCCGTTTTTGACCATCCTGTGAACGCAACGTCGAAACAGGAGTTGTCAAGCGCACTCCTCCAAATGACTCGCCATGATGTCGTGACAGGAGATTTCAAGCAGACGAAGTCTATAAAGAAGCTGAATCGTGATTTCGTTTCGACAGGGACGTTCCGCATTTCAAAAACTTCAGGTATTGTTTGGAAGACCCAAAAGCCGTTTCCATCGGAGTTGACCGTTTCTGATGCTGGTATTTCTGAACGAAACGTGAACGGTCAGGTTCGTGTCATTTCTTCGAATGATAATCCTGTTTTTGCTCAGTTTTCAAAAACAATTCAGGCTGTTTTTTCTGGAAATCTCTCAGAATTAGAAACGAACTTTAATATATTTTGTGAAAAGACGTCAAATGGATATATGGTAGGGCTTGTTCCGCGAGAAAAAGCGGTGCAAAAAGTCATTGCTAACATCGTGATGGATGTATCCGAAAATTTGGAAAAAGTCGTTATTACGGATGGTGAGGGGTCCCCTGTGGTATACGAGTTTTCAAATCAAAAAACATCAAATGAAAATTCGGCAGAACAGCCGGGGGCTCCGTAGTACAGGATTCTTATTATGAAAGTTTGGGCTCTTGTTCATATTGTTTTGATTGTTCTCGGCATATCAGTTCCGTGGAAACTTGATTCTAATCTGTATTCCATCTTGCCGGATTTCAATGAAATTCAAAATGTGAGCGAGGCTGAAAATGCCCTCAGTAACCGCACCATGCGAAATATTACGGTTCTCATTGGGCATGAAAATTTTCAGGTAGCCCGCAAAGTCGCTGTTTCGCTAGATAGTCTTTTTAAGGATGATCCCTCCTTAACGGAAACTCGACTTTTTGTTGATGAAAATACATTGGGCGAAACTCGCAATTTCTTGTTTGACCATCGCTATACGATTCAGGGCGATGATGTCCGAGACGCTCTTTCATCGGGAAATATTGAATCGTTGAAGCTTAGCGCCCTCCAGAAAATATACGGCTCGTTTTCGATGGTCAATTTGAACCGCCTCGAAGAAGATCCGTTTTTGCTTGGAGAATCTTCTTTTGAAAATTACATGAAGAATTCGCCGATGACCTCTACGCATTTTAGTTTGCGTGAAGGCGTGCTTGCCGCTCAAGATTCTGGGGCGACATACGTGATGTGGAATGCTGTGCTTTCTGAAAGTGTATCTTCAATGGCGTCAGATGATCATGTGATTGGGCGCGTGAATCGCGTGCTGGATTCTTTAGAAAAAGCAAATTCCGGATTGCGTGTTGCGGCGTCGGGAGCTCCGTTCCATAGCTACGAAAGCTCGAAAGAAGCAAAATCTGAAATTGCTCTGATTTCAGGTGTTTCCATCTTTTTGATTTTGCTGTTGCTCCTTTATGTTTACCGCTCGGCTTTGCCTATTGCCGTAACGATATCAACGATTTTACTTGCCGTTTTTACGGCGCTCGTGTTTACGTGGTTTGTTTTCGGGAATGTCCATGTATTTACGTTTGTTTTTGGTACAAGTGTAATCGGTGTCAGCATTGATTACTCGGTGCATTTTTTCACAAACTGGAAATCTGGCGTTCGCAATATTCGTACCAAGATTTTTAAGGGGCTTTTGCTTGGATTCTTGACAACAGAATTTAGCTATATCGCACTTACCTTTGCGAATTTTCCGTTGTTGCGACAAATGGCGGTATTCTCGATTGTGGGACTTTTGAGCTCGTTCTTGACCATTACGCTTTTGTTCCACGATGTGTTTGAAAGACCGCGAAATGTCAGGGTGAAAAACAATAGCTTGTCTATAAAGAATCTTCCAGTATCTATTCCTAAAAAATTCAATAAGTGCTATTCTAAATTACCTACGTGGGTTGTTGTCCTGTTTTTTGTATTTTTCGTCATTGCTTTGTTGCCGGGGCTTTGCTCTCTCAAAATCCATACAGATTTGGGCAGTCTTTATTCGATGAGCGACAAGCTAAAAGCGGGTGAGACTTTAAATCGTAAATTGAATAATATCGGAATATCGCCCAACTATTTTATTGTAGAAGGCGATAGCGAAGAAGAAGTCTTGCAACGTGAAGAAGTTCTGGCATCGCGTCTTTTGCAGGCTGAAAAGAAAAAACAGCTGAAATCGTATTTAGCGGTGTCCAGCTTTGTTCCGTCGCTTGAAACTCAAAAAAAGACTTTTGACGATGCCCAGCGTTTGCTTGCAAGTCGGGATTTCTTAACGGAAATCGGTGTGCAGAAAGATTCCCTGTTCGTCGAAGGTTTAAAGGGGGATGCAAAGTACGTCGAGCTTAAAAGCTTGTTTTCTGAAAATTCAAAAATGCTCCCGCACTCATTCCGTTCGCTGCTAGAAATGTTGTGGATTGGTGCGGTCGGCGATTCTCAGAGCAAAAAGTATTATAGCGCCGTATTCCCGCTCCATGTCACGGAAAATTTTGATGCTCGACAAATGGCTAAGAATTTGCCTCATGTCTATGCGGTGAATAAAATGCAAAACATCAATGCGTCGCTCACGAAAATTTCACGAATCTCTTTGACGCTTGTTGGTTTGGCGTATATTGTGATGTTTATTATTCTTGTAGTTGTGTATAAGTTTACTGATGCTTTGAGGATTTTGCGAGCTCCAATTTTGGCAAGTTTCTTTGTGGCATCTGCGTTTGGCTATCTGAATATGGAATTTAATTTCTTTGCTATTGTCGGTGTGATTTTGACACTCGGTATAGGTATAGATTATGCTTTGTTCTTTAGGGAAGGCGGTCGTCAAAAATCGGTGACCACTCTTGCGATTATGCTTTCGGCAGCGACGACGCTGATTTCTTTTGGAAGTCTTGTCTGTAGTGCATTTATCCCTGTAAAAACTTTTGGGCTTGCCGTTTTGCTTGGAATTTTATGTTGTTTTCTACTTTCTCCATTAAGTGCAAAACGTTAAATTTTTCTAACTTTGTGCTTAGAATATGAAACTTGGTATGAGAATTTTTGCTTGGGTAAGCGTTGCGTTAGGTGTGTCCTGCCTTACGTCTTGCCAGCACACTCTTGTCAAGCCCAATTCGATGCCTGTCTATTATTCTGATTCTGGCTTTGTCAATTTATTGCCAACCACAGCGATGTCTGGAACTATTGACGAGGCTCAACATCTCGAAGGGACTTTCCGAAAAATGAAGTCCCCGGGCAACTCTCTTGCGGATACGTCTACAACGACTTTTAGTGGCGATGTCTGGGTGCGTGCAAATGACACTATCCTTTCGGTCGTTTTCTTTAGCGGTTTTGGCACGACAATTGCTGAGTTGACTTATGCAAAAGATTCTGTTTCGTTTGTAAGTTCAGTTATCGATGTCGAAAAAATGAAAGCGGAATATGTGATTGCCGATTTGCAGACTTGCTTTTATCCATTTGAGGCGCTAAAGAATAACTTTGAAAAGTCTGGTTTTGCATTTACCGAAAAGCGCTTGTCGGATGAGGCTCAAGATTTCGAACGCGTATTGTCTGAGAACGGGAAGACTATTTTGCGTGTTACCCGTAAGGCAAGTGAAATTGACTTGGTGAACGAATTGCGCCAATACAAGTACCACATCAATCTTGGTAGCGAATGAATAATCGACCTTTGTACATAAATGATTTTAGCCTCCACTGCATTTTAGGTGGCGATAAAGTACAAGTCTTTGATAAACTGACGAAAGGCATTCGTGGAAATTTTACCACTTATGATGTGGCGGGTGTGATGCGCCCTGCGGCGACTATTGACCCTGCATCGTTACCTCCTGTAAGCGAGAAAAAGTACGACAATCGCGTTAATCGCCTTTCACAGGCGGCGTTGTCTGGAATGGATAAGACCATTCGCAAAGCGGTTGAATTGTTTGGGGCAAATCGCGTCGGTATTTTCATCGGTTCTTGCGACAATGGCTCCGAAGCTTCTGTAGCTGCTCTCAGATGTTTTAAGGAAACAGGCGCATTCCCCGAGGGGTATTTGCTCGATTACCAGCGTGCTGATTTCCCGCTGCGCTTTATTGCAGATCGTTATGGCATTACTGGAATGACGTCGGTTCATTCTACAGCATGTGCTTCTAGCGCTAGTGCTTTTGTTTCCGCTCGCAATAACCTTTATGCTGGGAATTGCGATGTGGCGATTGTGGGTGGCGTGGATATCGCATCTCTGTCGGTGATTCTTGGCTTTGCCTCTCTCGAAGCGATGAGTGACCGCCCGACAAATCCGTTTAGTGCGAACCGTTCCGGGCTTACGCTTGGCGATGCGGCTGTATTTTTTGTGGTCACACGTGAGCCGTGTGATGAGCTTTGTACGCACGATTGCAAAAATCTCAAGGTGGTTGGCTTTGGCGAAAGCGCTGATGCAGACCACATTACGGCTCCTCGTGCCGATGGGGAAGGGGCGTATCAGGCGATGAAGGCCGCCCTTGAAAATGCGGGGCTTAGCGCATCTGAAATCGGTTACGTGAATTTGCATGGAACCGGTACGGAACTGAACGACGCGATGGAATCTCGTGCCGTAAACCGTCTCTTCGGTGAAGCGAATCATGCTGATGTTCCTGTAAGCTCGACAAAAGCTTTGACGGGACACACGTTAGGCGCTGCGGGTGCTTTGGAATTGGCTTTCTGTTGCCTTGCGTTAAAAAGTGCTGGCGAAAATACCGAATGCGTCAGTCGACTTCCGGCGCATCTTTTCGATGGTGTAGTCGATGCAAATCTCCCGCCTGTACATTTGGTAAAACCCGCTGAAACCGCAAAGAATCTCAAATATTGCATGAGTAATTCCTTTGCATTCGGTGGCTGCAATGTGTCTTTGATTGTTGAAAACAGTTTGATTTAATATGAATGAAGAATTTAAAACAAAAGAGGCTACAAGCGAACTCGTTCCGCATAAAGGCAAAATGCTTTTGCTGGATCGCGTTCAAAATTACAGCCTTGAAGATGTAAATATCACGACGGAAATCGATATTTCGCGTAATAGTCTTTTCTACGAAGACGATTTGGGCGGAATCCCAGCTTGGGTCGCATTTGAATACATGGCCCAGAGCATTTCTGCTTTGTCTGGAATTTATGGCCGCACCAAAGGCGATAAGCCAAAGGTGGGATTCATCATGAGTGTGAGCGGTTTCAAAGCCGATATTCCGGTTTTTAAGGATGGCGAAACCGTTGTTGTCACTGTTCATGAAACCGTTCGAATGGATAAAGCGGTCACGTTTGATGGTGTTGCAAAAGTGGGTGATAAAATCGCAGTAACAGCAACTCTGAACACGGTTGAAGTCGATGATCCAAAGGCTACTTTGGGCATGAATTGAATTTGAGGAATGAATATGGATAATGCAAAATCTGTCTTGATTACGGGTGCTAGTGGCGGTATTGGTCTTGCTATTGCCGAAGCGGTTGCAAAAGAAGGCTATACAGTCGTCGCTCATTACAATAGAAACTCCGCTCCGATTGACGCTCTTGCTGAGCGGATTCGTGCCAATGGCGGTAATATTCGCACATTGCAGTTCAATATTTGCGACCGTGAACAGTGCAAGGAAGTTCTTGAAAAAGACATTGCCGAAAATGGCGTGTACTATGGTGTGATTACGAATGCGGGTGTCTGTGCTGATGCCGCTTTCCCTGCCATGACGGATGACTATTGGGACAAAGTCTTGAATACAAACTTGAACGGTTTTTACAATGTCGTTCATCCGCTCGTGATGCCGATGTGCCGTAAACGCAAGGGCCGCATTATCACGATTTCTTCTGTGTCTGGAATTATCGGAAACAGGGGACAGGTCAATTACAGCGCCTCGAAGGCTGGCCTTATTGGCGCCACCAAGGCTTTGGCTACTGAACTCGCGAGTCGCAATATTACGGTAAATAGTGTTGCCCCTGGTGTTATTGAAACTGAAATGATTAAGGATGCACCGCTTGATATGATCTTGCCTGCAATTCCAATGAAGCGTGTTGGAAAGCCCGAAGAAGTGGCTGCAACAGTTGTGTTCCTGCTTTCAGAAGGAGCTGCCTACATCACTCGCCAAGTGATTTCTGTGAATGGAGGCTTGGCATGACCCGTCGCGTTGTTGTTACTGGTGGTAGTTGCATTTCGTCCTTGGGCATGGATGTCGAAGATGTTTTTGCTTCGCTCAAGACTTTGAAAAATCGCGTTGTCCGCATGAAGGAATGGGATTTGTATGCGCAAATGAATACGCGCTTGGCATGTCCGATTCTTTATGACTTGCCCGAATATTCCCGCAAAAAAGTTCGCGGTGCAGGTCGTGTGGCTGTGCTTGCGATTGCATCTGCGGATAAAGCCATTCAGTCGGCAGGGCTTGCCGAAGAAACAGCTCTTTTGAAGTCTGGTCGCGTTGGCGTGGCTTATGGTTCTTCGATGGGCAGCATTAATCCCTTGTTGGATTTCTTCTCGATGCTAAAACCGCCTCATGATTGTTCCAAGATTACAGCAACGACTTACATTCGTTCCATGCCGCAGACTTGTGCGGTTAACGTCAGTGTTTTCTTTGGTACGACAGGCCGCATTATCACGACGAATACGGCTTGCACAAGCGGTAGTCTTTCGATCGGTTATGCTTATGAAGCTATCAAGTACGGCATGCAAGATGTGATGATTGCCGGTGGCGCTGATGAACTTGACGCTACGGAATCGGCTGTATTTGATACTTTGTTTGCGACAAGTGTCAAGAACGATACTCCTGAATTGACTCCCGCTCCGTTTGATCGCGACCGCGATGGTCTTGTCATTGGCGAAGGTGCAGGAACGCTCATTCTCGAAGAATACGAGCATGCTAAAGCTCGTGGCGCACACATCTACGCGGAACTTGTCGGCTTTGGACACAATACCGATGGCGACCACATCACGCAGCCGAAAAAAGAGACGATGCAGATTGCGCTTGAGCTTGCTCTCAAGAGTGCAGAAATTTCACCGGAAGCGATTGGTTACGTGAGCGGTCACGGTACGGCAACACGCCATGGCGATATTGCTGAAAGCTGGGCAACGTACAACGCCTTTAATGGGCATTCTGTTGCTATTTCGAGCCTTAAGAGCTATATCGGACATACGTTAGGCGCATGCGGCGGTATTGAAGCTTGGCTCGGCATCAATATGATGAATCGTGGCTGGTTTAACCCCAACCTAAATCTCAATAATGTCGATGAACAGTGCGCTCCGCTCGATTACATTACCGGTTCCGGCCGTGAAATGGATGTGGAATACCTCATGTCGAACAACTTTGCGTTCGGCGGAGTCAACACGTCGCTTATCTTCAAGCGCGTTTAATCGCTCTGTCACCCCGGACTTGTTCCGGGGTCACCAATTTCATTTGCTTTAAAACTTTGTCAGCGTTTCTACGCGATAGCCGTCAAGAACTTCACGACCTTTAAGATCTGTAAGTTCAATAACAAATGCAAAGCATTCAACCTTGCCGCCCATTTTCGCCACGAGATGGGCGGCTGCTTTTGCAGTGCCACCAGTGGCGAGTAAGTCGTCGACGATTACCACGCGTTGCCCAGGTTTTATCGCATCTTTATGGACTTCCATGCATGCGGTCCCGTATTCGAGATTGTAAGTCACTTCGACGGTTTCGCGGGGGAGCTTGCCTTTTTTGCGTTCTGGGACAAAAGGCTTGTGGAAATGCTCTGCTATCGGAACGCCGAATAAGAATCCACGAGCTTCTAGCCCGACAACGACATCAAAATCAACATTTTCAAGCGTTTTGTAGAACGCATCAAGCGTAAGCTTTAGTCCATCGGGGTCGTTCAAAATTCCCGTGATATCACGAAACAAAACTCCCGGCTTCGGAAAATCCGGAACAGCAATAATGTAGTCTTCAATACGTTTCATTTTCCCCTCTCGTTATAATGGTTAATAGTCAATGGTCATTAGTTATTGGTTGTAATAACCGCGGCTTTTGCCGCCAAATTTAAGCTAGTGACTAACGACTAATTTCTATCTAACAATTTCTCGACTGTAGCAATAATCTTGTCGCGTTCTCCGCACCAGTTCGGTGCAATCAAAAGCTCGCTCGGGCTTTCGCCGCTGAATCGCTCAATCGCGATATCCTTGCCAATAATCTTGATCATCTCGGCAACCGCTTCGCAGTATTCCTCGAACGAAAGCAATTTGACTTCGCCGTTGGCAAAATCTTGCGCCATGACCGTGCCCACGACAATGTGCAGCGGGTGAATCTTGACTGCCGCAAGTTTCAAATCGTGAACGACTTGTGCTGTGTGCTTAAAGTCTTCCATCTTTTCGCCGGGGAGACCAACAATCACATGTGTCGTGACGGTAAGACCTGCGGCTTGGCAGCGCTTTACGGCGTCTTCAAATTCCGCAAGTGTATGCCTGCGGTTGATGCCCGCGAGCGTCAAGTCGTTTGCTGTCTGAAGCCCGATTTCAACAACAATTGGCTTTTTGCGGTTGAGCTCTGCAAGGTATGCTATCTTTTCGTCTTCAAGGCAATCCGGGCGCGTACCAATGGCAAGCCCTGCAATTTCCTTGTGCTTGATAATCGGATCGATGATTTCGCGCAGATGTTCAAGCGGCGCGTGTGTATTCGTGTACGGCTGCAAGTAGGCGAGGATGCCTGCATTCGGGTACTTGTCGCGAAGCTTCGGAACGTACTTTTCAAGCTGTTCCTGAATCGAGACTTTTGCTTCGTCAAAAACAGGGCTAAAGCTGCGGTTGTTGCAGTAGCTGCAACCCGAAAATCCCTTGGTGCCGTCGAGGTTTGGGCAGCTCATGCCGCCGTTGAGCGGGAGCTTCCTAACCTTGAGATAGTTCGGGAACAATTCCAAAAGTAAATCGCGATAAGGTTTGTAATGCATGACCATAAAATAGTTAAATGTTCTTTGTTACTAGATATACATTTATTTCTGCTGGAATGAACATTGATTATTACTTATAAAATCGGTTGCCTGCGTTGATACACTTGTTACACTTTTTCGCTCGTTTGTATTATAGTCGGTCTAAAATATGCCCTAAATCGCCCGAAAAACGCACTTCGAGTATATATTTAACCTGTAAACATAACCGAGGTGTCCTCATGAATTTTAAAAAGAATAAAGCTCTTGCGATTGCGGCGACCGTTGCCATGGCGCTTTCTGTGCCGTCTTTTGCACAGTTGAACAATGGTGATATGGAGTATGGTGACGGCGGCTGGTATCTGTGGAACAATCCTGATGGTCCAGCAAAAGCCGAATCGCAGATTGCCGTGCAGGGGCTCGGTGTCGATGGTTCCCAGGGCGCTAAGGTCGTCGTGAAAGAACTTCCGAATCCGTGGTGGGGCTTGCAGCTCCAGCCGCCTAAATTCTTGGCAGACTCCGGTTTTTACAAACTCTCGTTCAAGGCTAAGGGCAACATGCCCATCAATTCCGTGGTGCAGGGCGGTCCTCCGGACTACCGTCAAAAGGAAAGCGCTTCGTTTGACTTGACGGACAAGTGGCAGACTTATGAAATGATTTTCCTTGCTGACCAGAAGGGTTACGGCCTCAACAACATTACGTTCCAGATTGGTCTTAAGAAGGGCTGGATCCAGCTCGACGATGTGGAAGTCGAAAAGATGGACGAAATGTCTGACCCGTCCTGGTATAACAATGCCGATGCCCGTATCGATAGCCTCCACAAGGTGGATTTCACGGTCAAGGCAAATCCGGGCGAAAAAGTCCACGTGAAGCTGTTGCGTCATTCGTTCCCGTTCGGTACGGCGCTCGCTCTCTACGACACCAAGGATAGCACCGAAAATTGGTACCGCAATGCTGCCAAAAAGTACTTCTGGCATGGCGTTTCTGAAAACCAGTTCAAGTGGCCGGAATACGAACCGAAGAAGGGCAAAATCAAGCGTGAAGAAATGAAGGAATACACCGACTTCACCGCCCAGAATCACTGGAAACTTCGCGGTCACGCTCTCATGTGGAGCCACCAAGGCTACGGTTTCGACAAGCACTACAGCAACAAGGGTAGTTGCGAAGAAATGGCTGAAAAGCTCAAGGCACGTATCTATCGCGACCTCAAGGAATACAAGGGTAAGATTACGGAATACGACGTGTGGAACGAACCGATTCACGAATCCTGGACATTCAACAAGTGCGGCTGGGGCATTCTCGACAGTGCCTTCATTTGGGCTCACAAGGCTGACCCGAGCGCATTCCTCTACATCAACGATTACAACGTCGTTGCCGCTGGTGAAACGGATCGCTATTATGGCTTGATCAAGGGTATGCTCGAACGCAAGGTGCCTGTGATGGGCATTGGCGTGCAGTGCCACTTTGGTCTCCGTCCGGTTGTGCCGGGCCTTATCAAGGAACGCTTGGACAAGCTCGCTTCTCTCGGTCTCCCGATTAAGGTCACGGAATTCGACGTGGGCGACTGGCAAGCCGGTATGAGTGACACCGAAGAAGTTCAGGCTGAAAAGTTTGAAACCTTCCTCCGTACCGCATTTAGCCACCCGGCTGTGAACGGCATTGTGTTCTGGGGCTTCTGGGACAACCGTCACTGGGTCAAGAATGGCGGCATGATTGCTTCTGACGGTCGCGAAAAGCCTGCTGCAAAACGTGTTTACGACTTGTGGCACAAGGTTTGGACGACGGACCTCTACGCCACTGCCGATGAAAATGGCGTTGCCAAGTTCCGCGGTTTCAAGGGCTACTACCAGGTCAACGCTGGTGACAAGAAGTTCCAGATTACCGTGAAGTAATAAAAGTCGACCCTGGAACAAGTCCGGGGTGACAGGCTCCGCCTGCATTCGTCATTCCGAGCCCTTTACGGGCGAGGAATCCAGTCAAGTTTTAAAGCCGCGTTATGCGGCTTTTTTACTATCTTGCTTTTCATGAAACAGAAAATCCCCGGAATCCTCTTTTTACTCGCCATGCCTCTTTCCGTCCTCTTGTACATCAAGGTAGAGGCGCTCTCAGGCTCGGAGATTCTCGGGCTTTTATCTGCTGTCGCGCTGTACGTCGTCGTTGCGCTCGTCATCGCGCTTTTGTTCAATAGTAAGGATAGAACATAAAACACGTCGTTGCGAGCGAAGCGCGGCAATCTATCTCAGTTCTGACTATTCTTCTTTAATATGGTACGGCAAGAGACGTACGCCGACAGGGTTTAGCTTGGCGTAGCCATGACTGTTCATCGGTAGTTGCAATCCATATCCAGATGCTTTTAAGCGATCTTCCTTGATTCCCTTGTTCACAAGGAATTCAAAGATGAAGTTCGCTCTAGAATTCGCAAGTTCAATAGGCTCCTTCGATTCTCCTGATTTTACACTGCACTGGATTTCAATGGCGATTTGCTTGTTGTGTCGCATGATGGACACGACATCACTCAATGCTGTGTAAGAAGAATTGAGTGGCATTTCGGAACCTTTATGGAACTGGATACGTCTTGCTATTTTATCCAAATTTAGCTTTTCACGAATAGGGCAGCCATTGGCGTCAACAGCGGTGTGTTCCAGCGTATTCGGGCAGTTGTCGAGGTAGTCCACGACGCCGTCCTTATCAGAGTCGATGGGGCAGCCAGTCTTGTCAACGGGTGCATCTACAGGTGTGTCTGGGCACATGTCGTCTTCATTGAAAATTCCGTCTCGGTCGAAGTCTAGTCTACAGCCAACACTATCTACGCCTACTCCTGGCGGCGTGTTTTCACATTTATCCATAAAGTCCGGGATGCCGTCTTCATCGGAATCAATGGGGCAGCCATACATGTTCACAATTTCGTTCGGGGCGCTGTCGGGGCACTTGTCCCATTCGTCAGGAACGCCGTCTTTATCGTTGTCCATAAAGCATCCGTACTGGTTGACCTTAAGTCCTGCGGGTGTGCTCGGGCAGGAGTCAAGTACGTTCGGAACGCCGTCTTCATCAGTATCGAGAATACATCCTTTTTCGTTGACTTCTTCGCCGGGTTCAGAATCCGGGCATTTGTCTAGTTCGTTCGGGATGCCGTCGTTGTCGTTATCGCGGATACATCCAAATTCATCAACCGGGTATCCTTCCTTTGTATTGGGGCACTTGTCCTTGTAATCCGGAACGCCGTCGTTGTCACGGTCAAAAGGGCAACCGCTTTCGTCAATAAGCACTTCGGCAGGTGTGTCCGGGCACTCGTCCAAGTCGTCTGCAATACCGTCGTTGTCGGAGTCCGGCGCGCAACGGTATTTATTGTCCTTGAACGAAAGACTCGACTTGGGACATGCTTCCATCTTCTTTTTAAAGTCATCGATCCTTCCACCGAGGTCAAATGTACGGTTAAATTTAATAGAGACTGCAATCGGAGGACTTCCTGGGACGGTGTAAGAATATTCGTGTCCCTTGTTCTTAACTGTGATTTCATGTCCTCTACTGATTTTCCTTTTTCTGAACAAGTCCATGCCGAGGTCTGCATTGATAGACATCGTCGTGAATTTCGGAAGTCTGACTTTCAATCCAGGAGAAAATCTCAGCTGATCGTTCAAGAACCCACGCCACACGTCTTTGGTTCGAATCTTCGTTTCACCGGAAGCTTCGATGACAAGCGAAACCCATTCGTAAGGGAAGAGTGTGATGCCTGAACCCCAGGTGAAAATGTTTTCGCCGTTTTCAAATGCTCTAAGAACGCCTGCGTAATTATTCCAGCGCAGATTCCTGTGGATGTTGATCGATAAGTAGAGCGTTCCTGCCACAGCAAAGTCTGCGGCAGAATAGGGGTTGGTATAGTCGCCTTTATGGATGTACCAAAGGTGCCTCGGACGGACGCCCTTCTCGTTTGTTCCGGTCGGAATGAATACCTCGAGTGCAGCGGCGAAGTTGAACAGGTCCTTTAAGGACTGGTTTGGAAGTTGAGCCTTGACCATGAGTCCGATGTCGCCAAAGCCCACACCTTTGAGCTTGGTTCCTCCAGCGTCACCGTCATAGTGGACATTCAGGTTGAGTCCCGCTTCGAGATAATCAAGGATGCCGTAGCCGACATAGCCAAGAATCGTGTTCGAAGGGGTGGTGGTCAGCGTGTATTCCTTGCCCGTTTCATCAGTGAGGTATCCTTCGAGACTGGCAGGCTTGTTGCTGCTCGCCATTTCGAATCCGCCCATGACAAAAAGGTCTCCTGGGTTGAGCGTTCGTGCTCCAGGAACATGGATTCCACTGCTATTAAAGGAAAATCCAGATTGCGCAAACAGAAAAACGGCGCAAAAGAGAAGTGTTGATAGAAATAGTTTCATTTTTTCATAAAGAATTTAGACATTTTTTTAGATTATCTGTTTGCATTTTCAAATTTATGTATATATTTCACTTCCGAAGTGAGAAACAATAACTCCGCAAATAAATTGCCGTCATGGCACCGAAAGTCGCAAAAGGCGTATAAGATTAACAGAGTGATTATCATTCTGCAAATCGTGACTGCTTTTGTGATGTGTGGGGTTATTCTATATGGCATGAACAGATTGATGCAATAAATTGGAGGAAAGCTTATATGAATAAAGCTTACTATTGTGGTCGTCGTCCTAAGAGTGATGCGTTCGATGATACCCCGGATCCAACCTATTTGGGCGAAGAAGATGATCTGATCAAGGAAGAAGAAGAACCGCAGGAAGAAGAAGTTGACGAAGAAGTCGATTTTGACAAGCCATCCTTTGGCCGTAACCCCATTTGGTCTGACTACGGCGAGGACATGGATTTCGACCAGTGATATGGTCGGATAAATTCGTTAGACTCGGTCTTGCATTAGTTCTTTTATTTTTGAGCGCCTGCGCTCCCAAGCAGGCGAAGCTTGCCGCGTCATCTCAGGGGAAACCTATCCAGCCGGAGAAGGTTTCTATTGATGTACCTGCTCCAAACCCAGGTAAGGAAATTGTTGGGGATTCGACGAGGCCTTCGTGGGTCTATTATCAGTATGGACTTCAGGCAATTGATAATAATCAATGGGCTGTTTCCAAGCATTATCTTGAAGAATCTCTGCGTTTGCTCGTAACTGAAAAGTTCGATTCTACAAAGAGCAAGCTCACGCGTTCTGAAGATTCCATTTATAAAATGCAGATGCCTGTGCGCATTGTCCAGGCTTTAGAAGATGTCTATCCGAACCTCGCCGAACAGGAGGGGAGTGATTCTACCAATACGGACAGCCTCACTATTGAAGGTGTAGACGCTTACGACGAGAATGCGGCCGACAGCGCATCGATGCGCGTCATTGAAAATTTCCTCGACACCGTTGATGCCGGGCGTTTCTCGCTCCCGATTCGCTTTAACGAACGCGTCATGCAGGAAATCTATTACATGACGACGTCTGCACGTGGCTTTATCACTCGCTCGCTTACCCGCAAGACGGCTTATGATTCCCTGATTTATACCAAGCTTGCCCAAAAGCGCATGCCGAGAGACCTTATCTACCTTGCCTTGGTAGAATCTGGCTTTAATGTTAAGGCTTATAGCCGTGCAAAGGCGGCGGGTATGTGGCAGTTTATCCCGGAAACGGGTATCCGCTACGGTCTGGAAGTTGATTTTTGGGTCGACATGCGTCGCAATCCGGAAATGGCGACTGAAGCCGCTTTGAGCTATCTTTCAACCTTGTACGCCGAATTTGGCGACTGGCTTTTGTCGATGGCTGCCTACAACTGCGGTGAAGGCAGAATCCGTCGATTGATTCGTGAGAAAAAGGCTGATTCTACGTGGGGCAACCGCCCTGTAACATACTGGGATTTGCAGCTCCCGCAAGAAACTATGCATTACGTGCCGCGAATCCTTGCGGCGATGGTCATTGGTCATTATCCAAGTCATTACGATGTGGAAGTTAACAAGCGTCAGCTGCCGGCATACGATACGGTTACCGTTTACGATTCGTTCTCTCTCGATGAAATTGCGAAGTTCCTGAAGGTTCCTGAAGATACGCTTCGCACGTTGAATATGGAATTGACCATGTGGTGTACACCGCCCAACCGCGATGCCTATTTGCTCCGTTTGCCGTACGGTACGCGAGCCGCCTTTGTGCAGAACTACGACCGCATGGAAAAGAACGGCTTTTCGAGCTGGAAAGAGCACAAGGTGCGTAAGGGTGAGTCTATAGGCGTTATTGCGCAACAGTATGGCGTGCGTGTAGCAGAAATTCAGCGTGCCAACGACATGAAAAAGACAAAGCTTAAGCCGGGTCGTACGCTGCTCATCCCGATCAAGGTCGCTCCGCGCAGGTCTACAGGCAAAAAGCCGACGAAGGTCCGCACATATGTGGTGCAACTGGGCGATAATCTCGGTTCCATTTCCCGTCGCTTTGGCGTTTCTCAAGAATCATTGCGTGTCTGGAATAATATTGAAACGGGTTATAACGTCAAGAAGGGCGATACAATTTACGTTTCCAAGCCAGATCTCAAGCCGACGAGCTTTATCCAACAACGCGTTGCCCTCAAGAAAGGCGAAAAGTATGTGGTCAAGGCGGGGGATACCTATGCCGAAATCGCAAAGAAGTATAAAGTCCCTGTGTTTCTCCTGTTGCAGGCAAACAGCGGCTTTACCAAGCGACTCACGATTGGCGATTCTCTTGCTATTCCTGCTTATGTCCGTCCGCCGCGCAAAATGTCCAAGGCGACTGACGAAGAATTCCCTGTCGAGCCCGCTAAGGCTGTAGAATCTTCGGATTCCAAGACCTCGAGTAAGTCGTCTAAAAAGACCGCAGAAAAGTCTTCGAATTCTAATTCTAAGTCCTCGAAAAAGGCTCCTGTCAGCACGACGATTATCTACACTGTTGAAGCGGGTGACAATTTGTTTGCTATCGCCAAAAAGTTCTCGACGACGGTTGCCGCCATCCGTGAAATGAACGAAATGGGCAATTCCTCGAACATCAAGGTCGGACAAAAGATCAAGATTCCGGGAACTTCCACGCCGGCTCCGAGCACCCCGAAGATCGAAGAGATTACTCATGTCGTCAAGAAGGGCGAGGGACTTTGGGATATTTCGCGCCAGTATGGTGTGACGATTGAAGATATAGTGAAGTGGAACGGGCTTAAAGACACGAAAATCAAGATCAATGAGAAGCTGAAAATTAAAACGACCAAGAAAAGCAAGAAATAATCGTTTGTTTTTGAAAAAAAATGTGTAAATTCGTGTTTTTTATGGAATAATTTGAAAAAAATAGTGTAGTTTTAACTTGGAAAAATCAAAAATTCATTGGAGTATAATATGAAGAAGAAAATCTTGGCTCTCTGTGCTGCTGGTCTTATTTTTTCCTTGACTGGTTGTGAAGAAACCATGGACCCGAACGACCCGCAGTCTGTTCGTAGATATTTGACGAAGAAGCAGATTGGCTTTACGCCGAATCAGTTCGTCTCTTATGCGGTCAATAGCGATACCGCCAAGATGACTTTGTTCCTCCAGGCATCTTTCGAAATTGACCAGCCGGCAGATAACGGCAACAACGCTGTCGCTATCGCAGCAAATAAGGGCAACATGATGGTGCTCAACTACTTGTTTGAACATGGCGCAAAGGCTAACGTCAACAACGGCAATGGCGAACCGGTTATTGATAACGCTGTCATGATGGGCAACAAGGAAGTTGTCGTCCGCATCTTGGATCAGCTCAAGAAGGAAGGCGTTGAACCGCAGAACCTCGCTACCGCAGTTCTTATCGCCGCAAAGACTGGCAAGGCTGACATGCTCGAAGTGCTCGCTAACGCTGGCGCTCCGCTCGAAAACCGCAGCCCGGATGGCTATATGCCGATTCATTGGGCTGTCAAGTCTGGCAACTACGACGCTATGATGTTCCTCATCAACAAGGGTGTCGATGTGAACGCCAAGTGCGGTCAGGGCTATTCTGTGCTCGACTGGGCAACGAACGAAGGCTATACTCGCCTCATCAAGGCTTTGAAGAAGGCCGGAGCCAAGAATACTCCAAAGTATAAGCTTGACTCTCGTGGCAAATAAGCTAATCTTTTAGCTTGAGTTTACAGGACGGGTCTAAAGCCCGCCCTTTTTTTCTATCTTGTCAAACGGAAAAAACAACAGGAGATTTTATGTCCGTTCAAGTGATGGTTAATGGTATTCCGGGTAACATGGGCCGCATCGTGGCCGAAACTTGTGTTGCCCGCGGTTTGGAACTTGTCCCGTATTCTTTGACGGGTGAAATTATCGTCGAAAACGAAGCCGAAGTTGCAGGCAAGACGATTCAGCTCTTGAAGCCATCCAACCGCGAAGCCCGCATTGGCGAAGTGCTTGCCAAGTATCCGAACATGATTTGCATTGACTACACGCATCCGACGGCAGTGAACGACAACGCCGCTTTCTACGTGAAGCACAAGATCCCGTTCGTGATGGGCACGACCGGTGGCGACCGCGAAGCTCTCACAAAGCTCGTTGCCGAAGCCAACCATCCGAGCGTCATCGCTCCGAACATGGCTAAGCAGATTGTCGCTTTCCAGACGATGATTGAATTCTTGGCCAAGGAATTCCCGACGGCATTCGAAGGCTACAAGCTCTCTGTTGTCGAAAGCCACCAGAAGACCAAGGCTGATACAAGCGGTACTGCTCGTGCTGTCGTGGGCACCTTCCAGAAGATGGGCTTTGACTACACACCGGACGATATCGAAAAGGTCCGCAACGAAAAGGAACAGATGGAACGCATGCACGTGCCCGAAGAATACCTTGGCGGTCACGCTTTCCACACATACAGCCTCGATAGCGCTGACGGCACGGTTCACTTTGAATTCCAGCACAATGTTTGCGGCCGCAAGATTTACGCCGAAGGCACTGTCGATGCTGTGAACTTCCTTGCCGACCAGATTGCTGCAGGCACCGCAAAGCCGTTCAACATGATGGACGTCTTGCGTTCTGGAAAAATGAGATAAATGCGATCCTATATCCTTCGTCGTTTGCTGCTGATGATCCCGACGCTTATCGGGATTTCGTTGGTGTGCTTTATCTTGATTCAGCTCTTGCCGGGTGGACCTGTCGAAGAGCTGATTTCTCGTGCGCAGCAGGCGGCTTCGATGAAGGGTGGCGTAGATGCTTCCAAGGCGCTCTCGCCGGACCAGATTGCGCAAATCCAGGCGTACTTTGGCTTTGACCAGCCCGCGTGGAAACGTTACCTTACGTGGCTTTGGAACGTTTTGCATTTGAATCTTGGGGAAAGTTACACGTACGGGCTCCCGGTCTGGGACGTGATTGTAAGCCGATTCCCGATATCATTGTTCTTTGGCGTGACGTCGTTCTTCTTGAGCTACCTTATCTGCATTCCGCTTGGGCTCTGGAAGGCGGTGCATCACGGAAGCAAGCTTGATTCTTTTACGAGCGGTCTTATTTTCTCGGGCTACGTGATGCCGGGTTATGCGCTTGGCATTTTGCTCATCATCTTTTTGGCGGGTGGTTCGTATTTGGACATTTTCCCGCTCGGTGGGCTTACAAGCGATGACTTTGAGGATTTCACGTTCTTCGGAAAAGTGTTTGATTTGGCGCAACATTTGGCACTCCCGATATTCTGCTATATGATTAGCGAATTTGCGTTCCTCACGTTCCTTATGAAAAACTCTGCGCTTGAGGAATTGGGTCGCGATTACATGCGTACGGCTTTAGCTAAGGGCTTGAGCTTTAAGCAAGCTCTTGTGCGTCACGCGCTCCGCAATGCGCTTATCCCGATTGCAACGCGCCTTTCAGAAATTTGCACGCTTATGTTTGCGGGTGCACTCCTCATCGAAAAAGTCTTTGATATCGATGGTATGGGACTTTTGTATTACAATTCGATGGTCAACCGCGATTATAACGTGGTGATGGGGATCATCTTCCTCAGCAGCCTTATGGCAATGGTGGGGCGCCTCTTTAGCGATATCCTTTATACGCTAGTCGACCCGAGAATTAAGTTCTCGTAAGATAGTCCTTAGTCGTTAGTCCATAGTCTTTGGATTATTGCTAATAACTAGCAACTAATGACCAATAACCTACATTTTCTTTGTCATTTTCCTCTTTCTTATTGTATATTAAAAGCATGCAAAACGATATTATTAAAATTTCTCCGAGTATTCATGAGTATCTCTTGACTCATGGTTATACTGATAACTTTACTGTGACTCCCATTGCCGGTGCAGGCTCTGGAAGGCGTTATTTCCGTATCGCTAGCGATGAACGTAAAAGCGTCTTGCAGGTAAGTGCCGAAGTGAATGAAGATTTCAAGCACTTTGTCGAGTATTCCAAGACGTTCAGGGAATACGGCTTGCCGGTCCCGCGCGTTTATTGCGTCGACGAAGAAGCTTGCCAGGTGTTGCAAGAAGACTTGGGCAAACGCAGCCTCTTGGACGAAGCTTTCCCGAATGGCACGAAGGTTCTTTCGGGCAGTGCGCGTATTCTGTACCCGGAAGTGATTGATGCGCTTATCCAGTGGCAGAATGCAAGCCATCAGCTGTTCAGCCATCACACCGAAATTTGGCTCCGCCGCTTTGACTTTGCCGCCCTCAAGTGGGAATCCGATTACTTTACCGAGAATTACCTCAAGCTCCACAAGGGCATTACGGAAATTCCGGAATCGGTCCGCAATTTCTATTCGCTCGTGGCTGTCTCCGTCGAAGCACAGACGAAGGTCTTGATGCATCGCGATTTCCAGAGCCAGAACATTATGATCCGTCCGAATTCCGAAGTCGCATTTGTCGATTTCCAGGGCGCTCGTCGTGGTTCCATGTTCTATGATATCGCATCGCTTTTGTGGGACCCGTACGTGAGTCTCCCGCTTCCGATGATCAAGGACTTCTTTGAATATTGGCGCAGCCAGTACCGCGGTACAAGAATTTATACGAAGGACGATGCATGGGAAGGCTTTGTGCATGCTAGCTTGCAGCGCTTGATGCAGGCTCTCGGCGCTTATTGCTTCCTCTCCAAGGTGAAAAAGATTGAAAAGTTCGAACAGTACATTGAACCGGGCAAGGCTCAACTCCGTGTACTGTTTGGCGAATTCAAGCAGATCGCCAAGGCTACAGATCCTGAAGTGTTCAAGTTCATGGATTGGGCTCTCCAGTAATGGCTCTCATCTATACGCGTATTTACGCGCAGCCTGTGGAGTTCAATCGTGCTTTGGGTTACGCTTATGACGCGCTTGTGAAAAGTCCTTATCCGTTCGACGCCATGTCGACATGGAAAGGGCTTTCTGAGCGTGTGGCTCAGGGCATTTATATGGGGCAGGGACTTTTGCTCCCGCATACGCGTGTTCCTGGTTTGAAGGAACCGCTGATGGCTTTTGTCGTCGCCCGTGAAGGTATTACGGGGATTAAAACTCGTAATGACGAGAAGGCGCAATTTATGTGCGTGCTTCTCTCTCCGGCGGAATCGGCAATGGCGCATACGGTTACGATTGCTAATGTGGCAAAGCGCTTGCTCGACCCCGAATGGAAAGAAAAAGTCCTCGCCGCCACCGACGAGGAAGAATTAAAGAAAATGTTTTAAGATGGAGATGCCCGCTCAAGGCGGGCTTGACAAAAACATCACCACTGGAGGCTACCGACGGCATAAGTGCGGTAGCCTTTAAAGTCTCCGAAGAATCTTGTGTAGCTTGTTCTAAAGCTGAACCATTCCCATGGAGTCACGCATAAAGTCAATCCAAGTTCTTTGTAGCGAATAGTAGTCTCTTCGTTCAGGAACTTTTTGTCCATAGCGCTTTCGGGCGTGTGCAAATCATTGATATTCCCGCCGAAAGCGGTGTCCTTGGCTACAGCGCCAAAGAAGAGTGTTGCCTTGATAAAGTTGTATGTGGCGGTCACTTCGGTATGGACTTCTTGGCTATTCGGGCCGAGGTCGCTGCCGAGGCTTTTGGCATAGCTAGCGTATGTGTAAGCTTTCCCTTTGTGGTGTGTGTAGACCCAGGGTTCAATGCGCGTGTATTCGAACATCCAGTCGAGATTCACAGGACCGATTTCAATGTTGTCGCGAGCAACGCCGAGCGTTGTCGCCCATTTGTTGCCCCACCAGCTGTCGTCAAACATGCTCGTCGGGGACTTCATATCGTCCCACAAAAGTTCAGCGTAAAATTCCCAATTCGGGAGTGTTTTCACGCTCAAGTCAAACGCTAGCGAGATGTTGTCCTGATCGCCCTGCAGGTGTTCCTGGAAAACGTAAGGAATGAAGGGGAGAACGTAAGCCCATTCAAATTCACGACCCGTGCTATCGCTATCGGGGTTCGGATTTGAGCCCGCTGCTTCAGTAGTAGTGCCGTAAAGCGATGTTTCTGAAATGCCAAGCGTGATTTCTTTTGGAAGGTTTAAGTTCAGGCGATGCGCATGGAAATACTTGCCAAAGTTCTTCTTCTCGAAAAGTTTGGCAGCATATTGCGTGTATTCAATAGGGCCTAACGTGAACTGGTAGCCAAAATAAGGAGTCGGGGCAGCATCGGAAATGCGGCTGGAGCTGTCTTGCCAAGGACGGTAAAAATTGCGTTCTCCGCGTAAAATCACGTGGTTACGGCGGGCAGGGCCCCATTCCAAAAAGTCAAATCCAGCGAGGAGCTTGACCGGCTCAAGGTTGTAGCTTACGTTTGCGGCGAAGAGGTCCCAAGTGCGTTTGTGTTCGCTCTGCTTATTGTAGGGGAGACCTTCGTCGGGATTGTAGTAATTGAAATTGATGTAACGGTTTGTGTAGTCCGTGTTGACTTTGACACGGGTATCAAACAGGAACGCGTCGGTGAATTTGCCGCTTGCGAAAAGGCGTATGGACATGGAATTGTCGTAATGCGTTTTCGCCTTGCTGAAATTCGTAATGGCAAGAGAATCCAGGAGCTGGACGTTGATGTTCAACTCTTTGGTATGCGCCGAATCGGCAAAGGAAATGTGGTGTGGCATGTCGACCGGATGCGCCGAGCAGGCGAGTGCGGTTCCAAAGATAATGCTAAGGATAGACGGGGTCTTTTGCCACAACTGCATTACTGAACGTCCTTGTCTTTTTTCCAGATGCCGATGATGCTCTTGTTCTTGCGGAAGGCTAGCCAGAGAGTCGGCCAAATGAGGATGAGGTCGCGGATGAGGCTTGTCCAGGCTTCTGCCTTATCCTGGGCGCCTTCGAGTTCAAAGCAACCGCAAGTGATGCCGAGATCATTCCACAGTGCCCAGGCGAGTGCGATGATGAAGCTTACGAACATCCAGAAAATCGCAAATGCCGATTCGCGGACAAACGGCGACACGATCATCGCAAGCCCGAACCAGAATTCAAATTGCGGGTACACGAGTGCAAAGAAGTTGTTCACGAAGTCGAGGTGCAGCGCCGAGAAGAACTGGTACTGCGCAACGAGCGTTGCAAACTGATGCGGGTCCTGGATCTTGAAAATCGAGGCGAAAATGAACATGCCTCCAATGCCGATGCGGCAAAGCGTTTCAAGAGCGCGGATGGCAAAATCCTTTTGAATCTTGATGGCCGGGAAGATGAGTGCGCAAGCGAGAACGATGGCGCCTACACCAACGTGGATGTTGTAGCGGTATGCCTTCGGCCAAATGTCGAGGAGCCATTCCTGGTCGGTGAACGTGAGAATTGTTTCGGGGAAGCTGATTTCGGCTACGCCGACGGTCACGAAGAATGTTGCTACGAGAAGGAGAATGCCCGCGATAATGGTCTTCTTGAGATTTTCTTTTTCAAAACATGCAATCATGGGAACTCCTTAAAGAATGTCTGCCGGCTTTTCGAGGACATCTTGAGTGCCAATCCAATCGACGGATTTGGCGTCATCGACGCGGATGTTATTGATGATGGCGAGAGCGATGCTGAATGCGGCAATGCCGAGCAGGACAATCCAATTTAAGGATTTGAGATAGACGAGTGCGTCTTGATAAATCTTCTGAATTTTTTCTTTCATGTTGTTCAATATACAAAAAAAGAACCCGCCGTTTGGCAGGCTCTCTTTCGTTCTTTCTATTAACTAGTGTATCCCAGCGCCGTCAGCGACGTCGCAGGTCACAGGCTTGCCGTTCACTTCGAGAGCGAGCGCGTCACAGAACACAGCGCCACCCTTTGCGGTGAGAGCAATCTTTTCGAAGTCCTTGACCTTGAGCTCTCGCGGTTCGCTCGGAGCAACGCCCTTGAACAAAGCGCGGTCACCCGGCTTTGCATCTTCCGGGACGCTCACGAGTCTGCACTTGTGTGTTTCCGGTTCGAGGTCGCCAGCAAAGAGCATTCCCTGGCTCATGATGCCACGGAGGGCGCTCGGCTTTAAGTTTGCGAACAAGAGAATCTTGCGGTCCTGGAGTTCGTTTGCCTGGTAGCTGCTCTTAAGGCCACTGCAAATCGTGCGGAGTTCACCTTCGCCTGCATCGACCTTGAGTACGTACAAGCTGCTTGCGTCCGGATGGTCGGCGACTTCCTTAATTTGTGCAACACGGAGGTCCATAGCGGCAGGAACGTCAGCTGCCATAAGCGGCTTGTTCTGCTTCGGCTTGGCCTGCTGCGGTTCAGCCTTCTTGACTTCTTCTTCAATGCGCGGGAAGAGCGGCTTGCCTTCGCCGAACTTTTCGCCACCCTTGAGGATGCCCCACACGAGGTCGTTCTGGTCAGTAAACTTGCTACCGATCATGGCGAGACCTTCTTCGCTCTTGCCCGGGATGACCGGCCAGAGCATGCTGAGCGAGAGACGCACGGCTTCAGCAGAAATGTAAAGCACTGTTGCAAGTTCGTCCTTCTTGGATTCGTCCTTGGCGAGCTTCCACGGAGCCTTGATTTCGAGGTAGCGGTTGATGCTACGGACGAGCGTCATGATTTCTTCGACGACCTGGGAGAGCTTTACCTGCGGAACCCATTCCATCACGTTCGTGCGGACGCGGTTTGCAATCGTAATCACTTCGTTGGCTGCATCGTCGAGAGCGTTCGGAGCCGGGAGTACGCCTCCGAAGTTCGTGAGCACCAAGCGGTGGACGCGGTTCAAGACGTTACCGAGGTCGTTAGCAAGGTCGCTGTTGATGCGGCGGACAAAGCCTTCATGCGTGAAGTTCGCGTCTTGACCGACGACCATTTCGCGGGCGAGGAAGTAGCGGAAGGCGTCGATGCCATACTTTTCCATGTAGTCCATCGGGTTCACGACGTTGCCTGCTGACTTACTCATCTTTTCGCCTCCGTTCACGAGCCACCAGCCGTGGGCGAGAATGTGCTGCGGGAGCGGAATGTCGAGAGCCATGAGCATGGTCGGCCAATAGACGCTATGGGTCGTCAAAATGTCCTTACCGATGAGGTGGTAAGAGGCGGGCCAAATCGGAGTGCCGTCAGCATAAGTCTTGTGGAAGGCGGTGGAGGCGCTCACGTAGTTGAGGAGAGCGTCAAACCAGACGTAAGTCACGTAGTCCGGGTCGAACGGCAGCGGAATTCCCCAGCTCAAGCGAATCTTCGGACGGCTGATGCAGAGGTCGTTCAGCGGCTGGCGGAGGAATCCGCGGATTTCGTTCCAGCGGTAGTCAGGCACAATCCAGTCCTTGTGGCTTTCCAAGAAGTCAATCAACTTTTGCTGGTAAGAACCCATCTTGAAGAAGTAGTTCTTTTCCTTGAGCCATTCCACCGGGCGGTGGCTGATCGGATCGCACTTGTTTTCGTCGAGTTCGTCTTCGCTGAAGAAGCGTTCTTCGCCAACGGAGTACCAACCTTCGTATTCCTTCGAGTAAATTTCACCCTTGTCCCAGAGCTTCTGCAAGCATTCCTGCACGTAAGCCTTGTGTTCCGGCATCGTTGTGCGGATGAAGAAGTCGTTCTGGATGTTCATCTTCTTCCAGAGGTCTTCGAAGCGGTGGTAGTATTCGTCCACGTGTTCCTGCGGAGTCACGTTACGCTTGGCGGCTGCGCGCTGCACCTTCTGGCCGTGTTCGTCGGTACCGGTCAAGAAGAATGTCTGGTAGCCGATGATCTTGTGGAAGCGGGTAAGGATATCTGCGAGAACGGTCGTGTAGGAATGCCCGATATGCGGGGCATCATTGACATAATAAATCGGAGTAGTGACGTAAAAATTCTTCATGTGCGTAAATATAGTAATTAGAGCTTAGAACTTAGAACTTAGATTTTTATGTTTTGTTCGTTTAATGAAGAATTTTTAAATGAAAAATTGTACCGTTATTCGGACACCGTAGGTGCCTAAATCAACGATTCGTCATACCACTTGGGAATTTTGCCGAGTTTTTCGAGTGCTGAACCTTCAAACATGTCGTACATGCATTTCACTTTTGAGACGTTCCAATTACTGATGTCTCCAGAGAAATGAGAATTTGTGAACATGGAGTACATTGAATTCACTTTGGATACATCCCATTTGCTGATATCGCCGTTAAACGGAGAGCCATAGAACAACTCGTCCATCACTGTTACATTGGATGTGTCGATAAAGTTCAAGTCGCAATTTGGACCATGCAACCACATTGAAGCCTCGATTAAATTGAGCAGATGTTCGCGGTTCAACGCGGTAACGTGACCATCGAAATCGGTAGAGCTTTCGATCATGAGCGGATAAACTCGATCGAGCCACTCTTTTGCTTTCCCTGATTTTTCAAATTCAGAATCGCGGAACATTCCGTGGAGGTCTAGCAAACGTTCTGTTTCCCACTTGCTGATGTCTCCTTTGAATTCTGAACATTCGAACATGCCGTTCATATCTTTCACATGGGAAACGTCCCAGTTACTGATGTCGCCATTGAACTTGGATCCGGCGAACATGCTGTTCATGTTTTTGACTTTGGATACGTTCCATTTGCTGATATCGCCATTGAAAGGGCTATTGCAGAACATGGAATACATGTATTCGACATTGGACACATTCCACTTGCTTATATCGCCATTGAATTGCGATTCAGCGAACATGGAATGCATGTCTTTGACATTGGAAACGTTCCAGTTACTAATGTCTCCGTTGAACAGGGATTCGATAAACATGGAATGCATATCTTGGACATTTGATACATTCCACTTGCTTATATCGCCATTGAATACGGATTCAAAGAACATGCCGTCCATGCGTTTGACATTGGATACATCCCATTTGCTGATGTCGCCGTTGAATTTATGAAACTCATTGTTGAAAAAGCTAAATCTACTGAACAATCCTGACATATCCGTTATGTTGGATACGTCAATAAAGTTCAAATCGCAATTGGGACCATCTTTTTCGATGGCTTCTTTGATTAGTTGTTCTAGGTGATCGCGGTCGCGTGCGATGATTGTCGTGTGGGATGATGTGGCGGACATGGAAAGAGCCTTTCGTGTTTTACTTATTTATGGTTTGTTTTTTATTTCTATAATTTTCTTTTTAGGCCATTTTTGCTTTTTTTCTGACAAGGCGTTTTGGATGTTTTCAATCACTTGAACCGTTTCTGTGCCTAATTGAATTCCTTTTTTCTTTGTATAATCGACAAAGTGATTTTCTTCCACATTGAGTATGTGAAAATCTTCGTTAATAAAGAAGTATTCCAAATCAAGTAAAGAAAGTTCATGCTTTGCATCATTTAGTTTGTAAAAGGTCATTTCGTGTTTGCCATATTTTCGTTTTTCCTTGATTCGTTCTGATTCGGAAAGTGGAAAATATTGCACTTTGAAATTGTTTAGCCAATTATCAATCTTGTTGTTAATTGTCTCCAGTGAATTTGGAGCATCGGGATCACATGATAAGGAACATATAGTTCTTCGGAGTGTTGACTGTTCTGTTTTCTTGGCGTGATCTCTTAAACGGTCGTATAGATTGTTTGCTTTACCGACGTAAATGCAGTATAAATTTTCTTTATTTGTTTCAAAAATTTGACTAAAATCGGTTTCACTAAATATGGCTTTATGCTTTTCGTCGTTATATAATATTTGGCTTAACAATTTTTCTACATCTTCTTTTTTAGCCCACCATTTGTAACAACCGGGTTTTTCTCCTAAAATATCTGAGAAAGTTGTAGAATTGTTGTTGTCTTTTGCTGCTTTTATCAAATCGGAAACATTGATGAGCTCAGACCATTTTTTCCCCTTTACGAAATTTTCTAAAAAAGTTCTGTTAGCAATTCCTTGATTTACAATTTTTTTTTTTACTCAATTTCAAACTCCTTGTTTTGCATAAGGGAATATATCTTTTTTTTGTGTGTGACCGTCCTAAAATTTGGGGGAACCTCTATTATTATCGTTTGATCTGTTGCCTTTTGTCAAGAGATTGTTAAAAAATGTGCTATAGAACGATGTTTCCCATTTACAAACTTGACATGGAAACAATGTTTTTATAGATATACAGAAAAAGGAAAGGAGTACTTATGTCATTTATTGATTTGGCTAGAAATCGTTATAGCTGCCGTGCTTTTAGCGAACAGGATGTTGAACCCGAAAAACTGATGCAGGTGCTCGAAGCGGGCCGTATCGCTCCGACGGCGGTAAACGGTCAACCGGTGTTTATCAAGGTTCTCCAGTCTCCCGAAGCGCTCAAGAAGATTCGTGGCATCACGCGTATGGCGTATAACGCTCCTGTGGTGCTGATGGTCTGCTACGACGACAACAAGGTCTACACTCCGACGACCTACATGGACAATTTCAAAAGTGGCATTATGGATTCGAGCATTATTGCAACTTCGATGATGATGCAGGCAACCGACCTCGGACTAGCAACGCTTTGGGCTCGTGGCTTCAATGCTTCTCACATTGAACATGAATTTGGCTTCCCGGAAAACATCAAGCTTGCTTGCCTTTTGGACATTGGCTATGCCGACCCGCAGAACGGTGTGCCGTCACCTCGTCATGACGTGCGCAAGCCGATGAATGAATTTGCCGAAAAGCTTTAATACAGGCGAAAATTTGCAATTATAGAGGGGTTATGAATAAGCTAAAGTACTTGTTGCCTTTGGTTGTTTTTGGCGTATTTTCTTGTTCAGGAAAACAGCCTCAAGTTGAAGGGCGTTCGAATGCTTTGGCTTCGCCTCGGAGCATCGTAGTTGTTTACGAAAACGATGTTCATTGCAATATGGATGGCTATGCAAAATTTGCGGGTCTTCGCGATGCGATTGCGGATACGGCGGATGTTTTGACGGTTTCGTCCGGCGATTTCTTGCAGGGCGGAGCGATGGGGAGTATCTCTCGCGGCGGTTATGTTGTTTCGCTCATGAATGCTGTCGGGTATGATGTTGTTACTCTCGGAAATCATGAGTTTGATTATAAAATTCCGCGCTTGATGGAACTTTCTGATTCCTTGAACGCAGCAATTGTTTGTGCGAACCTTGTGCAGAAAGGAACTTTGACGCCGCTGTTTAAGCCCTACGTTTTAAAGCAGATTGGCGCAAAAAAAATTGCATTTGTCGGAGTGCTGACACCGCAAACTTTAGTGGGGGAGGCTTACGCGTTTACGGATGAATCGCTAAAGACTTTGTATGATATTCCTTCGGAGAAAATTTTCAATCTCGTGCAGTCGGCGGTTGATGATGCGCGTAAAGCAGGCGCAGATTACGTGATTTTGCTTTCGCACTTGGGGCTTGTGCCACCGGTGAGTTCCGTTGAGGTTGTTCAGAAAACGACGGGGATAAACGCTGTGTTGGACGGGCATTCGCATAGCGTTGTTGGCGAAGAGTTTATTGCAAACGCCAATGGCGACAGCGTTCTTGTTTCGCAGACGGGAACGAAATTCCAGAATGTCGGGGTGCTAGATATAACTCGCCATGGAAAATTCCGTTCTCGGTTGATTCCGATGGATGGCGTCGTTGCGGTGAACCGTAAAGTTGCTGCCGTTCACGATAGCTTGCTTGCATTGACTGCCGCCGATTTGCAGAAAGTTGTCTCGAATACGAAATTTGAATTGACGATTAATGGCGCTGATGGGAAACGCTTGGTTCGCAAAGGCGAAACGAACTTGGGCGATTTGGCGGCGGATGCCATGCGCTTTTCTGTGGGGGCGCAAATTGGAATTGAAAATGGCGGGAGTGTCCGCGTGACGATTCCTGCGGGCGATGTGAAATATCAAGATGTTCTGAACGTGATGCCTTTTGGAAATGGCATGTGCTTGATCCGAGCTACAGGGCGTCAGATTAAGGATGCGCTTGCACAAGGTGCTTCAAAATTGCCTGAGGAATCTGGTGGATTCTTGCACGTTTCGGGACTCCGCTATACGGTTGTCGTTGATACGAAAAATGGTGGTGATGCAGCGCGAGTACGCGTTGAAAATGTGCAGGTAGAAACCGAGAAAGGCTTAGTCGCTATTGACGAGGAGGCTTTATATACGGTCGGATTGTCATCTTATGTGGCGTATGAGGGCGGTGAAATTACAGCCTTCCGTGAAAGTGAAATCATTATGGATAAGGTGATGACCGATGATGAAGCGTTTGTGAAATTCTTGAAAAGCTTGGGTGACGATATCCCCGAAGCTTACCGAAAGCCGCAGGGGAGGATTGCGGTGAAATATGATAGGTAGGTGCATCACCCCTTTTAATGTGTTCTGCAAATTTTTATCTTTGCCTTTGTAAAACTTAAAAAAGGATAGAATCATGCGTGATCAATTCGAAAGCCCGCTTATCAAGCGTTATGCTAGCAAGGAAATGAGTTTCATCTTCAGCCCGCAGTACAAGTTCCAGACTTGGCGCAAGCTGTGGATTTTCCTCGCCGAATCCGAAATGGAACTCGGCCTTCCGATTACGCAGGAACAGGTGGACGAACTGAAGTCTCACGAAAAGGACATCAACTTCGAAGTCGCCGAAGAAGAAGAAAAGCGCCGCCGTCACGACGTGATGAGCCACGTTTACGCTTACGGCGTCCAGTGCCCCAAGGCTAAGGGCATCATCCACCTGGGTGCAACGTCTGCATTCGTGGGCGACAACACCGATCTTATCCAGATGCAGCAGGCCATGATTCTCGTGCGCAAGCGTCTTTGCCGCGTGATGGACAAACTTTCCAAGTTTGCCATGGAATACAAGGACATGGCCCAGCTCGGTGCAACGCATTTCCAGGCCGCTCAGCTCACGACCGTCGGTAAGCGTGCTTGCCTCTGGCTCCAGGACATGCTCATCGACCTCGAAGAATTGAACTTCCTCATCGAAGTGCTTCCGTTCCGCGGCGTGAAGGGCACGACCGGTACGCAGGCTAGCTTCATGGACTTGTTCAACGGCGACGAAGAAAAGATTATGGAACTCGACCGCCGTGTGACTGCCAAGGCTGGCTTCAAGCGCGTGCTCACCATCACCGGTCAGACCTACACTCGTAAGTGGGACAACCGCGTGAACCAGGTACTCAGCTCCATCGCTCAGAGTTTGCACAAGTTCGCCACCGACATGCGCCTCATGCAGGGTGTGAAGGAAGTGGAAGAACCGTTCGAAAAGACCCAGATCGGCTCCAGCGCCATGGCGTACAAGCGTAACCCGATGCGTAGCGAACGCATTTGCTCTCTCGCTCGTTTCGTGATGGCTCAGGTCAACAGCACAGCCTTCACGCAGGCAACGCAGTGGTTCGAACGTACGCTTGATGACAGTGCGAACAAGCGCCTTGCCATTCCGGAAGCATTCCTCGCTATGGACGCTATGCTTATCATTGCTGAAAACGTGACGAACGGCCTTGTCGTTTATCCGAAGGTCATTGAAAAGCGCATCATGGCTGAACTCCCGTTCATGGCTACCGAAAACATCATCATGGAAGGTGTGAAGAATGGCGGCGACCGTCAGGAACTCCACGAAGAAATCCGCGTGATGTCCATGGAAGCTGGCAAGGTCGTGAAGGAACAGGGCAAGGACAATGACTTGCTCGAACGCGTTCTGAAGAACGAAAAGTTCCAGAAGCTCGGCATCACCGAAGCTAAGCTCAAGGAAATCCTCGACCTCCGCAAGTTCGTGGGTCGCGCTCCTGGTCAGGTTGTGAAGTTCGTGACCGAAGAAGTCCGCCCGGCTATCGAAGCAATCCCGGCATGGGATTCTATCGACGCTGGCGAACTCAAGGTGTAAATAGCTTCGGTTCTAACGCGATTTTGATAATGTTATTTACGCAAAAAAAACGAGTCCTTGCGGGCTCGTTTTTTGCTTTGTAACTAAATGATGTTACGGCTTGAATGGCGGAATATAATCATCGCCTTCGTTACTGCGATTATGCGGTTCCATATACACCCTCCTTTCCTTTTTGGATGACGAAAATATATTTAGTTTTGCTCGATTTTTAATGTGAAATCCATCACGGTGTGATTTTGTTCACTTTTGAAAAAAGCGATTTTTTTTGTGATTTCTCCAATAAAATGGTGTATTTTACCATTATGGAGAAAATTGACTTATCACAATGGACGATGTTCAGCAATCGTCACAATTCCGAGAACTACAATAGTCCGGATGGCAAATGGATGCTGAAATTGGGTTTTCCGGGTTTTTGCTCGACGAAAGAGGAATTAATTCGTGAGCAGGATATTTGCCGGAAAGTGGTTTCACTTGGAATCCCGACGCCGCATGTGGGCGATATTGTCGAACAGGATGGTCGTTTGGGCCTGATTTACGAACGCATCGTGGGGAAGCGCTCGATTTCAAAATGCGTTGGTGAAAATCCAGAACATATTGAGGAATACATCAGGGTTTTTGCGGAACATTGCAAAAAGCTGCATTCCACGTCGTGCATTCCTGGCACGTTCCAAGATGCTGAGGAAAAGTATTCGCGCTTGATCGATGAATCGAAGATGTTCCCTGAGAACGTCAAGGAATTTGCGCGTAACCTCATTAAAGAAACGCCAAAGGTTTCTCGTTGCGTTCATGGCGATATGCAGACGGGCAACTTAATTGTCAATGACAATGGCGCGTACTTTATCGATTTGGGCGAGTTTGCCTGCGGTAACCCGCTTTTCGATTTAGGTTGCTATTTCTATTTCTGTCATTACCTGCCGGATGATTATTTGCTGGCTGCCCACTACATGAATGCGGCGATGATGCGCAAGTGCTGGGACGTGTTTGCGAAGTATTACTTTGGTGCAGATACTCCGGAGAAATTGGCGGCGGTGGATACTCGCGTCAAGCCGTATGTATTGTTCCCGATTCTCGATTTTGAGCATTTGATGGCTGAAGATGCAAATTTAAAATACCTGGAAATGAACTTCCAGGTAGCTAAAAAGGACTTGGGATTGTAAGCGAATTTATTCGTCAATTCCATAAAGCCGGTTGTGTGCAAGGCAATCGGCTAATTTTTTGTATTCCGTGACAAATGCTTCGTGGGCGGGGGAGTCGCCGAGCGCTTTGTAGAGGGCGCTGGAAAGCGTTCCGCGTTTGAGCATTTTCTCCATAAAGCTTTGCGAGACTTCGGTGAGGTCGTTTTTTACAACGCTATAGATGTGCTTCCAGATGTCGCCCGCGGAAACCGCGGAATCCATGCCAAATACGGAGAGATATTCTTGCCAGTCGATGGTCGCGTTTTCAGCATCCTTCGTGGTCTTGGCGAGGAGTTCGGCAAGGCGAGTTGTGTCGAAGTTGCGCAAGAATTCGCGGTATTCCTTGAGCGTGTGCGGCACGGAATTTGCGGCGGATGCGTTTTCGCGAGATGCCGCGAACTTGCCATTCACAATCGCCTTGAGTGTTGCTATTTCAAGCTCTACAATGGCGATGTCGGCATTCGGGCATTCTTGAATATCGACAAGGCGTATTTCAATGGCTCCACGATCAAAGCGGGCGATGGCACCACGACTGTTCAAGAAGAAATGATTGAGCAAGTGTTCGGTATCGTACGGGGCGATAGCCTTCTTAACTTTGTCAAAAATCATCTTGTTGTATTCATCGTAGCTGTACGCCTGTTCCGGGATGACTTGGCCCGTGATTTCAGGAACTTTGTCCTGGTTGTGACGATAGACGTTGATTCGGGCGTCGCGGTAGCCGGTGTATTTGCTGTCGAGATACGGGCTGCTGGCTGCAATAGCCGGAATCAGCGGCAAAAGCAGGCGGATGGCCGCGTGAAGCTCGCCAAATTCTTCGTCACCGTCAAAAGAAAGGTTCAGGTGCGTACTTTGTAGGTTTGCCCAGCCGTGGCCTTTGCAGTTGAAAATGCGGTCGTAAGTTTGGTAAATGTCGAGGCAATCGTACGGCCAAAGTTGCATTTCTGCCGGGTCCATGAACGGATGGCAGGCGCTCGGCAAAAGCATCGCGTTGATCTTTTCGAGCTTCTTGTTTGCACGGCGGATCTCGTGGAAGAATCGCTTGCCGAGTCCGTCAAATGTGGACTTGGGGTGTGCGCACTTGAATTCCAGCACATGGCTTACGAGCTCGTTCGAAAGTCCGATATCGTCGTATTCAATGTCCGAAAGCTGATTGCCGTCTTTATCTTTTCCGAGCGGGACATCGGCGCGAGGCAGCACGTTGAGCGTGTCGCGATCGACAATCATGAATTCCATTTCAACGCCGAAGCGTTCCCAAAGTTTGTAATTGCTCATGATTGCCCCCTATAAAAACATATCTCTTTCATGCTGTAGCACTTTCTGTTGTGCAGCGTTTTGGCGGTCTTCGATGCGGTGGCGCAAGCTCCTCATGATGGCAAGATAAATCTTCTTTTTGCCAACTTGGTCTTCGATACCGTGGTCGATACTTGGGTTGTCATTCACTTCAATCACGACCGGGTGACCGTTGATTTCCTTGAGGTCCACGCCGTAAAGCCCGTTACCGATAAGGCTTGCGACACGGAGGGCCGTTTTCACGATGCCGTGTGGAACGCTTTCAATCGGGAGGCAATCCCATTTGCCACAAACAGCGTTTTTGTCTTTGCTATCCCAGTTGTAAATTTGCCAGTGGTCCTTTGCCATGTAGTATTTGCAGGCAAAGAGCGGCTTTCCGTCGAGAATGCCGATTCTCCAGTCAAATTCCGTGGGCGTAAATTCTTGAGCGATGAGCAAGTCGCTGTGCTCGAACATCGTGTCGAGAATTTTTTCAAGTTCTTCCTTGTTGTTCGCCTTTTTGACGCCCATGCTGAAGCTGGAATCTGGCGTCTTGATGACCATCGGGAATCCGATTTCCTTGGCGAGCGTGTGGCGGTTTTCGCTGTGGGCAATAATCGTCTTTGGTGCTGGAATCTTACCGACCGTCATCAGCTCTTGCAAATAAACTTTGTTAGAGCAACGTAAAATGCTGTCGGGGTCGTCGATGACGGCGATGCCTTCGCTTTGGGCGCGACGTGCAAATGCGTAAGTGTGATGGTTGACATTTGTCGTTTCACGAATGAAGATGGCATCAAATTCACCAACGCGGTGGTAGTCCGTCTTGGTAATCATTTCCACGCGGAAACCCGTATCTTGCGCGGCTTCGATAAAGAGCTGGATGGCTTCTTTGTTGCTCGGCGGTTCCACTTCTTCGGGATTCGTTAAAATGCCGAGATCATACACGTAGTCTTCCGTCTTGGGGGAGACGTAGCGGTCTTTCTGGAAATATTCAATGGCAAACTGGTCCACCATTTCTTTGTGCGTTTCAGGAATTTCGTCAACGCTAATCGGGCGGATAGACTGGATGAACCATTTTTGCTTGAAGACAAATTTTGCACGCAGAAGCGGTGCCTGGAAAACGCGGTAAAGTGCTTGCGAAAGTTCTAGGTATTGCGCACTGACGTTTTGCCCAAAGTAAATCGAGAGCACAAACTCTGTGCCGGTCAGCTTGTGCAGGCTCTTCTGGATCAGTTCATCGATTTCGTCGCTGATGATTTTCACGACTGCCGGGGCCTTGAAATCGCGGATGTTCTTGACGTTCGGGATGACCTTGTGACCGCGCGCTTCGGCAAGCAGGCTTACATAATAGCCCTTGCTCTGGTAGCTGTAGTCCTTGCACAAGTTGAAAACGCGAACGTTTTTCTGAGTTGTAAATTCTGGATTAGTAAGGTAGTCTTTTGCCGAGACAATTTCGGCTTCGGGAATGTGGAACTTCCAATTCTTTGGCGTGTTCACGACAATTATTTTTTTCATAATGTTTGCACGTGTGGCGTCTTCAAGGCGAAGTTGCGTCGTGCGTGCCAAAAACCTCTTTGCTTTTTGACGCTATAAAGATAGCTCAATATTTCAAGAATTGTAAAACAAGGCGGGGAAAAGGGAGATTTTTTCTACATTTCCCTCTATGCTTACCATTTCGGAATTCCTTCAAGAAAATTCGTTCCCTGCGATTTCGCTTTTTGAAAATGCTGATAACGAGGCCATTCACGTCAATGGTGCATCGGTTCCGCTTGCCTCGATGATGGTCGCGAACCGTTTCTTGAAAAGTCCGCAGAACATTCTGGTGATTGCGAAGGATTACCGCAGTGCCGAAGTTTGGGTCGAGAATCTCGAAAGCATGGTGGGCGAGGAGTTTGTTCGCTTTTTCCCGTCGCTCGGCTTGAAACCTTACGAAATCAAGGTGCCGTTCGAGGGCGTGCTTGAAGAACGCTTGAAGTTCTTCCGCGATGTTTCGCATACAGAAAAGCCATTTGTCGTCGTTTGTCCGCTTGATGCCTTCTTGATGAAACTCCCGGAGCCGGGCGAAATCATGCGCCAGGTGCATACGCTTCGCGTTGGTGACCAGCTGGAGCCTTCGTCTTTGCGCCCGTGGTTCCTTGATCATGGCTTTACGGAACAACCGATGGTGAGCGGCGTGGGCGAGTTTTCGATTCGTGGTTGCATTGTCGATGTGAACTGCTTGCTTTATCCGCATCCGATTCGTATTGAATTTTACGGCGACGAGATTGAATCCATCCGTGCGTTTGATATTTTCTCGCAGCGTTCGTTGGAGCAGATGACGCATATCGAGTTTTTCCCGATGGGTGAATTTACGGTGCCGGAATCGGTGATGGCGGGTGAGGAATGTTCTGCAGAATCGCTTTGGTGGCATCGTCCGCATCACCAGCGTTTGGTGGCAAGTCTCTTGGATTACATGCCGCGTGCATCGCTTGTCTTTGAAGAACTTTCGTTGCTTTCGGAAACGGCTTCAAAGATGTATGGTGCGTTCCGCGGTGCTTATGATGAAGCTCGCGTAGCTGATGCTGGAATTGCGGCCCCTGCGGATATTTGGTTCAAGATTGGCGAACTTTCGCGTTTGTTCGTAGGCCGCGCGTCGCTGGATATGACTCGTGTCAAGGTGGATGACGGCAACTGGCACGAAATGCACATGCGTCCGCAAGATTTTACCTCGAACGGCACGGATGCAGTTGCCAAAGAAATCGAGGAATTTTACGACAAGGGCGGTCGCGTTTATGTGATGGCTCAGACGCTTGGCGGCGTGAACCGCTTGCGTGAAATTTTTGACGGCTTGCCGGTCGAAGATTATTTTATCGGAAACTTGAGCGAAGGCTTTTGGCTCGAAGACGATAATGTGGCGTTTCTCACGGAATCGAGAATTCTAAACCGACATGCGAACAAGGCTCGTAAGCACAAGATTGCGGGCTCGGTGACGAATGCGTTGATGGTGGAATCGCTCAATCGCGGAGACCTGGTGGCGCACGAAGACCACGGCATTGGCCGCTACTTGGGGCTTGTCCGCGTGGAAGTCAACGGTGGTATGGTGGACTGCGCGTTGCTGGAATACGATGGCGGCGACCGCTTGAAGTTCCCGGTTTCGGACTTGCAAAAGATTGAACGCCTCGACCGCTCGGACGATGTAGAAACGAAGCTCGACCGCCTCGGCAGTAAGACTTGGGAAAATATCAAGAAGCGCGTCAAAGAAAAGGTCATCAAGATTGCGCGCGATCTCGTGGAACTTTATGCCAAGCGTGAACTCGTTGAAGGCTTTGGTTTCCCGCCCGATGGCAATATGCAAAAGGAATTCGAGGAATCGTTCGAATACGATCCGACGCCAGACCAGCTCCGAGCTACAGCAGATATCAAGCGCGATATGGAAAGCCGTCGCCCGATGGACCGCCTCATTTGCGGTGACGTGGGCTTTGGAAAGACGGAAGTTGCCATGCGTGCGGCGTTCAAGTGTGTGGCCTCCAACAAGCAGGTGGCGATTCTTGTGCCGACAACGATTCTTGCGGCACAACATTACGAAAATTTCTGTGAACGCTTTGCCGCTTATCCGGTCAACATCGCCTTGATGAACCGTTACAAGAGTGCCAAGGAAAAGAAGGAAATCTTCAAGCAGATTGCGGAAGGTTCCGTGAACATCGTCATCGGAACGCATGCGCTGTTATCGAACAAGAGCGAGTTCAAGGATTTGGGACTTTTGATTATCGACGAAGAGCAAAAGTTTGGCGTGAAGCAAAAGGAAAAGCTCCGCCAGTTCAGACTTTCTGTGGATACGCTCAGCATGAGTGCAACGCCGATTCCGCGTTCGCTGCACTTGAGCATGACGGGCGTTCGCGACATTTCGCTTATCAATACGCCGCCCATTAACCGTTTGCCGGTCGAGACCAAGCTGATGCAGCGCGATGACGAAGTCTTAAAGAACGCCATTCTCGATGAACTCGCTCGTGGCGGCCAGGTGTTTGTGGTGAATGACCGCGTGCAGACGATTACAAAGCTCGCCGAAGATATCGAAGCGATGGCGCCCGAAGCGAAAGTCGCTGTGGCTCATGGTCAAATGGAAGACCACGAGCTTGAACGCGTGATGGATGCGTTTCTTTCGCGCAAGTTCGATATTCTCGTGAGTACAAGCATCATTGAATCGGGCTTGGACGTGCCAAACGCGAACACGATTATTATCATGAACGCGCACCACTTTGGCATTAGCCAGCTTTACCAGATGCGTGGACGTGTGGGCCGCAGCAGCGTCTTGGCAAAGGCGTTCCTCGTCATTCCGCAGCGTGGCGAAATCTCGCAAGAATCCATGCGCCGCCTCAAGGCTTTGGAACAGTTTACCGACCTCGGCAGCGGCTACCAGCTTGCCATGCGCGACCTTGAAATTCGCGGTGCAGGGAACTTGCTTGGTCAGGAACAGCACGGCTTTATTGCCGAAGTCGGCTTTGAAACGTATGTGCGTTTGGTGCGTGAAGCGGTGGAAATGCTCCGCGGCGGTGCTCTTGAAAAGCCGATACAGCCGCGTGTGGAAATCGGCGTGGATGCTTACCTCCCCGAAGATTACGTGGAAGATGGCCTTACGAGAATCTCGCTGTACCAGCGCATTGCCCGCATCACGTCGCAGGCGGATGTGCAGAATATCGAAAGCGAACTCCAGGACCGCTTTGGCCCTGTGCCAACACCGGCAAAGATGCTTTTGCTCGTGACCGAACTTGGACTTTTGGCAGGTCGTTTGCGCATCCAGGGGCTTGCGCTCCGCAAGGGTGTCATTGTTGCGACATTTGCAGAAACGCCGTCGCCGGACCCGCGTGTGCTTGGCGAAATCAGCAGCCTTTGCACATGCAGTATGCGTTATTTGGGAATGTCGCCGTTACAGGCTGTGTTCGAGGTCGGGCGCGGGACTCCCGTGGAAATGGCAAAAAAAACGCTCGAAGTGTTCCGAGCGTTTGCAAATATTCAAGTGCAGGCGGCGACCATCAGGTCGGCGGATCCTTTACTCAAGGCTCTTGGCGTAGGCGAGCCGAACTGATTCCAGACGGCCTTCAAGTTCTTCAAGAAGCTCCGCAGGCTCAAGGAATGATTCATCGGCATCAGTCTCGAAGAATACGTTGCTTTCAGGAATGAGCTTGATAGCGGCTGCGGTTGATTTTTTGCGGAAACTATCCTCGTGCAGGGAAAAGAGCGCTCCATAGGGGAGGGCTTTTCTCACAAAATTTGCATCCCCGCCAAAACGGTGGAATATCGGGCGTGGCGCTTCTCGTGACGGCGCGCTTGTGGCTCTATCGGTTTGAGCCACGGACTCAAACCCCGCCTCTTCCAAAAGTTTCAACACGTGCATGTAGTCGCCAACGCAGTGGATTTGCAAATCCCGCTTGAGTTCCAATGCAAGTCCGGCTTGCGCCAAAAAAATCTGGTCTTGGGTGCCGTCGTTGTAACCCGGATAGCGCTTGTCGATACCCGCTTCGCCGACCATGGCAAACGGATCTTCTTCTAAACGGGTGCGCAGTTGGGCTAACGTTTCGCTAGAAACCTGTGTTGCAATCATCGGGTGGATTCCGTAGGTCTCTTTAAAAGGCTTGATTTCGGTCGAAAACTCTTTTTTCAGTTGCGAGACTTCTTCCCATTCCCAGGGTTCACAAGAAACCGCAATAAAGTCATAATTACGGTCTAAAAGCAACTGCGTGAGCTGCTTTTTTTGGGGTAATCGAGCTAAATGAATGTGAAAATCGAACATAATAGCCCCCTATATCTTTAAAATACAAAGAATTTATGGAAAAACAAAATTATTTGCTTGTTTTTTGGGGCAAAAAAGCCTAGTTTAAGTTTGTTGGTGCGCCAACCCAAGTTTTTTGATCACCTCATTAAAGGAGTCGCTATGCGCGATTTACTCGAAAAAGCTCTGAATAAAGGTTTGACTGTCTGCTTTACATCCGAAAATGGCTTTGATGTCATTCGAATTTCTTCCGGTAACGAAGTCGTTGCAAGTTGCAGCCTTGGATCGAATAGCTTCCGTGCTTCGGTCGAAGAATCTCTCCAGGCGCTTTTGCTCGACCTGGAACGCAAGGGCTTCTAGCGGCTTCGCCGCAGTTATCAGTCGGCAGTAGACAGTAGGCAGTAATTGCAAAAGAAATCCTGCGAGGTCATCGCAGGATTTCTTTTATGATTTTTAAGTGACTGCTAGTCTTTTACGCAGCGGACATTTTGCAAGTCCGTTTTGTGACATGCGTAACCAGAAGTGTTTGCGTAATCGTCGTTGAAATTGGCTATGGTTGAAGTCCAAAATTGCATTTGGAAATAGTCCATTCCAAAATCTTTATATAACAGTTTGTTTAAGTCTGGATCTTCAATTTTTTTGAACCTGGTATGCTTTAAAAGACATTCCCCTTCATAAACGGTATAGGGGTTGATGGATTCCAAAAAGTCATCTATTTCGTTATTGTCGGGCAAATGCCAACCTGTGGGGCATGCTTTTAAAGCTTGATTCCAAGTGTAGAACTTTCCATAATTTTTACAGACCGCTTCATTTTCTTTGCAGTAAGCGGCATCTATGCTGTATTTGTTTTTACAACTTACAGGACTTCCGACAAATGGATGCTTGCATGAATAATCAGAGGATTTCTCGCATTCTTCGTCTTCATCTTCGTAAAAAACCTTACACGAAGCATTTGTATCCACAGCGTCAAAGACGTAATTTAAGTTCTGGTCCATCCATGTTTTGCCGTTGACAACAACGGTCTTGTATGTTTGTCCATCGCGTTCATCGGTGAATTCACCGTATTCAAAATCTGGCAAGGCGGGCGCGGTTGGCAGAGGCGGATCCACCCAATCAACTCCGGCGGGTTCGTCTCTTAAACAACGAAGTGAACTCATGTATCCGTGGTATTCTTCATAAACAGCAACGACTTCGTATTCTTCTCTAACGCCGCTATCATAGGTTGCTTCGGTTGCGATACTCCAAGTAAGTGTATCTGCTGTTGTTAAAAATTTTGCTGGAGGATTCCTTTCGTATTCAAAAGTAAAACCTTCCATGCCATCACCCCACCATACGGCATAATAACCGGCAGGAAGTACTGCAAAACCGAATTCATCGGTACCGTTGTTAATTTTCCATTCTGAATTTTGGGCTTTAAGCTTTTGTGCTGTTCCACATTTTCCGCCTATTGCTCTAATCAATTGTTCGACCTCTGATGGATTGGGAATATGGAAACCTTCGGGGCATATTCCACGAACCATTCCCGTTAAATTACATGGAGACTCGAAGCCGCAACCTTTGGCACTTGTTCCAAATAATCCGGCTGTATCGATGGCGATGTTCCACGGGTAGAAATGCTCGCTAGTGTCTAAAACTTCGCCATACAAATAACTGTTCCATAAGGCGTCATAAAAACCGTATTCGTTATTATATGTTCCGTCATCAACGTATTGGGTAACATCCAATTTGAGATTTTCAGCCATCCACACCTGATTTCCGATGACCGTTGTCTTGTATGTTTTGCCATCGCGCAAATCGACAACTTTGCCATCGGTGATGATGGAACCGTTTGATATTTCTGTGGAGGGTGTTTGTGAACTAGAACTTGTGACTACCGTTTCAGAACAGGAACTTGTTTCGATTACATCAGAGCTGGAGCTAGAATCCTCTTGACTTGATACAGGAGGCTCGTTAAGTGCGACCGCATTTTCGTCACCACATGCCACAAGCGCAAGTGTCGCCGCTACCGCAAGCGTTCTTAATAATTTCATCCATATCCTCCTTAAAACAAACCATTTATCAGTAATATAAAAAAACACCCTGCCAAGCAAGGTGCCTTGTAAAGCCGAATGGTCTTACTTGTCTTAATTTATTCTACCCACCAAGTTGCCAGAAATCATCACGTCTCTGGAACCGTAGTAGTTGTGAAGGCCGGCAGACAGGGAGAAGCGATCCGTGAGCGCCTTTTCAAGATAAAGTGCTGCAAGAACGTCCTTGATATGCTTGGTCTGGACTTCATAGAAACCATGTCTTCTGCGATGGTTGATGTATTCTGCTTCAAGAATGACGCGGTCAACAGTCTTGAAGTTGAATTCGAAACCGCCAGTGACAGGTACTGCGAGGTCGTCAGCAAGGTCCATGAGGGCTGCTTCAGCAAAGACTGTGAAGAAATCCGGAACGATCGGAGCGCGAACCTTCAGAGATGCATTGTGCTGGATCTTGGCTTTGCTATCGTGAACTCTGTCAAAGATGTTGCTACGGTAGCCGAGCTGGATATCGAACAATTCGAGACTCGGAAGATCGTGGAAGTTAAACACAAGGCGGAGGTCACCGTTGTTGAGGTGGGCAGCCGTGCTGATGAAGGAAAGGGCGATATCCATGTTTTCGTTGACATTGAAGCCAAATTCAAACTGGTTTTCCGGATCCTGCGTAGAAAGGAAACCGCTCTTGTAACCATCGATATAGCCACCGAAGTAGTCGCCATTCTTATCGGTGTTGTCCCAACGACCGACCTTGAAGCTGAACCAATCCTTGCTCTGGTAAGCCCATGCTTCATCGAGAGTGAAGTAGTCTTCTGCACCACCAATGGCGTGGTTGTCGCTATCGGTCTTCAAGTCACCAGGATAGAAGGCGAGAGCAACCTTGCCCTTGAAGTTCTGTGTTTCAGCGAGGATAGCGAGGTTGGCCTTACCGCTCCAGGTTTCAAAGTTATCCGAATTCTCATCGTCTTCGGTTGTCCAAAGAACCTTGCCTGCTTCGAGTTCGAAGTCGGCGTTGATGTCGAAATCAATCTGGTTGACGGTAAAGACTGCGTTTTCGATCATCTTCTTTTTCTTGCGGCTCGTAGTAGAAGCCGGTTCTGCGGAAGCGACTTCAGCCGGTGCAACTTCTGTCGGAACTTCGACAGCCGGAGCGGGGGCGACAACAGGTGCTGGAGTTGCCGGGGCGTTGACTTCGGCAACCGGTGCGGGTTCAGCCTTCGGTGCTTCCGGAGTCGGTGCTATAGCCGGAATAATCGGTTCTGCCGGAGCCTTTGTTTCAACGGCGGTTGCGGCGTCAGCCTTAGCGGCTTCAGCTGCTGCTTCTACAGCCTTTGCTGTTTCCTGAGCCTTGACTTCTGCTTCCGGTGCCTTTTCGGCTACAGCGGCTTTGGCATTATCCTTGGCTTCGGTTGCTGCAGTTTTTGCTGTTTCTGCTGCCTTAGCGGCTTCCTGAGCCTTAGCATCGGCAGCTGCTGCAGTAGCCTTGGCATCTTCAGCGGCCTTTTCGACCTTTGCCTTAGCCTTTGCTTTCTTCTTTGTGGTTGCAGCCTTTGCCTTGGTAACAGCGGTCTTTGCTTCTACTGCCGGCTTTTCAGTTGCTGCCTTAACATCTTCTGCACTCGGTGCTGCAAAAACGGATGCTGCAAGCAGGCAAGTTGCAAGAAACATTTTCTTCATTTGTGGATCTCCTTGGTATAAATCCGGGTTTAAATACTCGATTAAATGTTAGAAAAAAAATCTTAATCTTTTTTTTACTACATATAAAGCCCCCAATAATCTAATTTAAATATCCAAAAGAGGTGATTGTTTTGAAAAAAATTTTGTTGGTGGTGTTGGTTATTTTAACGGCGAGCGCATTCGCCCAGATGAAACTTAATGTCTATAAGAAAATTGATGGGAATATAGACGAAAATCGACCGCTTGGGTATTTGATGTCTTCGGATGCCATTAAGGAACTCCCGATTCCGAAGGACAGAATTGAACACGAAAGTTTTGTGGATGTTCAGGAAAAGGTTCGTGGCAAAAACGGGAAATACAAGACCGTTACCAAAAAGCAAAGAGTTGTCACTTATGAAGAGGTCGAGCCGAAAGCTCCGCCGCGCTATGTACCGGTAAATTGCAAGTTTGGTGATGTGTGGGTCAAGCGTTCGGAACTGGACCGTTTTATGCAGGAATACGCAGACTTGAGTGGGGAATACGTCTCTGAAACGGGACGCGTAGTTCTCAAAAGTTCGCCGAGCAATGCTAGCCGCTTCAACATCATCGTGCAGAATGGCAAGGACGATAATGTGGCTGAAATTGAAATGGGCAACCTCGAAAAGAAAAACATCAATGGTCATGCTCGCTTTGTTTACCAAGAAGATGGATGCGCTGTTGGTGTGGACGTGTTTAATCGTGTTGTCCGTGTGGCCCAGCGCGGTTGTGAAGATTACAATGCTGGCGAATACACGCTTGCAGGAAATTACCCGACATTTAAGGGAAATAACCGCATCGTTGAAACATTTAATTTGGATTCCTATAGCTTCTCTTATCCAAAATATCTGTGGTGCGCAAGCGGTTTCGATACATGCGAACCGCTAAAAGATGAACATGGCATTGTGAACATCACCTGGAGCAAAGACGGCCACGGAACGATTGAACGCAAGGCTGGCAATACGGTGCATACGTACCGCGCTATGGAACGCGTAATTCCGCACAAACGCGATTTCTACAATGGCGAAAAACCGATTGCCATCAAGACCAAGCGTACGGACATGAGTGGTGAATGGATGAACTGGTATTTCTATCCGCGTGCAGGTCGCTTCAAGATGATGCGTTCTGGACAGCGCCACGATGCCGCTTACATGGAAATCTACGAACCGGTCAAAGAAGATGATTAAGTCGATTGAACAGAGTCGTATTTTGTTTTTGGATTCGGGGCCGCTTGTACGGCTCTTGCAGATGCATCCGGATTATTATCCGGTTGTTTCGGGTGTGCTCGATGGCGTGTATGAAAATAACGTGCAAGTCTTGGTTTCTTCTGTAACTTTGTTTGAAATTTGCAAGAAGGCGTATGGCGCAAATGACGGTGTGCTTGCTAGGCAGTATCGCGAATTCTTTGAGAAGTCCTCAAATGTGCGCCTTTGCGAAGTGAATGCCGATGTGTCGCTCAAGGCGGCTGAACTTTTTGCTGCAGCAGCCCGTACGAACCACAAGCTGACCGAAGCGGAGTCTTTGCGCTTGGCGACTGCTTTTGTGAATGGTGCCGACTGCATCCTCACGGAATGCGCTTATTTCCGCGATGATACCGATGCGCTCGTGGTAACGCTGGACGAGCTGTAATTGTGGGCTAGGAAAAAAGCCTAAATCCTTCCGGCTTCCTACTTCCTACATCCTACTTTTTCTATCTTTTCCGCGTAAAATTTATTGGAGTTTAACATGTCTAATTACTGTCCTGTTATTGGTCTCGAAATCCATTGCCAGCTCGCCACTAAGACAAAGATGTTCTGTGGCTGCGAAATTGAAGTGAACACAAGCCCGAACAAGCATGTTTGCCCTGTTTGCCTCGGTATGCCGGGTGCAATGCCGGTGCCGAACAAGAAGGCTGTGGAATACGCCATTCGCCTGGGTCTCGCTCTCAACTGCGAAATCGATTTGAACGCCATGTGGACTCGTAAGAACTACTTCTACCCGGACCTTCCGAAGGGTTACCAGATCACGCAGACGGGTGGACTTCCGGTGTATGACCATCCGATTTGCAAGAACGGCTGGCTCGAAATTGTGAAGGCCGACGGCACCAAGAAGCGCGTGGGCATTACCCGTATCCACATGGAAGAAGACGCCGGTAAGCTCATTCACGACATGAGCCCGTCCCAGAGCCATTTCGATGCAAACCGCTGTGGTACGCCACTTTGCGAAATCGTGACTGAACCGGATATCCGTAGCCCAGAAGAAGCCGTGCTCGTCTTGAAGAAAATCAAGCAGACGCTCGAATACACGCGCGTTTCTAACGCCAACATGGAAAACGGCAACATGCGCTGCGACGGTAACATTTCTCTCCGTGCATCTGAAGACGCTCCGTTCGGTATCCGCGCCGAAATCAAGAATTTGAACAGCTTCACGAACCTCGAAAAGGCTCTCTACTGCGAAATGAACCTCCAGGCATCGACGCTCGATGCAGGCAAGGAAGTTGAACAGTGCACCAAGCGTTATGATCCCAACGCTGACAAGACGATTGTGATTCGCTCCAAGGAAGACGCTCACGACTACAAGTACTTCCCGGAACCGGACATGGTCCGCCTCGTGACCGACCCGGCCTTTGTCGAAGAAATCCGCCGCACCCTTCCGGAACTGCCGGATGCACGCCGCGAACGCTTCATGAAGGACTTCGGCGTTTCTGAATACGACGCTCAGGTGCTGACCGAAGACCGCGATGTGAGCGAATGGTACGACACCGCCGCCAAGAACTGCAAGAACGGTAAGGTGCTTGCTAACTGGGTCATCACGGAACTCCTCGCCAAGATGAAGGATCTCGAAGGTGGTCTCTCCGCTCTCAAGATCAAGCCGGAACAGCTTTGCGCTCTCGTGAACCTCATTGCAGACAACACCATCAACGGTAAGATTGCAAAGACGGTGTTTGCAGAAATGTTCGAAACGGGTAAGGATCCTGAAGTTATCGTGAAGGAAAAGGGCCTCGTGCAGGTGACCGACACCGCCGCTATCGAAGCTGTGGTCCGCGAAGTCTGCGCCGCTAACGCCGCTCAGTTCGCAGAATTCAAGGCAGGCAAGGTTGCACTCAAGGGCTTCCTCGTGGGTATGACGATGCGCAAGTCCGGTGGCAAGGCTAACCCGGGTCTCGTGAACCAGATACTCGACAAGCTCGCTAAGGAAGGGTAATTTAGACGAGAGAACGGGCTATGCCCTACAGACGAGAGACTAGAGAAAAAGAAAGAGATACAAGGTCGCTGAACCGGTTGGTGAGCCTGTCGAACCAGTCGAAGCGCCTTGTTTTGGCTTTTCTCGTCGCTCTCTTTTTGGCTTTTCCGACCTCTGCCTTCGCAAAGATGGACCGTTCGGATAGTTCTTACGTCAGCACGTTGAACATGACCGAGGAGCAAAAGGAAAAGGTCTACGGCGTGGATTCCTCAACTCTCGCCAAAGGCCCAACACTCCAGGAACTCAACGAAGAAAATCCGACTTACGTCAAACGCGAATATGACCACAAACAGCAAGTGGTTGTCGGTAGCGTGGTGATGTTCTGCGTTGCCCTTGCGATGGTCCTGATGAACAATTACAACCCGAAGAGATAAGTTTAAACCTACAACAAAGTGCCGCTGGCACGCCGAAATCAATATGAACTACACAGAAGAAGCAAAACAGAATTTCAACGACCTCTCCAAGAATCCGTATCCGGGCCGTGGTATCGTGCTTGGCACAAGCGCCGATGGTAAGTCTTACGTGCAGGTTTACTGGATCATGGGTCGCAGCGTGAACAGCCGCAACCGCGTGTTTGAAATCGAAGCCGACACTGGTTTTATGAAGACCAAGGCTTTCGATGAATCCAAGCTCACGGATCCGCACCTCATCATTTACTATCCGGCTCGCCACACGAAGGACGTCCAGATTATCACGAACGGCGACCAGACAGACACGATTTACAACGCCATCAAGCTCGGTGGCACGTTCGAAAGCGCACTCCGCACTCGCCAGTACGAAGACGATGCTCCGAACTTCACGCCGCGTATTTCCGGCATCCACTACAAGAATGCTGAACCGGCTATCTACAAGCTCTCCATCCTCAAGAGCCGCAACAACAGCGAAGACGCTGGCTGCGAACGCATGACGTTTGAATTCGAAAAGGCTCTCCCGGGTCTTGGACACTTCATCAGCACGTACGAAACGGATGGCAAGCCGATTCCGTCTTTCAACGGCTTCCCGAAGCTCATGCCGATTTTCAACTCTGCCGAAGAAACGCTCAAGGCTTACTGGGACGCTCTCAACGCTGACAACAAGGTTTCCTTGATGGTCAAGTGGATTGATCGCGAAACCTTCGAAGCTAAGACGCTGATTGTGAACAAAAACGTGTAAGAGTTAAGAGTTCCGAGTTACTAGTTACTAGAAAATTTCATATAAAGATATTCTATTAACTAGTAGCTAAGTTCTAGTAACTGCGGCTCCGCCGCTACTTCTCAATGACCTGCCCCAGAATCTGGTGCAGGCGTTTTTTATTTCCGAAGCCATCGGGATTTTCGATGTAGTAGAAAATCTGCTTGATGAGAGCGCTTGTGTTGAAGTCATACGACGAAATGCGCAACAAGTAGCTTTCGGCGGAGTTGTCGAATCCGAGCACGTTCGGGTCGGTCTTATCGCCCGGCAATGTGCAATCGCCGTCATCGCTCATTTCGTAGAAAATACCTGCGACTTCATCGTTCACGCAGACCCAGCAGTTGCAATCTTCGGGCACATTCTTGGCGAATTGCAAAAGTTTTTTCTTCACGAGATTACGGGCGTACGATTCAACGGAAAATCTCGAAACTCTCTGTCTTGCGATTTCCTTGTAGTCCCACGGGCTTGCAAATTCGTCATCGGTAAATGCAATGACTTCTAGCCCCGAATTCATGAGGCCTGTCAAGCGGTCCTTGGACCAGGAACTGTTATGGTACGGCGAGAAATAGCAGACCTTCTTGAAGCCTTTTTGCAAAAGGTATTTGCCGAGCTGCTGGCCCGGGATTTCTCCGAATGTGGAGTTGAAAAACGCCCAGTTATTCTTGCTCAAGAATCTCGGCGGGATGTTTTGCAACGGGTGTTCCCACCACACGGAGACGGGGTATTTCACACCGTAAAAGAGCTGCAAAAGCGCGTGCGGATTCTGCACCAAGAGTGTCGATAGTACTGCACCGATAGCATTCGGATAATCTGTCAAACGGCAGACTTTTCCACTGCGGTCAATGAGCTTGCCGCTTTCTTCGTTGATTCCGAGCAGAATGAGCTTGAAATGTTGTTCACCGGCAGTCTGGTAAACGAGGCGCAAAAAATCGAGTTCACGTTCGCTTTCGGCGGTAAAGCCGCCCCACGAATTGCATCGCGTGACGAACAAAATCTCGCTGAAATTCTTGACCGTCTTTGTCTTGAGCGGGGAGGCGAATGCGTACAAGCGCCCACGACGCACGAGAATTCCCTGATTCACTTTGTGGATCAGGAACTTGCGGAGAATCGTCTGCGACACGTTATAGCGGTCGGAAAGTTCCTTCGCAAGCGGCAAATTCCTATTCGGGTCGAGGAATCCCTTTTCCCAGTCCGTTGAAAATTCTCGTTCAAGGCGTTCGAGCACGGTTTCGCGATGGACCGTTTTCGAAAGCATTTGCGCAAGATCATTGGCGTCCGGAGCCTTGCCCCAGAAAAATCCCTTGCCACGGATACTGTAAATGAGACCTTCTTCGGAAAGTTGCTTGAGTACGCCCTGAATGGTTCCCGAGGAGACTCCAAACGTTTTCATCAGCTTGCGTACAGACGGGAGCATTTCCCCGTCTTTCAGCTCTTGCTGCAAAATCGCTTGTTTGATCTCGTCACGCATAATTTATGCCATATTGCGGGCAGCAATCCATTCACGAACGGCGCGTTCGGCACGTTCGGCAAGAATCTCTTTCTTGTTCTTTTTCTTGAGTCCCTCGTGATGGGGGAGGAGGCCGAAGTTGAAGTTCATCGGCTGGAAATCCTCGTTCTCTTCGACAAGGCGGTTCATCAAGGAGCCGATACAGCTCTCTTCAGGGAGCGGGTCGGCGTGTCCGTGCAAAATCGTCTGCGCCATATTCCATGCAGCGTACCAACCTGTAGCAACCGCTTCGGTGTAGCCTTCGGATCCTGTAATCTGGCCTGCAAACCACGTGGGCGGAATGTCCTTGGCGCAATCGAGTTCCGGACGCAAGCGGAGCGTCTTATCTAGGAACTTCGGCGATTCGATAAACGTGTTGCGGTGCATGCAGCCGAGGCGTGCAAATTTTGCATTGCGCAGTGCCGGCACCATGGTAAAGATTTCCTTTTGCGTGCCCCACTTGAGGCGCGTCTGGAAACCGACCATGTTGAACAAAGTCTTCTGCTTGTTCTCGGCACGGAGCTGGATCACGGCATACCACAGATGTCCGTTGTTTCCAAGCCCAAGCCCAATCGGGCGCATGGGCCCGTGGCGTAACGTTTCGTAGCCACGACGCGCCATTTCCTCGACCGGCAGGCAACCTTCAAAAAGTTCGCGCTTTTCGAATGGGCGCGGTTCGGTTGCTTCTGCTTCGCAGAGCTTGTTTACAAATTCTGTATAAGTTTCCTTGTCGAGCGGGCAGTTGATAAAGTCTGCCGTTTCGCCCTTTTCCCAGCGGTTCATGTAGAACGCATGGTCAAAGTCGATGCTGTCTGTCTCGACGACAGGAGCAATCGCATCAAAGAAGTGCAGACGATTACAGCCAAGACGCTTGAAAATATCGTCGGCGAGAGCATCACTTGCCAAAGGACCTGCGGCAACAAGTGTCGGGCAATCGCCTTCGAGGCTCGTCACTTCTTCGCGGTGCAGCGAGATGTTCGGGAATTCTGCAATCTTCTTTTCGACAAGTTCACTAAAAATGTCGCGGTTCACCGTCAAGGAATCACCTGCTGGCACTGCCGCTTCGCGCGCGCAATCCAAGAGGAAACTTCCGAGCAGAGTGAGTTCCGCTTTTAAAAGGCCATGGGCGCTTGTAATGCCCAAAGCCTTGAAACTGTTAGAACAGACGAGTTGGGCGAGGTGTCCATCCCTGTGGGCGGGCGTCTGCCTGTTGGGGCGCATTTCGTACAAATCAACCTGAAAACCACGGCTTGCCAATTGTAAAGCCGCTTCGCAGCCTGCAAGACCGCCACCAATAACACGTACTCGTTCGTTCATTTTAATTCACAACAATTTTTCTATAGCTCTTGGCGTTACCGATCCAGAGCTTGACCAACAATTCTTCGAGGGATGCCGTACTTACGCATTCCGGGTCCGCATCCTGAATTTCGTCCGAAATAAGATTCGCCTGAGTCAAGTTCAGCATGCCGTAGTACAAAGCCTCAAGCAACTGAGACAAAAACTCGGGTGAAACCTTAGCGACAGACTCCATGTCATTCAACGGCGGGAGCTGCGTCTTATCCGGCTGGAACTGATCCAGGTTATCCATAGTCCACATGTCGGTTGCCTTGCTCATTTCGGGCGAGGGCGCAATACCGCTCAACTTGGAACGGTAATCACTCCATTCCTTGGCGGTCGTTTTCCCGGCTTTGCGGACAGACTTCAAGAAGGAGAGGACTGCGTAATACAGGTCCTTCTCCCTTTGGTTTGATTCTTTTTGAGATACTGGAATCATTCTTACCTTATAATGAATTAGTGGCGGAAATGGCGCATTCCGGTGAACACCATCGCAATGCCGAACTTGTCTGCAGATTCGATGGAGAGGTCATCCTTCTTGGAGCCACCCGGCTGAACAATGTAACGGACGCCGGCGTCGTGTGCTGCTTCGACGTTGTCCGGGAACGGGAAGAATGCGTCAGAACCCATAACGACTTCACCGAAGACCTTCTTTTCGAGAGTCTTGAGACCAGCTTCGTTGATGAGCTTGCCGTTTTCGTCGAAGAATTCCTTTGCTTCCGGGAGGCGTGCAACGTTGTCGCGGACGCGCGGCTGGCAGAGGCGGAGGTTCGAGTCAATGCGGTTCGGCTGACCCGGGCCAAGACCCATCACCTGGAAGTAACCCGGCTTGTATTCGTAGCACATCACGATAGCGTTAGACTTTGTATGCTTGGTAACGAGCCAAGTGAAGCGGGCGAGGTCTTCCTTGTTCTTCGGGAACTGAGCCTTAGTCACGCATTCGAACTTTTCCCAAGTTCCGATGTCGCGGTCCTGGACGAGCATGCCGCCAATCACGTGCTTGTAAACCTTGCAAGGCGTCGCCTTCTTGATTTCGCCAACTTCGAGGAGGCGAATGTCCTTGGACTTGTTCTTGAGGAATTCGAGAGCGTCGTCATCGAAAGCCGGAGCGAGCAATATTTCAACGAACTTGCCCTTGAGGAATTCGGCCGTCTTGAGGTCAACCTTGCGAGTCACGGCAATCACAGAACCGAAAGCGGACACCGGGTCACCTGCCCAAGCGGCTTCCAAAGCTTCGCGGAGCGTTTCGCCCGTAGCAAGACCGCACGGATTCATGTGCTTCACAATCACGACAGCATTGCCGTCGCTGAATTCGCGAGCCATTTCGAGGGCGGCGTCAGCATCGACGATGTTGTTGAAAGAAAGTTCCTTGCCCCAGAGCTGCTTTGCAGAAGCGAGGTTTGCTTCGGTGCAGGTCGGGTCGCGGTAGAATACAGCGGACTGGTGGGAGTTTTCGCCGTAGCGCATCGGCTGCGGGTCAACGAATTTCAAAACGAGTTCTTCGGACATATCATTTCCTTTGTGGATTTTTCCGCAGGGAAATATAGAAAAAAGCCCACGCAGGGTGGGCTTAAAAAACGAATAACTAATGACTATTGACCAATGACTACTGACTAGTAATTAGAACAAACTAGCAGGCGGATTGTTGTCATCCAGGCCCGGCAAATCTGGATTCTGGGGGAGATTTGCAAGCGGATCTTCCGGTTCGACGATCAAGTTGTAATAGACATTATTCTTGAGCTCGTCTTCGATGTAGAAGAGCGTGCCGCCCATAGCGCTGCCGCATCCGGCGCATGCGCCCTGGTAGCGGATTTGCAAACGGTTGTCGTCTGTCAAGTCGAGAATCTGCACGTCGCCACCATCGCCCTGGAGCGTTCCACGGACGGTCTGGTGCAGCCATGCTTCAATCTTTTCAATCTTCTGGACTTTGGTAAGCGCATTCCATTCGGCATCAGCTTCGGCACGGCCTTCGGCGGTCTGCGTGCGGTACTTGATGCGTTCCATCTTTTCGCGAACGATAATTGCTGTAGCCTTCTTTTCTGGGTAGACGAGCAGAATCTTTGAGATGAGCGTGTTCATCTGCTTTATTTCTACGGCGTCCTCCGGGATGGCACGCACGTCCGGCGTGTCGCGCAATTCTTCTTCGAGGCTTTCGGCGGTAATCTTGCAGGCGTCATCGACTGTTGCCATCTGAATCTTGCGGCAGAACGAATCGGCAAGGGCGGTAAAGAGCGGCCCGCCATACGTAAAGAATCTCGTTTCCAGAATCTTGTCGCATTCCGGGTCAATCATCAAGTAGACCTTGAGGCTCGCTTCTTTCACATCGACGAGGGCGAGGCCTTTTTCATCAGCTTCAATCTGGAAAATAGCCCCGCGGTACTTGGGAGCCTTAGCAATATCTTGTAACTTCTGAGAGAATTTAGCGCTTTGTTCTTCGTTCATGCGCGCTAATTTAGAAATTTATGGCGCTTTTGGGGAGGGTTTTACAAAACCTAGCGTAAATATAGGGTTTTCAACGTAAAAAGGAAATGCCCGCGCTATGGCGGGCACATCCGAGACTTTATGTATTTACGCTTGGCGCTCTTCGAGCGCAAGCCTTAGCGGCTCGGTCATGGGAAAGCTAGCTTTCCCGCGACGCTCGCCTTGCTAGGCTTTAATTATAGTATCCTTGGCGAGGACGACAATACCGGATTCGGTCACGTGGAAGAGCTGCTTATCGCGTTCCAGGTCGTAACCAATCTGGAAACCGGCCGGAATATGCAAGCCCTTTTCAACGATCGCGCGACGCACCTTGGCACCCGGGCCAATCGTTACGTTCGGGAAGAGGATGGATTCTTCGACGAGAGCGTCCTTCTGGATGGTAACACCCGGCGAGAGGATGCTCTTCACAACCGTACCGCCACCGATAATGCAGCCCGCAGAAACGATGGAATCGACGGCTGCGCCCTGATGGCTTTCGTTGTCGCCCGCAAAGAAACGTGCAGGCGGCTGGTTCCAGTTGTAAGTACGGATCGGCCAGTAGTTGTTATAAAGGTCGAACGGCGGATTTTCGGAGCAAAGGTCCATGTTTGCTTCGAAGAAGGCGTCAAGCGTACCCACGTCGCGCCAGTAGCCCTTTGTAGAAGCCTTTTCGCCACGCACGATGTTCGTGTTGAAGTCGTAGACGTACACCGGGTATTCCTTGTACAAGCGCGGAATGATGTGCTTGCCAAAGTCCGTTGCACCGTCGTTTGCGCCCTTCAAAAGTTCGCGCACGAGGAACTTGCTTGTGAAAAGGTAGTTGCCCATGCTGGCGAGGCACCAACCCGGACGGTTCGGCATCTGCTTCGGTTCTTTCGGCTTTTCTTCGAAACCGATCATGCGGTTGTCCGCGTCAATTTCGATAATGCCAAATTCGCGAGCTTCTTCGACTGGCACCGGAATAGCCGCAATCGTGAGGAGGGCTGCACGGCTCAAATGGAAATCAATCATCTGGTTGATGTCCATCTTGTAAATGTGGTCGCCACCGAAAATTGCCACGAGGTCCGGACGTTCGTCGGTAATCAAGTTGATGTTCTGGAAAATGGCGTCGGCAGTACCGCGGTACCATTCGTCACCCGTACGCATCTGGGCGGGCACGAGGTCCACATACTGGTCCAAACTTGCGTTCAGGCTCCAGGCGGCAGAAATGTGCTTGTTCAACGAATCGCTCTTGAACTGCGTCAAAACCTTGATCTTGAAAATGCCGGAATTGATGAAATTGTTGAGGACGAAGTCGATAATGCGATAGGTTCCGCCAAAGTGTACGGCGGGTTTTGCACGGTCGCGGGTGAGGGGCTGTAGACGGCTCCCTTGTCCACCAGCCATGATCATGCAAAGAATATTCTTTTGATGCTCTCTTGAGTAAGACCAGCTCATGAAATTCCTCTGTAAATGCAATTATGTAATAGTCGTCCATAAAATACTTTTTTTTTTGCAAAAAACCTTAAATTTTTGATTTTTTGTTAAAAAAAACATACCCCACCAAGGTGATTGGCGGAGTATATCCCATAAGTGTATGTCAGAAAGACTTATAGATGCTGTTTTCGGCTTCTTTATGGATTTTTAGTCTTTCGTCAATTTCTGAGCCGGTTCTGTCGACTTCACAAATTCGCACACATCCTTGCCGATTTGGTCGTACAGCTTATCCCAGATGTCAGAAACTGTATCGATAACGGAGAGGTCGTCCATGGCGTATTTCTTATCGACTTCGGGAACGACACGATAAACGTTCTTTTCGCCAATGTTTGCGCATGCCTGGAAATAGCCGGATCTGCCTGTGCGTGCCACCCATTCTTCCATGATGTATTTGCCCCAGCCGATGATACTGTGGTCGGTCGGCGCTTTATTGGCTGAACGCATTCCCGTATTGAACGAGAGGATTTTGTAGTTGTCCTTGAATTCCTTGACCTTGTTTAGACCGGATTCCAGAACCATGATAGGGTCGTTGGACCACATGCCGCCATCGCAATAAATTTCCGTCTTGCCATTCTTTTCGCGACTTACAGGATCAAAATACGTCGGGGCAGAGCAGCTCGAGAGCACCGCAAACCACTGGTCAGACATGCCATCGCCACGGTCCCAGACCTTTTCAACGCTATCGCCATTCATGAACGTCGAAGGGATAAAAATGGGCTTCTTGAATTCGTACATCTTGTAACGGAAATTCTGCTGCAAGAGCTTTTTGAGATTCGAATTGTCATAACGATGATAATCCGAAGAGAGAATATTTAAAAATTGCGGTGTTTTGACCTTGGTAAAGATGGCTGGCAAATTGCATCTGTAAAGGTCGTAAAGCTGGCTTGCTGTCATGCCGGAGCAAAGACCTGCCGCAACGATAGAACCGGTTGAGGTTCCCGCAAAAGCAGCGCCTGCGTCAGCAAGATGAGAAGAAAGGTCTGCTTCCAGACGGCGCATAAACTGCAAAGGACCGATGCCAAGAGCGCCACCGCCCGAAATAGCAATCGCAAGTTTCATAAAATTCTCCCTGGTAAATAGTTCTATTAAAGTTTGTCTAAAAATAATAAAATATTCTGTACAAAGAAAAAAAGAGCGGCAAGATTTCTCTTGCCGCGTATGAGACTCCGCATTCAACTATCGCATACAAGAACTTGTGACGTTGAATGCTCCGCGCTACGAAGGCTACTTAAGAGTAGCCTCCTTCGCTTGGCAGTGTGGACGCCCGCTTCTAAAATAAAAAGGCCCCGTTCTTTCGAACGGGAGCCTTTCTTGATGCCGTTAGCACTGATTAGAGACTAATCAGCCCTTCCGTATCCTTGGACATGGCGTCATAGAATGCATAGCGTGCATCGACTTCCTTCTGGAGGTCGTCGGCGAGCTTCTTGGCCACTTCCGGATTGTTACGGGTGAGCTGCTTGTAGCGGTTTTCGGTGTAGATGTATTCTGCAACCGGAATCGTCGGCTTCTTGGAGTCGAGGATAAGCGGAGCCTTTCCTTCGGCGGCGAGAGCCGGGTTGTAGCGGAGCAGAGTCCAGTAACCGGAATCCACGGCCATCTTCTGGTGCTGAAGCTGGCTGTTGAGATCGAAACCGTGGTTGATGCAGGGGCAGTAGCAGATGATCAGAGACGGACCATTGTGTGCTTCTGCTTCCTGGAGAACCTTCAGGGCCTGAGCATCGTTTGCGCCGAGGGCGATACGGCCCACGTAAACGTTCTTGTAGCTCATGGCGATGAGGCCGAGGTCCTTCTTGCCAGCGCGCTTACCAGCGGCAGCGAAGAGGGCGACAGCGCCACGGTTCGTGGCCTTGGAAGCCTGTCCACCGGTGTTGGAGTACACTTCGGTATCGAGGACGCAGATGTTCACGTTTTCGCCCGTGGCCATCACGTGGTCGAGACCACCGTAACCGATGTCGTATGCCCAACCGTCACCACCGAAGATCCACACGGACTTCTTCACGAGGTAGTCGGCGAATTCGTCGCGGAGGCTGACGGATGCATCGTCGGTAGCACCGGCGAGAGCAGCCTTAAGGGCGGCAACGTTTTCACGCTGGGCCTTGATGCCGGCTTCGTCATTCTGCTCCTGGGTCGTGAGCTTTTCCTTGAGTTCGGCAGGAACGTTCACGGCTTCGAGGAGGCTGAGAGCCTGCTTGGCATGCTTCGTGATAGCGAGGCGCATACCGAGACCGAATTCAGCGTTGTCTTCGAACAAGCTGTTTGCCCAAGCCGGACCGCGGCCTTCTTTGTTCTTGGCCCACGGTGTGGTCGGGAGGTTACCGCCGTAAATGGAGGAGCAACCCGTAGCGTTAGCGACAACCATGCGGTCACCGAAGAGCTGAGAAACGAGACGCACGTATGCCGTTTCGCCGCAGCCTGCGCAGGAGCCGGAGAATTCGAACAACGGTTCGAGGAGCATGGCCTGCTTGACGAGATTCTTGTTGACCTTGGTACGGTCGAATTCCGGGAGATCGACGAAGAAGTCCCAGCACTTGCCTTGCTGAACCTTGATCGGTTCCTGCGGCACCATGTTGATGGCCTTCTTGGTAGCGTCGGTCTTGTCCTTACCGATACAGGCCTGAGTACAAACGCCGCAACCCGTACAGTCGTAGCTGGACACGGAAATTGCAAATACCGGCTTTTCGGAACCTTCGAGCTTGAAGCCCTTGGCCGGAGTGAACTTGAAGCCTTCCGGAGCGTTCTTCACGGCGGATTCGTCCACAACCTTCATACGGATGGCTGCATGCGGGCAGACCATTGCGCACTTGCCGCACTGCACGCAAGCGTCCGGATTCCAGGACGGGATGTTGAGGGCGAGGTCGCGCTTTTCGTACTTGGTGGTAGCGGTCGGGAACACACCGTCGCAAGGCATCTTGGAAACGGGGAGCTGTTCGCCGTTGCCCTTGATGATTTCTGCGGTGACTTCGTTCACGAACTTCGGAGCGTTGCCGTGGATCGGAGCGCGGAATTCCTTGGTGCTGGTGACAGCAGACGGAACCTTGACTTCGAAGAGGTTGGCAAGAGAGGCGTCGATAGCGTCCCAGTTCTTCTGGACGACTTCCATACCCTTCTTGGCGTAGGTCTTTTCGGCGTACTTCTTGATGTACTTGATAGCAGTTTCTGCATCGAGAACGTTACCGAGCTTACTGAAGAAGCAGGTCTGCATTACAGTGTTGATGCGGCGGCCCATGCCGGTCTTTGCGGCAACGGCGTAAGCGTCAATGACGAACACCTTGAGGTGCTTCTTGATGATGGCTTCTTGCACCGGACGCGGGAAGGTATCCCAAACGGTGTCGGCGGAGTGCGGGGTGTTCACGAGGAACGTTGCACCGACCTTGGCATACTTGAGCATGTCGATGGATTCGAGATGCGGAGTATGGTGGCAAGCAACAAAGTCAGCTTCGTTTTCGCCAATGAGATACGGGGCGTCGATGATGCTCTTACCAAAGCGGAGGTGAGAGGTGGTCATGGAGCCGGACTTCTTGGAGTCGTAAACGAAGTAGCCCTGAGCGTAGTTGTCAGTTTCGTTACCGATAATCTTGATGGAGTTCTTGTTTGCACCGACAGTACCGTCAGAGCCGAGACCGAAGAACATTGCCTGGAAGAAGTCGCTTTCGAGCTTGAAGTTCGGGTCGATGGTGAGGCTCGTGTGGCAAACGTCGTCGTTGATACCGACAGTGAAGCGTGCCTTCGGTTCTGCCTTGGAGAGTTCGTCGAAGATGGCCTTGACCATAGCCGGCGTGAATTCCTTGGAGGAAAGACCGTAGCGGCCGCCGATCATCTTCGGCATAGCCATCTTGCCAGCCATCACGGCTTCGGAAATAGCGGTAAGGGCATCCTGGAAGAGCGGTTCGCCAGCGGAACCCGGTTCCTTGCAGCGGTCGAGGACGGCAATCTTCTTGACAGTCTTCGGGAGTGCGGCAACAACAGCTTCCATCGGGAACGGACGGTAGAGGCGAATGTTGACGAGACCGACTTTTTCGCCCTTGGAGTTCAGGTACTTGACTGTGTCACCGATGGTGCAGGTCGAAGAACCCATAGAGATGATAACGCGTTCTGCATCGGCAGCACCGACGTAGTCCACGATGTGGTACTGACGGCCAGTGTAGCTAGCAACCTTGTCCATGTACTTCTGGACAATTTCCGGAACCTTTGCATAGAACGGGTTCACGGTTTCACGACCCTGGAAGTAAACGTCCGGGTTCTGGGCGGTACCGCGCATAGTCGGGCGGTCCGGTGTGAGGCAGCGTTCGCGGCATGCCTTCACATACTTTTCGTCGATAACGTTACGGATAACGCCGTCTTCGAGAGCTTCAATCTTCATCACTTCGTGAGAAGTGCGGAAGCCGTCAAAGAAGTGCATAAACGGAACGCGGCTTTCGAGCGTAGAAGCGTGGGCCACGAGAGCGAGGTCCTGGCATTCCTGTACGCAGCTGGAGGCGAGCATTGCAAAACCCGTCTGGCGGCAAGCCATAACGTCGGAGTGGTCACCGAAAATGGAAAGGCCCTGCATAGCAAGAGCACGTGCAGTGACGTGGAAGACCGTGGGGGTCAGTTCGCCCGCAATCTTGTACATGTTCGGGATCATCAAGAGAAGACCCTGAGATGCGGTGAAGGTCGTGGTCAAAGCACCGGCCTGCAAAGCACCGTGAACGGTACCGGCAGCGCCACCTTCGGACTGCATTTCAAACACGCGGGGAACCTGTCCCCAAATATTCTTCTTGCCTGCAGCACTCCAGTTGTCGGCGTGCTCAGCCATAGGACTAGACGGTGTAATCGGGTAAATAGCAGCAACTTCGCTAACAGCAAACGCTACGCTAGCGGTGGCTTCGTTACCGTCACACGCAATCATCTTTTTTGCCATGGATATCTCCGTTTTTAGGTTTTTTCGTAAAAAATCTGATCATATACACCTTCGGCGTGCATTACACGCAAAAAGGGCAAAAATCCACGCATAAAATTAAATAAGATTACCCAAAACGGACAACCAATTTTTGAAAAAAGTTTAAAAATTAAGCAGCTTTTGGTTAATCTCGATTTCAAGTCCCGCGTAACTTTGGCCGAACTTTTGGCGAAGCGTGGTCGTAAGGCCATCGGACTTGCCCAAATACGGGTAATTCTTGCGGATTTTAAGCCACGGGGCGCGTTCGTGGATGTTCTGGATGAGCGTTTGCGCAATTTTTACTTCGGCAGGTCGGCTCGGGTCATAGAGAATCCCGACATCGGCATCGCGCTCGACACCATTTAATACAGGCGTAAAGCTATGAATACCGAGGTGGATGACCTTGAGCGGCGCTTCCTTAGGTGCATTTTTCTCATTTTTGCGCGCTCTCGCAGGAATTTCACTCGCGACAAAGTTTTCAATTTTCTCACGGTATTTTTCCCAAAGACTCATCATGTGCGATTTTACGGTATTTGGTAATCCAACAGTAAATTCAGAAAAGAACGTCTTGTTGGTCGCACTGCGGTTCATGTCGACCACGAGTCTCGAGAACCGACTAGAGCAATGGAAGTCGGGCTTTAATCGTTTTACAAGATTTGAAAATACTTTATATGCACCAATGTCGTAAGCGCGGTGAGAGGCGAGAACGTCATCGGGAATCTTGGAATCGCGGAGTGCGCGCAGGACGAAATCCGGCACAGCGTTGCTCGCATGTTCGCAGGTAATCATCAGTGCCGGAGCTTTCATTACTTTTTCTCCACGACCAGGATGTTTCCGTCGTACGTCATGACACCCAGCAAAATGCTGTGGATTAGACGGAACTTGTCTACTTTGTAATAAGGGCCGTTTGCCATCGGGTTTGTACAATCCGGGTCCGCGACCATGAACTGCTTCTTTTCATCGAGTCCGTAAAGCACTACAAAATGTCCCATCGGCTCACCGTGGATATCGTCAAAGACGGACTGGTCTTTTTCGTTCGTGTATTCGCGAGGGGAACGATAAAGGTAGGTGGCGCTAAGACCGCAAAGCACCGGAATGCCTCGCTTGAAATAGCTTTCGAACATGCTTGCGCGAAGGTCTGCTGTAGCGACGGTTCCGCCAAGGTCAATGAATCGGATATAGGCGTCAATTGCCTTTTTGAGTTTGGGGGCGTGTTTTGCCTTGTGCAAAGCGACTAGTTTTTCGCGGAGCTCGGGCATCTTGAGCTTGCTCCACGTCGGGTCAAAAATCTTGAGATTGTAAGAATAAATAGTAGCCTTGAAACCGCGCTTGAGGGCGTCTATGCCAAGGAAAACGCCTAGCGTGCCACCTTCTTCCAAAAATTCGATTTCGGAAATGAGCTTTTTAAGGGGAATGTTATAGCCAAGATAAGAGTAAACAGCGTGTAGGCTAGTCGGTCCGCACGTAACATCGTCTGGCTGAGGGAGTATTTTCAAATCCATCGAGTGCCTCGTTATTAACCGTGGCGGTTTGATCATCAAATCGTCAATCCGCACGCAAATATAGAAATATTATCTTGGTTTGACATGTCATTCCGGCCTCCGAGCCGGAATCGCCATCTTGTAGTGCGAAAAAATCGTTTATTATATTTGATAATATGAGACATTTTTTAGGGGCTTTCGTTTCTGTCTTTTTTGCAATCGCGTTTTGGGCGTGTTCGGATTCTTCGGTGGGCGCTGCGGACGAGGATTCTCGCGCAGGCATTTTCGTTGACGCTCGCGATTCGCAAAGCTACAAGACCATTGAAATTGGTGGCCTAGTCTGGATGGCTCAAAACTTGAATTATTTCGATGATTCGGACTCGCTTTACAAAAGAACGTTTTGCTATAACGATAGCACTGAATATTGCGAAAAGCAGGGACGACTTTATGCCTGGAATGTAGCGATGGTCGCTTGCCCGCAAGGTTGGAAAATCCCATCAAAAGCGGATTTTGACAACTTGATTGAAGCTGTAGGCGGTTTTGATTTTGCCGCCGATTCCTTGATGTCATTGGACTTTGTTTCAGAAATCGGTGGCGGTTACCATTTCTTGGAATACTATAATTATTTTGACGAATACGCCTACTTTTGGACAACCGATGAGGTCCGTGCAAATTACGCCCGCACCGTGATGCTCGAAAATGGCCGTTCCAGCGTATCGTACGATGAAACCTACGAAGAATTTGCCCTCTCCGTCAGATGTGTGAGGAAATAAAAATGCGACTTTGGCTCTTTACTAGTCCTGATGATTTTGCTGCTGAACATGACGATATCGAAGAAATGTTTCGTCGAGGCTTAACCCGTTTGATTCTCGACAAGCGTGGGCGCGGTGGCAATGCTCGCGCAACATTCAACGATTACGATCGATGGCTGCTTGGACTCCCGATGGAATTGCGCGACCGCATCTGGGTGCGTGGAACGCCTGACATGGCGGAAGAGCTTGATGTTCGCGGTTGCGTCTGCGATGCGCAAAGCTTTATGGGCGAGGTTCCCGAAAGCTGGAAACGCATCAACTGTGTGGCACTTTGCAAAAATGCGGAAGAAGCCGAAAAGCTCCCGGAATGGGTGGCAGGCGCTCTCGTTGGTCCGATTATGCAACCGCTTTCGGCGATTGAACCTGTCGAAACTCTTGGAACTTCTTTAAGCATAAACGCAAAAGCCTCCCTCATTTTATGGGGAGGCATCGATACGGATACGATTGACGATTTTAAGAAGTTGTCACCCGCTGGCGTCGCTTCACTCGGTGGCGTCTGGAATTACGCCGATCCCGTGAATGCTTTTATAAAGCTTAATAGATTGGTCAATAGCATTTAGTCAATGGTCATTGGTTTCTGTTAGGCGACTCTGCCGTGATTCTTTAACTAATGACTAATAACCAGTGATTAACGACTATTTTACTACGAACATTCCGTTGCGCGGCTTGCCAGAAAGCCTGTTACCGAGTAAATCGAAATAGATGGGATTACGATTTAAACGTAAATCCTTGCGGCTTTCGTGCTTTCCGCGGTTGCCTATGCTTACCGGAGGTTGTTCTACATACGGGTGATCCGGATCGTCTACGACAATCTTGATTTTAGCAACGCTCTTGCAACCTGTTTCGTTTGTGTACGTCACAGTGTAATAGCCACTCTTGGTGCCATCCAGATTCTTAAGCGTGTTTTCACGAGTGGTAGATTTGAATCCGTCCGGACCTTCCCAGCTCCAAATTTTGCCATCCCACGGGTGTGGGCCAAGCAGCACTGTAGCGCCTTTAGCGACTTTCAAATCTGTTGTTTCTTTCCAACCGTCATCGCCAACTTTCACGTAAGGGATAATCTTTGTTGCGCTACATGGTCCAACAACTTTCTTGCCATCGCAAACACCGATGGAATCGGGAATGTCGATGACTTTTGCTTCAAAGTCCGGAGTGGGGAAAGCCTTCATGAGCGCTGCCGTTTCTGCTGCGGTAAGCGGGAGGATTGTACCGTGACGTGGCGTGAATGCGCCGCTTGTCTTGGTGTTCTGCACGAATTTGAATGTATTGAGGTCCGAGCTAGACGTGAACTGGTAATGCCCATTCACGTAGCAGTCGTACATCAAGACCCAGGAATTTTGGTTGATGAGCTTGAACACTCCTGCACCTTCGACCGCTTCGGTTGTTTGCTGCAAAGCGCCGGTTCTGTTGTACCACGTTGGCCCCTTAGTCCCATTTTCGGAGGTGAGAGTCCTTGCCTGCACCTTGCAGATGCCACCGTCGCCTTCGTTCTTGTAGAACCCGTGGTAGAGCTTGTCCACTGGGTTGTAGACGATGTCCATGTCGATGGTGGATTTGCCGCGGTCAAAAAAGTGCTTCGGGTCGCCTTCGAGGTCGGTAAAGTCTTCGTTCGCGTAGTTGAAGAACACTTGGTCGTAAGAGATGGTCCCGTCGTTAGTCAAAAGCGAATAATATACGAGTGGGCGGCCTTTGCTCCCGTCCTTGTTTTCGTAATTCTCGTCCCAGATTGTTTCTGGAGCCCAAACTCGGGTCACGTTCGCGAAGTTCTTGCCTTTGTATTTTTCCGGGAAATGCACTGTGGCGTGCCTCCAATGGATAAGGTCGCGGGATTTCATGAGCACCATGCCGCGGTTGCTGGCCCAGCCTTCGGCACTCTTCATGTCGGTATTGACCATGTAGAACCAGCCGTCCGGTGCGCGGAGCACGTGGGGGTCGCGGAGCCCTTTCTTGATACTCACGGAGTCGGCGGCAACGACGCGTTTGCCGTTATTCATCGGGGTGAAGTTGTATCCGTCGTTACTGAGGGCGTAATAGATGTTTTCGTCGTTATTGGCGGGGAAGTAAGCGAAAAGGTAGTTGGAATAAGGCTCGAATCCGTGGATGGAAACCTTGTTCTTTACAACTTGTTTTTTATCGCTCAAGTAGTCTTGCACGGTCGCCGTGAGCGTGACTTCTTTGTTTTCGCCGACAAAACGACCATTGATGTGTCCATCATGGGTGAGGAACAGCGTATCGCTGCTTTCCCAGGTGATTGCAAAGGATTCTCCGCCCAACTTTATCGTGTCGGGGAGGGTAAGGTCATTATAAAGGTCGTTGATTATGTTGCCAAGGGCCACGCTATCGACAGCTCGATAGAACGGAGTGATATCGACAATTTCATCGGCTTGAACTGTGCTAGCCAGAAATGCGCTAGTAAAGAGTACTTTGGTCCATCCCAAACGATTTTTCATAAAAACTCCAAATTTATATTCCTAATATACTTTTTGCTATGACGAAAATCACTAAATCATGGTGTGGAACCTTTGAGAAATAATCCATAGAGAAAAATAAGACTATTTTATGTTCTATGGTGTAATAAAATGAGTTGTAATATTTAGATTATTTAACGTATATTATGGATATGGAACGTTCGCGTTTAAAAATTTTAGTTGTTGATGATACCAAGACGAATATTGACGTGTTGGAAGGTATTCTGTCGAATGACTATGATGTTTGTGTTGCTCTCAATGGTAAAAAGGCGATTGAGCTTACCGAAAAAATTAAGCCAGACCTGATTTTGCTTGATGTCATGATGCCCGAAATGGATGGTTATGAGACTTTGAGGATCATGCGCGAAAAAAACATTTTGCAAGGGATTCCGGTTATTTTCCTAACTGCCAAGGCTGATAGCAAGAGCGAACAGATAGGTCTAGACCTCGGTGCTGTAGACTATATTACCAAACCGTTCAACCCGGCTCTCGTGACGCTCCGCATCAAAAACCAGCTCCAGCTAAAGCTCCAGCGCGACCACTTGCACGATCTTGTCGATGAAAAGACGGCGGACCTCCGCAGGACGCTTAAGGTCATGCTTACGAGTCTTGGTTCGCTTGCCGAATACCGCGATCCTGAGACGGGTGAGCACATCAAGCGTACACAGATTATTGTACAGCGCCTTGCGGAAGAGTTGCGTAAAAACTCAAAATTCACTGAAACGATTACACCGGAATACATTGAGAATTTAGCGACCGCAGCACCGCTCCATGATATTGGCAAGGTCGGCATTCATGACCGTATTTTGCGCAAGCCGGGATCGCTTACGCAAGATGAACGTGAAATCATGATGCAGCACCCGCAGATGGGTTACGATGTTTTGCAAGAGGCTACCAAGGAACTGCACGACAGTCCGATGGTACGTATCGCCGCTGAAATGGCTCTTGGCCACCATGAACATTGGAACGGCGAAGGTTACCCGAACCACAAGAAAAAAGACGATATTCCCATAGGGGCTCGCATCATGGCGGTTGCTGATGTTTATGATGCTCTTGTTTCGAAGCGCCCGTACAAAGATCCGTATCCGCACGAAGTGGCGGTCAAAGAAATTGTCAAGGGCCGCGGGACGCAGTTTGACCCCGATGTTGTTGATGCGTTCCTCGCCATAGCAGACCAATTGCCCGAAATTTACGAACGGTTCAAAGACACTTCTTCTTCCGAGGAATGTAAGGATTGACACCAAGTCCTATAAATGAAAAAAAGCGCCACCTCAGCTGGCGCATTTCGCTCGTTTATACCATACCGATGCTTGTCTTTACCATCGTGTTGGTCGTTGTTTTTTCGAACTTTCTAAAATCCACCTTAATTACGTCTTCGTACAGTTCTTCGGAATCTAAATTTCAGGACAAAGTTGTTGTCGATCTTGAACTGTTCTTCTCGAAATTTGAAAAGCATTTCAAGCCACTTCCACAAATTCTCCAGCATACAAAAGAATCTGAAATCAAGAAGGTGTTGAAAAAGCACCAGCAGTCATCTCCTTTTATTGTTGATGCCTATTATGGCAATAAGAATGGCAAGTATATTTCTGCAAATGATTATAAGCTCGAAGAAGGCAAAAAAGAATTTCGCATAAGAACTTGGTATTTGGAAGCTTCTCGGCACAAGGGGCTTGCTATCACGGGTCCCGAAATAAATGCAAAAGCCAAGAAGCGCGTGCTCACGTATTCATATCCGCTTTGGGAGAAAAATCGAACGTTTATGGGGGCTGTCGCCGTCGATGTCGATTTGCAAAAAGTCCGTCAGTTGATGGGGGAATTTGCTAGGACTGACGGCGGTATTACGATGCTTGTGAGTTCGGAAAACGATAGCCTGTTTACGTATTTCCCGTATGAAACCAATTTGCATAATATAGTTACGGATACTGTTGCGGGGCTTTTACACCTTGTCCAGGATGATATCCAGATTGAAAATTTGGATTCTGTGAACGTGACTCTTTTTGAAAAGACAAACGTCGAAAATCGCAAATTGATTTTTTTAGTTAAGCCGTTAAAAAATGCGCCGTTTTATGTTGTCCATGTGATTCAAAAAAACAAGGTCGTTGCGAAGGTTCAAGAAAATCTGTACGCCATTATTTTGGTCGTGTCGCTTATTGTAGCTTCGTTGATTTTCCTCACGTGGCTTATTGTGCGTTTCCTTTTCAAGTTCTTTATTCAAAAAGACTTGAACGAAAGTGTCAGTTCCAGTACGATGTTCGAAACGCTTTTGGGGAGTGATAACTTTAGACTTATCTTGACGAACGATACGTTTGATATTCTCCATGCGAGTGCCTATATTGCTGAATTTTTCAATAATGGCAATGACGTCCGTGGCGAAATTCTCTGGAAGTTCTTCCGCTCGGAGCAATTCAAAAAGTTTGTCTACAAGGTGTCGAAGGGCGGCGAAATGCATGCTAGCGAGCGCCAGATTATTATTCCGGTGCGTAGTTGCGTGGGCGAAGATGCTTGGTGGAAAGTTATTTTCCAGTTCCTTGTCGAAGACGATGGTTCAATTCGCTATTTGTTTCTGATTTCTGATGAAACTAGCGGCATCCAGAAGGATACGATTCTTGATACGATCATGCTTTCGGCAGGAAATTCGATTCTTGTGATTTTTGACAAGAACCGTAAAGTCAAGTACATGTCTAAACAGTTGGCTGATTACCTTGTTGTGGACTGGAAAGATGCGATTGGGCAACCACTAGAAAACATGCCCAAGTGCGGCATGCCCGAAGATGTTGTAGAAGCGCTCAAAAGGACGTTTAATGAGCAAGGTGTCTGGAAAGATACGTTTATGCTCCAGACGCTCAATTCGCATACAGACACTTGGTTCCGCGGAGAGGCTTGCACGCTCAAGGTGCAAGAAGCGATTGTCGGCTATATGCTCTCGATGATCGATATTTCTGAGGTTGTGGCGGCTCGTGAAATTGCTGAACATGCAACACAGGCCAAGAGTGAATTCTTGGCAAATATGAGTCATGAAATCCGCACACCGATGAATGCCATCATCGGTATGGCTCACTTGATTCAGGAAACGAAACTGGATGAGCGACAGCTTGGATTTATCGAACGCATTAGCCATGCGGCAACATCGCTGCTCGGTATTATCAATAACATTCTCGATTTCTCGAAAATCGAAGCGAATAAGCAAGATTTGGAAATCACGCAACTTGTGCTGCAAGATATTATTGGTGAAGTTGCAGCCCTTGCCGAAGTGCGCATCGCCGGGCGCCCAATAGAATTGATTGTCGATGTAGACCCGGAAATTCCGGAAGTCCTGATGGGTGACCCGTTACGCCTTTCTCAGATTTTCACAAACTTGATAAACAATGCGACCAAATTCACGGAAAGTGGAAGCATTACGCTGAAGATCAAGCAGGAACAGGTGCTTGGAAATAATGTTAAGCTGTCGTTTAGCGTTATTGATACGGGTATCGGCATGACGAGCGAGCAACTGCAGCATTTGTTTAACGCATTCACGCAGGCGGATGGCTCTATTACCCGCAAGTACGGGGGAACTGGACTTGGTCTTGTCATTTCGAAATCGCTTGTGGAACTCATGGGGGGTGAACTGCGTGTCGAAAGTGAATATGGAAAGGGTTCAAAGTTCTTCTTTACGATAACGCTTGCTCTTGCTTCACAGGTGGCTGTTCCAAAATGGAAGTCTGTTTCGACATTTAAAAACAAGAATGTTTTGTTGGTGGACGACTGCGAAAGACTGCGAGCTGTTTTGAGGCATTATTTGACGAAGTTGCGCTGCGTTGTTGAAGAGGCTGCTTCTGTGGATGAAGCTTTGGATTTGATACAAGCTCACGAAGAAGCGGGGGAGACTCCGTACGATTTCTTTATTGTCGATTATCAGATGCCCATTATGAACGGGTTTGATTTTGTTCAGGGCTTGCCCGCAAACATGAGGATTATTCCGAAAATTCTCATGCATCCAATTCACTTTGACGAGAAAAATTATCATCTGGCGTCAGAAATCGGTTTCAATAGCTGTGTCGCTAAACCGCTGCAGATAAGCTCCTTGCTAAGTGCTATGCAAGAAGCGGTTAATGAAAAACTCACGTATCAGAAAGCTCAAAAAGTTGAGAAAAATAAGATATTCTTCAAGGAAGCGAAGATTCTCCTCGTTGAAGATAATGAGATGAACCAGGATTTGGCTGTATCGCTTTTGAACAGCGTGGGACTTGCGACAATGGTTGCCGCAAATGGTAAAATCGCACTTGATTTGCTCAAAAAAGATGCTTTTGACTTGGTACTAATGGATATCCAGATGCCTGTGATGAACGGTCTTGATGCCACAAGGGCGATTCGTAATCGCTCCGATGAGTATTTCAAGAATGTACCGATTATAGCCATGAGTGCAAGAGCTTTCCAAAAGGACCGCGACGATTGTCTCCATGCGGGCATGAATTCTTACATCGCGAAGCCGATTGATCCGATGATGCTTTATGCGGAACTTGCCAAGTATTTACAAGTGGCGGATAAGATTCCAATGGCAGCAAGTGTTAGCGAAACAGAAAATACATCTGTAAGTACTGATGATAGTGCTGTCGCTATGTTCCAAAAGGTGCGCAACTTCGATGCGGCGGCAGGTCTTTACCACGCCAATGACAACAGGAATCTGTATTTCAAGATTATTCAGGGCTTTGTTCGTGATTACGGTGGTGAAGTTCTTAAACTGAAAAAATCTTTTGAAGGTGCTGATTTCGAAGAATCGACGCGCATTGTTCATACGATTAAGGGGCTTTGTGGAACGATTGGTTCGTATCACGTGCAGACGCTTGGTGTTATGCTTGAAAATTCGTTGCTCAAGAAAGAGCAAAATTATAGCGAATACAATGCGTTTATAGATGCTCTCGAAGATTTAATTGACGATTTGAAAATTGTCTTGCAAAATATCGCAGCTGAGCAGTCGAACGCTGCCGTTATTATCAAGCATGTGGATCCTGAAGCCATAAGCAAGCTTACTCAAGCTATAGAAGAACTTAAGCCGGCTGTAGAATCTTGCTCGCTGACCGCCTGCAAACGCATTCTCGATTCGCTCGATGAGATCATGTTCTCGCAGGAGCAGGAATCACTTTTGCAGAAACTGCATAACCAGATTGACGATTACGATTTTACGGCTGCCGAAGCAAGCCTCAAGAGCTTGGAAGAGACGATTAAAGAACCATCGCAGCCATAAACGCAAGCACGACAATCACCACAGCGACAATCGTGAGCGGGCTTGATTTTTTCTTCTTTTCGCCGAATTCATTTTCGACAATTTCATCGTAGTCGGGGAGGTCGAGGTCGCTGTATTCAGCGCCTTCTTTCCAGCCGGTGTTCTTGTCGCTCCCGCAGTGGGGGCAGAAGGTCGCGCCTTGTTTCAATTCGGCGCCGCAATGAGGACAAATCATAGTAGGCAGTGGGAAGTAGACTGTAGGAAGTTGGAAGTGTCATCCTCGACCAAGCGTAGCGCGGAAGGGGATCTAACCGGGAATCACCATTTATTTTGTGAATTTATATCGTCCCAGAAGGTCGAAGTAACGGGCCTTGGGAAGCATTTTAACAGGCTTTACAGCTTTGCGGAGAGAGGATGTTTTGTTGGCATCAATAAAAAAGTATTCGGCGCTAGGATGGTCCAGGTTTCCTATGGTCATGCTTATGGAAAAGCCTTTTTCGTTGGGATTGTATGACAATGTAGCGTAATTTTTTTCATTAGCATAGAGATAGCATTTTGTATCGTCGTTTGGGTCTGCCACATATAGCATTGTACTTGATTTCGAGTTAACTTTATAACCCATTTGTCTCCCATAGCTTTCGTCTTTAGATATAAGCGTATCCGGTTTTAATATAAATTCAGTAAGTTGATGGTAGTCGGGTTGTTCTATTTCTTGACTGATGTAATCGGGTGTAGCTTTAATAGTGAGTGTGCCATCAAATAGTACCCCGTCTTGATAAATTGATTGTACATAGCACAAGGTATCTTTAGCTTCACATTTGGTCAAAATGTATTCTGTGCCTGTATTTTTCAAAGACGATTTATCAGCATCAGGATAAAAGTATAGAATTTGTTCTTTTTCGCCTTTCTCGCGAACCTCAGTAACCTTGCCGTTGGTATAAATGTATTTCTGGGTAGACGATTTAGTGTATACTGAATCTACATAGATATTCGGGTCTATTCTAAGATTTGGGTTTGCATTCATACTAAATGCAGCCTCTGTGCATTTGTTTGCAAATGCAGCCGCATTAAGAGTCAACATGGTAAAAGAAACTAGGAACAAAGATTCTCGAATCATGGATTTTCTCCTTAATTTACTCTAAATATAATAAAAACGCGCGGTTTTACCCGTGCGGTTCTAAAAGCAAATCAGCTATCCCGTGAGCGACAAAGCCCTCGGTATTAACCGAGGGCGTTTGCGAGAGTGAGCGCCACTCACATATTTCTATGTGATTCTAGGCGCGAACGGTCTCATTAGAGCTTGTCGTTGGAGCCGAGCACATCCACGATCTTGTGCATGTACATCTTCTTCATGTTTTCACGAGCCGGCTTGAGGTACTGGCGCGGGTCGAAGTGTTCCGGATGTTCG
>Ga0310695_10000503_pt1:0-97500 | contig 102000 bp, 83 predicted proteins | sample RumenRJG_04DNA_FD_203882 | JGI IMG/M metagenome (GOLD analysis project Ga0310695, IMG submission 203882) | Bovine rumen microbial communities from Lethbridge, Alberta, Canada - RJG_04 (v2) (version 2) | ecosystem: Host-associated > Mammals > Digestive system > Stomach > Rumen | place...
TCGGTCACATACGTGGGTATGCTCCCGTCGCCACGCCGCCCAAATACTCGTACTAGGGGCATTTTGACGCGCCTAAGCAGCGCGGGCGGGCGTTCCACCACGCCCGCGCATTTAGTTTTTTAAACTTGCTTCGGTAGCTGAAGTGGAAATTTACAGCGCGCTTTGCGCGCGAGAAAAAAATAGAGCGCGCCGCTTCGCATGGGCGCAGTTCTATTTTTTTTGATGTAAATTTGTGCGGACAGCTGAAGAACGTTCGGGTAAATGACAGGGGAAGAACCGAAAAATTTTGCGGGAGCAAAATCGGTTCTTGGGGGCGTGAGCCCCCACAATGCCGTGCAGGCTGTTAGCCTGCCTTGCGGCGTCTGTACGCCGCAAGTGCGAGGGCTATCAGCCCAAACAGACTTGCCCACTCGGCGGGTTCGGGGATGTAGGAGGCGGCGCTGTTCCAGAGATATCCGCCGGCGTCGATGCCCCAGTCGCCGTCGAGCAAGGTTTCGCTGCCGGGGGCGTAGCCCTTGACGGTTAGCGAAGCGCCGGCGGTGGGCAATGTGATAACGCCCGAAGCGGCGATGATAGACTCGTCGATGCCGAGCTTTACCGTGCCGTTCAAGAATTCGTAGAACGTGAGAACCGAGGTGCAGGCCTTTCCGCCGTAGTTGCTGACGCCGCCAAATTCAACGGACGCGCCGTTGAGGTAAACGTCGAGGTTCGTCCTTCTGAGGAACTGAATTGTGCTGAATTGGTAGGCGGACTCGTCGGCAGTAAGGTGGATCTTGCCGGTGAGAAGATCGCCCGCGTTGGTGCCCTTTGCGTTTACGAGAATCTGCGGAGTCTTGGCAAGGTTCGCCGCCGAGGAGAGATAGAGGTTCGCCGCTACGCCGCCCTCGCCGCCACTGTAAAAGACGAGCCAATTGGTGTCGAGCACGGAAGTTTCGTCAACAGTGGTTACGCCGCCTGCCGCGACGCCAATGCCGCCGCTGCCGCTCGTTGTTCTCGCGATGGCGGAATTTTGGAGTGTCAAAGTGGCGTGTAGCGGCATGAGCGCATAGGCGGCGCTCGACGAAGAGTCGGTGAGAAGCCCGCCGTCAACAACGGTGTTCGCCCTGATGTAAGACGAGGCGTTGCTCGAGTGTGAGCCCGCGTTTATGTTAAGGGTACCTTTAATCGTGGAAGCCTTGTAGATGTCAAATTGCTTCGGGGTGGTGGCTACAATGTTGACGGTCGCGCCGGCGTCGACGGTGATCGCGGAGTTCGAGAAATCGGACGAGTGAGCAACGGTAACGTCGTTCGTGCCGCCGGTAAAATGGACGTCGACACTCGACGCGGTCTTCGGGGCGAGCGCCGAGGAAAGGGTGAGCTTGGTTCCGCTGAGCTCAATGGCGTTGGCCCTGACGGCGCCCGAGAAGTTCGCGATTGTCGTGTTGAGGAAAAGCGTGCCGGCGACATTGAGGTTGCCCGCGACACTGAAGAGCGAGTCGGAAACCGTGAGCGCGGAATTGCGCCCCGAAACGGTGAGGTTACCCGCAAAGTTCGCGGTTATGCCCTCGCCAAAAGAAATAACCCTGCCGAACTTTTTGATGGACGCGCCGCCAACAATTTTATCAACCGTATAGAGGTCAAAGGTTGTGGCGGTGTTGTTGAAATTCACAGTGCCCGTGGAGCTTGTCGCGGCGTTGAAATAAAAGCCCAAGGCGAAGCTAACGGTATCCGAATAATCGTTGAAGTTAAAGGGCATAGTGCCAGCGGCTTCGCCAAATGTTATGGACGTTCCGTCGAGGGTGAAGTTCATGTTGCTGTGATTGCCGCCGCTGCCAGAGACAAGAAAGTTCTGGTTCATCGTGAAGTCGTGGTCGACGGCGATGTAGCAGTTCACAAGAGAGTTGTTCGTAGTGCTGCCGTTTTTCCCTTTCCAGAGGGCGGCGTCGGGAATGTTGGTCGTCCAAGTTGACGTGTCCCAAATTTCCCACGAGGACATCAGCGTCGGATTTTCGGGGTCGTCGGACGCGTTGATGTTGGTGAAAGCTTGTAAGCCGCAGCAGACGCCGCCACAAGCGATATCGAGGTAATAAGCTTTTTCATAAATTTTCTATATTATGAATTATAAATCGCCCCCAAAGAGCATAGTGCCCCCTTTGAAAAGTAATATCTTTTTAGACTAATAATATGGCTACGCAAGAAAAAAATTAAAAAAACCACGAGAGAGAGGGAGGGGGGGGTAAAATACTATAAACCAATTAGTTATTTTTTTAATTTATCCAATCACTCTTTTTTGGAAGTTGTTTCATCTCCCTTTCCATTTACATCAAAAAAATAGAACTGCGCCGCAGGCTGGCAGCCTGCACGGCATCGTGGGGGCTCGCGCCCGCAGGCTAGCAGCCTGCACGGCATCTTGGGGGCTCGCGCCCCCAAGAACCGATTTTGCTCCCGCAAAATATTTCGGTTCTTCCCCTGTCATTTATCCAAGCGTTCTTCAGCTGTCCGCGCGCTCTACAAAAAAATACTGCGCGCGAGCGGCAGCAATGCGCGCTGTAATATCACAGCATGCCCCGCATACCCAAAAGACCATTCGCACGCTCCCCGCGCAAAACTTCCCTCCCGCGCCCCTCTACATCAAAAAAAATAGAACTGCGCCCAACGCGAAGCGGCGCGTTCTATTTTTTTCTCGCGCGCAAAGCGGCAGGCTAGCAGCCTGCACGGCATCGTGGGGGCTCGCGCCCCCAAGAACCGATTTTGCTCCCGCAAAATATCTCGGTTCTTCCCCTGTCATTTATCCGAATATTTTTCCCTGCCCCCTCTACATCAAAAAAAATAGAACTGCGCCCATGCGAAGCGGCGCGTTCTATTTTTTTTCTTGCGCGCAAAGCGCGCTGTAATTTTCCACTTTAACCCGAAAGCAAATTTAAAAAGCTAAATGCGCGGGCGTGGTGGTACGCCCGCCCGCGCTGCTTAGGCGCGTCAAAGTGCGGCTTAGGCGAGTATTTGGGCGGAATGGCGCAGGGAGCATACTCACGTATGTGACCAAGCACATTCCGACCAAAGCGGAGCATAAGCCGTGCTTTCACGCGCCCCCAAAACCGCGAACTTCCCTACCTAATCACCCTCGCCCCCGAGTTGGTTTCTGCCAAGCGCTTGACTTCTTCCAGTCTTGCAGTACTTGTGTCGCCGGGGGTGGTCATGGCGAGGGCGCCATGCGCGGCGCCATAATCGACGGCAAGCTGCGGGTTGTCGAGCTCCATCATTCCGTAGATGAAGCCCGAGGCGAAAGAATCGCCGCCGCCGACGCGGTCGAAGATTTCGAGGGCGGGGCGTTTCTTGGACTCGTAGAAGTTGCCGTCCGCCCAGCAGATCGCGCTCCAGTCGTTCGAGCTCGCGGAGCGGACTTTGCGCAGGGTTGTGGCGGTCGCCTTGAAGTTCGGGAATTTTTTGACGGCGTTTTTAATCATGTTTTTGAACGCCTCGACGTCGATGTTGGAGATGTTTTCGTCGAGACCCTCGACCTCGAGACCGAGGCACGCGGTGAAGTCTTCCTCGTTGCCGATCATCACGTCGACGTATTTGGCGATTTCGGAGTTTATCTCGACGGCGCGCTTCTGCCCGCCGATGTCCGCCCAAAGCGACGGGCGGTAGTTGAGGTCGTAGGAGACGATCGTGCCGTATTTCTTGGCGGCTTTTGCCGCCTCGAGAACGACCTCGCCGGTCGTGGCGGAAAGCGCGGCGAAGATTCCGCCGGTGTGGAACCAGCGCACGCCCTGCTTGCCGAAAAGCTCTTCCCAGTCGATGTCGCCCGCCTTGAGCTGCGACGCGGCGGAGTTGCCTCTGTCGGAGCAGCCAAGCGCGCCGCGTATGCCGAAGCCGCGCTCGGTAAAGTTGAGCCCGTTGCGGACGTTTCTGCCCGCGCCGTCGGCTTTCACCCACTTCACGAAGTCCATATTGACGCCGCCCTGAAGAATGAAATCTTCGAGAAGATAGCCTACCTCGTTCTTGGCGAACGCGCTCACGAGCCCCGCGCGGAGCCCAAAGCACTTGCGCAGGCCGCGCGCGACGTTGTACTCGCCGCCGCCCTCCCACGCGCGGAACGAGCGCGCGGTTCTGATGCGGTCGTCGCCCGGGTCGAGGCGGAGCATAACCTCGCCGAGCGAGACGATGTCGAATTTTACGGAGTCTTTTGATTTTGTTTTCATATAATTTTTTTCCTTTTTTAAGTTAAATTTTCATCGCGCTTTTTCTTATGATGAGCTCGCCCTCGGAAAGCACGACGCGCGGGGCGGAGCTCTCCATGACGGCGGCGAAGCACTCCTTGGCGAAGAGCTTTACGGGCTGCCTGAACGAGGTTATCGACGGAATGTAGTTGGCGGCGGAGGGAATGTCGTCGAAGCCGGTTATCGCGACGTCCTCGGGCACGCGCACGCCCGCCTCGTGGAATTTTTTCACAAGACCCATGGCGATTGTGTCGGTCGCGCAGACGACCGCCTCGGGCAGGCTTCCGGCGCCGCGCTTCAAGAGGTCGAGGGCGATTTTCCCGCCTGCTTTGAAGTCGCCGTCGTCCTCTTTGGGCAGGAGAATTTCGACCTCGACGCCGAACTCGCGCCCGGCTTCTGCGGCGGCGGCGGAGCGCAAATCGTAGGCGGAAATTCCGCGCGTGGCGAACGCGATTCGCCGCAAGCCCAAGTCTTTGACCAAGTGCGCCAAGATTTTCCGCATGGCGTCGGATTCGTCGACGCTTATCGAAAGGGCGAGGTTTGGGTGCGAGCCGTGCCCGATGCGCGCGATCGGAATGTCGCGGAAGGCGTCCGTCCAAGAGAGGTCGCCGAACGAGCCGAGGATAATTATGCCGTCGACGGAATGCTTGTAGAGCGGGAGAAGGTCGGACTCGCAGGGCTTTCTGTTCTGGAAGCCGACGAGCAAAAGCGAATAATTGTGCAAATGCGAAAGCTCCTGAAGCTCGCCGATGAGGAACGAAAAATACGGGTCGCTGAAATCGTAGGCGACAATCCCGACGGTGCGGCTTTTCTTGCCCTTCAAAATGAGCGCGGCGGGCGAGGGCACATAGTTCATCTCCTTCGCCACGCGCAGGATTTCCTCTATCTTTTTCGGGTGCACGCCGATCTTGTGCGCCTGCCCCGACAACACGCGCGAGACAAGCGATGTCGATACGCCGATGCGCTTTGCGATGTCTCTTTGTGTCGTTTTCATTTTCCCGCCAAATAGAGCCGCCACAGGCGCGGAAAAGCGCGTCGCGGCCATAGAAATTGCTTGACGAAACTCAAACGTTTGAGACGATTTTAGTCAATGGAAAAATTCATTTCTGACGATTTTCTTCTCGAAAATAAATACGCGCGGGAGCTCTACCACGAGTTCGCGGAAAACCTCCCGCTGATAGACTTCCACTGCCACCTCGACCCCGCGGAAATCGCCGAGGACAAGCATTGGGACAATATCGCGCAGGTGTGGCTCGGCGGCGACCACTACAAATGGCGCCTGATGAGAAGCAACGGCGTCGACGAAAAATTCTGCACCGGCGACGCCCCCGACCGCGAGAAATTCCAAAAGTTCGCCGAGGCGATGCCCTATATGCTCCGCAACCCGATGTACCACTGGTGCCACTTGGAGCTTGCGCGGTTCTTCGGCATCGACGACGTCCTGCTCTCGGGAGACACCGCCGAGGAAGTCTGGCAGCGCGCGAACGAGGCTCTCCGAAACGGGCTCTCCGCGCGCGAGTGCATGCGGCGCGGAAACGTTGAGGCGGTCTGCACGACGGACGACCCGACCTCCGACCTCGCCCGCCACGCTGAAATCGCCAAGAGCGGCTTCGAGGTTAAAGTTCTGCCGACTTTCCGCCCCGACAAGGCGTTCGCGATCGAAAGCCACGACTATATAAAATACCTCGAACAGCTCGAGGCCGCGACGGGCATCGAAATAAAATCCTACTACGACCTGCTCGCGGCGATAAAGCAGCGCCACGACTTTTTCCACGAGCGCGGCTGCCGCGTCTCGGACTACGGAATCGAGACCGTGTGCTTCAAAAACTCGTTCTACTACGAGGTCGAGGACACTTTCAAAAAGGCGATAAATTCGAGCGAGCATCTCGCCGCCGACGAAGTCGTCGCGTTCAAGTCGGCGATCCTGCTCGAGTGCGCGTCGATGGACTACGAAAAAGGCTGGGTTCGCCAGCTGCACATCGGGGCGATCCGCAACAACAACTCAAAGATGTACCAAAAGCTCGGCCCCGACGCCGGCTTCGACTCAATCGGCGAGGCGAACTTCGCCAAGCCCCTGGCGCGGCACCTCGACAAAATCGCCGAAATGGGCAACCTCGGCAAAACGATTATCTACAACATCAACCCCAAAGACAACGAGATGATCGGCTCGATGCTCGGGAATTTTCAGGACTCGTTCTGCGCGGGCAAGCTTCAGCTCGGCGCGGCGTGGTGGTTCCTCGACAGCTACGACGGCATGCGCCGCCAGCTCGAGGCGCTCTCGAATTTGTCGCTGCTGGGCAGGTTCGTCGGAATGCTGACGGACTCGCGCTCGTTCCTGTCCTACGCGAGGCACGAGTACTTCCGCAGAATCCTCTGCAACCTGCTCGGATCGGAAATGGAGCGCGGGCTTCTACCGCGCGACATGGCCCTCGTGGGCAAGCTCGTTTCCGACGTTTCATACAACAACGCCAAGGCGTATTTCGAGATTTAACAAAGCCCGACCCTTTCCGCGCGCCGCCAAGTTTCTTGACGGCGCGTTTTTTTTCGCGATAATGCGGGCATGAAAAAAGTAATCGCGCTAATCGCGTTCGCGGCGGCCGCATATTGCGGGCTTTGCGCGGCGGAAGAATTGCAAGCCGCAAAACGCCCCGCAAAAATCGGCGGCGAAAATGTCGAGGCGTTCGTATTCGATGGAAAGACCCGCGACGCCTCCGCGCGCTTCGACTTCCCCGCGCCCGCAAGCGGCGCAGCCGGCGTCAACCTGAGAATCCGCGCCGCCGCGACCGAAAAAACCCGCGGGGGCGAATTCGTTTTCCGCGCGAAAATTTTTCAAATCGACCCCGCCTCGGGGGAGGAAACAAACGCCCTCGCCTGCCCGCCCGTCCGCGCGAAGCTCTCCGACAAGCCCGAGTGGGTCGAGCTTGAATCGTGCTATTTCCACAAGGCGGGAATGAAAGTCGCCGCCACCGTCGAGCGCAAAACCGACGACGAAGCCGACAACACCGAATACTCCGCGGCGGTTGTCGGCGCGGAAATTTCGCCGGTCAAAAAACCGCCCGAGCCGATGTCGGTTCAAAAGAGCCCCGCGTACAATTCGTGGCCGATGATTCAGGCTCTCGGCAACAGGCTCGTCTGCGTTTACTCGCGGGGGCTGCGCCACACAATATCCGATGGCGAGCGCGGAAGCTTCGCCCGCTACTCCGACGACTTCGGCAAGACGTGGTCGGAAGAGATCGCCGTCGCGAACGACCCCGACTACGGCGAAGTTCCGATCGGCAAGGGGCTCGACGAAAACGGCAACATGCTCGTGTGGATTCGCTGCCTTTCGAAAGTCAAGGGCAAGGCGTCGTTCCACCGGCTCTTCCGCTCCGAAAACGGCGCCGAATTCAAGCCCGTATCGCGCCCGAGCCTCTCGCCGCGCCCGATGCAAATCACCGACGTTTTCCGCGTGCCGAATGTCGGGCTGATGTCGCTTTGGTTCGCGACAAACTACGACAAAAAAACCGCGAAGCACAGCTGGGGCACGCTCGTTAGCAAAGACAACGGCGCGACGTGGACGCAGACGACGATCGAGAAAAATCTCGAGCTGTCCGAGCTGCCGACCGAGCAGGCGGCGGCGTATATCGGCGGCGGAAAAATTTTCGCCGTCGCGCGGACGGAATTTGCGGGCGGCACGACCGACTGCGCCCAATTCCAGCTGGAATCGTCCGACTTCGGGAAATCGTGGACGCGCAAAAGAACGAATATCGGCGACGTAAAAATTTCGACCCCGACGCTCGTTTACGACGAAAAGACGGGCGTTATAAGCAACTACTACTACCAGCGCGGCAGGGGAATTTTGAAGCGCCGCGCCGCGAAAGCCGACGCGATCTGGGGCAACCCGACCTCGTGGGGCGCGCCCGAAATCGTCGCTTTCGCGAGCGCCGACAACCACAACGCGGGCAACGCCAACGCGACGGCGATAGGCGGGCGCCACTTCATCGCCTACTATTCGGGAAACTCCAAAATAACCGAAGTGCTGGTCTCGGAAATCTCCGCGCCCGCCGGAGAAAAGGAAAAGGCGAGACCGCCGAAAAAATAAAACAAAAAACCGCGGCGAAACTAAGCCGCGGTTTTTGTTTAAGAAAAAAACTCCGCGCTACTCGATTTCGACGGAGAGAATTTTCTGCTCCTCGAGGGGCTTGTCCATAAAGCCCGTGCGGCAGCCTTCAATCTTCTGCACGACATCGTAGCCCTCGACGACTTCGCCGAAAATCGTGTGGTGCATGTGAAGCCACGGCGTGGGGACTGTCGTGATGAAGAACTGGCTTCCGTTCGTGCCGGGACCCGCGTTCGCCATGGCGAGCAAGCCGGGCTTGTCGAACGCGATCTCGGGCGAGCACTCGTCCTCAAAGGGCTTCCCCCAGACGGACTCGCCGCCGCAGCCCGTTCCGGTCGGGTCGCCGCCCTGTATCATAAAATCCTTGATTACCCTATGGAATATCACGCCGTCGTAATATCCCTTTTTGGCGAGCCCGACGAAATTTTCGCACGTCTTGGGCGCGGCGGAAGCGAAGAGGCGAAGCTTGATGTCGCCCCTGTTTGTCTTGATTGTCGCGAATGTGTTTTCGTTCATGTTTCTACTTTCTTTTTGCGATTTCGCAGGTCGGGAATTTCGGGCAGGAGGAGCACTCGACGATTATCTCGTTCGCCGACTTGCCCGGCGGGATAAACGGCAAAACGTGCTCGTCGTGCTCGACGACGACCTCGAGAAGATACGGTTTTTTCGACGCGAGCATTTCGGAAATGGCATCGTCCAAATCTTCGCGCCTGTAAACGCGGCGCGCAGCCCAGTCGTAGCCTTGCGCGATTTTCGGGTAGTCGGGATAGAGCGCGGAAATGTTTTCCGGGCCCGCGGGGTTTTTGGGGTCGCGCGAAAGCTCGGTGTTGCCGCGCGTGCCGCCGTACATCATGTCCTCCCACTGCATGACCATTCCGAGGAACTGGTTGTTAAGGAGCATAACCTTGACGGGCAGGTTTTCCATGACGGCCGTCGCCATTTCCTGAATGTTCATCTGGAACGAGCCGTCGCCGTCGATGTCAACGACCGCGCATTCGGGGCGCGCCGCCTTTGCGCCGAGCGCCGCCGGAAGCCCGAAGCCCATCGTGCCCGCGCCGAGCGAGCTTATGAACTGGCGCGGCTTCGAGAACACGAAATTCTGCGGAGTCCACATCTGGTGCTGCCCCACTCCCGTACTGACAAGCACGCCGCCCTTTGAAATTCTGTAGAGCGCGGCGATCGCCTCCTGCGAGGTGAGGTTTTTGCGCCGCCTGCCCGCGAACGGATAGACGTGCTGCGTTTTCCAGCACTTGACGCGCCCGAGCCAGTCGGAGAGGTCGGGCTTTGAAATTTTGTTTTTCTTGGCAAGCCCGAGCATTCTCGAGAGCGCGTTTTTGATCTCGCCGCACACGCCGAGATCGACCTTTACGTTTTTGTTCTGCTCGGCGTGGTCGATGTCGAGGTGGACGATTTTCGCCGAGGGCGCGAACTTCGAGACCGCGCCGGTTATGCGGTCGCTAAAGCGCGTGCCGAACGCGAGCAGAAGGTCGGAATTCAAGACCGCGCTGTTTCCCGCGAACGTCCCGTGCATGCCGAACCAGTAGAGGTTTTTGTCCTCGAGAGGGTCGACCGCGCCGATGCCCATGAGCGTCGTCGCGACGGGTATGCCGAAGTATTTTGAAAATTCGTCGAGCTCTTTCGCCGCATTTGCCGAGATGACTCCGCCGCCGGAATAAATCACAGGGCGCTTCGACGCCGAAACGAGGCGCAAAACCGCGAGCAGCTCCTCGTCGGCCGCGAGCGGAATTTTTTGCAGCCCGGGAAGATCGGGCTTGGCGTCGAAATTCGGGACGATTTTCGACTGCTGCACGTCCTTTGGAATGTCGATGAGAACCGGCCCGGGGCGCCCCGTCTTGGCGATGAGGAACGCCTCTTTGATGATCTGCGGCAGGTCTTTCGCGTCGAGCACGAGATAGCTGTGCTTGACCACCGGAAGCGTCATGCCGAAAACGTCGGTCTCTTGAAAGGCGTTCTTGCCGATGAGCGACTGGAAAACCTGCCCGGTTATCGCGACAATCGGAACGCTGTCCATGTAGGCGTCGGAAATCGCGGTGAGAAGGTTCATCGCGCCGGGGCCGCTCGTCGCCATGCAGACGCCGACCTTGCCCGTCGCGCGGGCGTATCCCTGCGCCATGAAGCCGCCGCCCTGCTCGTGGCGCGGCAAAACGACCCTTATCTTTTTCGTGCGCGTAAGGGCGTTGTGCATGTCGATGATCGAGCCGCCCGGGTACGCGAAAATGGTGTCCACGCCCTCGTTCTCGAGGCATCTCACGACAACGTCGACGCCTTTCATGGGCTGTTTTTCGGGGCGGGCTTTCGCCGCGGCGCTTCGGTTTGTTTTTTTCATATCGCCAAATATAGTATATTTAAACCCCGCACAATAGACGCGCGCGCGGCGCTCTTCAACAAAAAAATCCCGCCGCGCCATCCGCGCAAATTCCGTGTTGATTATGCCAGCGCTCAATGCTAAAACGATGCCATGAAGATTTTATACTACGACTGTTTCGCGGGCATAAGCGGCGACATGAACCTCGCCGCGCTCATCGACGCGGGCGCGGACGCGGGCGAAATCTCGCGCGAGCTCTCAAAGCTCGGGCTCCGCGGCTGGACGCTGAAAACTTCCAAAAGCTCGAAGAACGGAATTTTCGGAACGCGCGTAGATGTCGAACTCGAGGGCGAACATCGCCACCACGGGCACGAACACGAACACCGCCATGAGCACCGAAAATTTTCAGACATCAAGGCGATGATTTCCGCTTCCGCGCTCTCGGAAAACGTGAAAAAAAACGCGCTCGCAATCTTTGAAAAAATCGCCGAAGCCGAAGCGCGGGTGCATGGAAAGAGCATTGCCGACGTCGCGTTTCACGAGGTCGGCGCGGTCGATTCGATAATCGACATCGTGGGCTGCGCTGTCGCGTACGAGCTTCTCGGCATCGACGCGGCGCGCTCGTCGCCCGTCGAGCTCGGCGGCGGCTCGGTGAAATGCGCGCATGGAGTTTTGAGCGTGCCCGCGCCCGCGACGGCGATTCTCGCGAAATCGTTTAGCGCGAAAATCGGAGGGGCGAACCACGAGTGCACGACGCCGACGGGCGCTGCGATTATCGCGGCGATGTGCGGGGGCAAAGAGCTTCCGCAGCTTTGCGGGAAAATAATCGCGACCGGCGTGGGCGTCGGGCACCGCGACTGCCCGGAGCTTGCGAACATTCTGCGCGTGGCAATCTTCGAGACGGAGAGCGACTGCGCCGAAACCGAGACCGAGCGGCTCTGCGAGTTCGCCGCCAACATCGACGACATGTCGCCCGAACACGTCGCCTCGCTATGCTCAAAACTTTTCGAGGCTGGCGCGCTCGACGTCTGGAGCGAAAGCGTTGCGATGAAAAAAGGCAGGCTCGCGGTCAAAGTCTGCGCGCTTTCAAAAAAATTCGGCGCGGAGAAAATCGCCGCCGCGTACTTCGCGAACTCGACCACGCTCGGCGTGCGAAAGACGGAAGTCTCGCGCATAAGCGTGCCGCGCGAATCCGAGGTTTTTGAAAGCTCGCTCGGAAAAGTCCGCGTGAAAAAATCGTCGTTCGGAAAAACGCCGCGCGCAAAGCCCGAGTTTGACGACTGCGAAAAAATCGCAAATTCCCTCGGCATTTCCACAATGCGCGCCGCCGAAAAAATCGCCGATGAGTACAGGAATAGAAAAGCTTGAAACCCTGCTTGGCAATGAAAGCCGCGCCGCCGTCGCGCTCTCGGGCGGGCTCGACAGCTCCGCGCTGCTCGCGCTGTGCGCCGAAATTCTCGGCGCGCAAAACTGCCTCGCGCTGACCGCCCAAACGCCCTACACGCCGCGCGCCGAAGCGGAGAAAGCCGACAGCCTTTGCCGGCGCCTCGGCGTAAAGCGCGAAATTTTGCGCTTTGAAATTTTGCCCGAAATCAAATTCAACCCGCCCGACCGCTGCTACATCTGCAAGAAAAAAATTTTTTCCGAAGTAGCGCGCCGCGCCGCCGGGCTCGGCTTTCCCTCGGTGTTCGACGGCAGCAACGCCGACGACCTCTCCGACCACCGCCCGGGAATGAGGGCGCTCAAAGAGCTCGGAGTGCGAAGCCCGTTTCTCGAGGCGGGAATCGGGAAAGCGCAAATTGCGCAAATCGCGCAAAGGCTCGGGATCGAAGTCGTCCCGCCATGCGCGTGCCTGCTCACCCGCCTTGAACACGGCGCGCAAATCCGCCCCGAGACGCTCGGGAAAATCGACGAGGCCGAAAACTTTTTGCGATCTCTCGGCTTCGCCGCGTGCCGCGTGCGCGTCCACGGCGAATGCGCGAGGATAGAAATCGACCCCGCGCTTTTTGACAAATTCTGCGACAAAAAAATATTTTCCGATGTCCGCGCAAAACTGCGCGGGATTGGATTCAAACACTCCGCGCTCGACCTCGCGGGCTACGCGCGCGGCTCGATGAACAAATGAAAAAAATAGACTCCATTCTGAAAGATTTTAAAAGCGGGGCGATCTCGCTGCCGCGCGCGAAAAAGGCGATTGAAAATCTCTCGATCGCGCCGCTCGCGCACGCGAATATCGACATCGACCGCCTGCGCAGAACCGGCGCTGGCGAAGTAATTTTCGGCGCAGGAAAGACGAACGCGCAAATTTTGGAAATTATGCAAACTCTGCTCTCGCGCGGGCAAAACGCCCTCGCGACGCGCCTTTCCGAAAGCGCGATGTCGGCCGTAAAAAAACATTTTCCAAAAGCCGAAATTTTCGAGGCCGCCGCCATGGCCGCCGTTTACGCGAAAAAGCCCGCGCGGAAAAAAGGGCTTGTCGCGGTGGTGTCGGCGGGAACGTCGGACATGCGCGTCGCGGAAGAGGCGAGGGTCGCGGCGGAATTTCTCGGAAGCAGGGTCGAGACGTTTTACGACTGCGGCGTGGCGGGGCTAAACAGGCTCGCGGCGGCGGTAGAAAAAATCCGCAAGGCGCGGGTTGTAGTGGCGGTCGCCGGAATGGAGGGCGCGCTCGCGAGCGTCTTGGCGGGGCTTGTGAAAGCGCCCGTGATCGCGGCGCCGACGAGCGTCGGATACGGGGCGAGCTTCGGCGGGCTCGCGGCGTTTCTGGCGATGGCGAACTCGTGCGCGAACGGCGTTAGCATTGTGAACATCGACAACGGCTTCGGCGCGGGCTACAACGCGCACCTGATAAACACCCTCAAATAAAATGAAAAAAAATCAGGAAAAGATAACGTGGTTTATGCCGCCCGCCCCGCGCGCGTTTCTCTTGGAAAAGCCGCGCGCGCTCCCCGAAAACTGCGAGCTTTTTTCGTGCGGGCGCGACGCGCTCCTCGCGGCGCTGGAGCTTGAAAAATTCCGCGCCCCGCGCAAAGTCTGGCTGCCCGAATTTTTCTGCCCCGCGCTCTCGCGAAATCTCGCGCCCAACGCCGAATTTTACCAAGACTACCCGTCCGAGCCCGCGCCGCGCTTTGAAACCCTAAAGCCAAAAAAAGGCGACGCCGTTGTGGCTGTAAATTTTTTCGGGCTTCGCGACCCCGAAATTTGGGAAAACTTTTTCGCCTCGCGCGCCGATGTCTTGGCGATCCGCGACAACTCGCACGCGCCGTTTTGCGGGGAGTCGGCCAATCCGCCGTCGGGGTACTCGTTCGCGTCGCTTCGCAAGACGCTGCCTCTGCCCGACGGCGGCTGCCTTTTCGGGAAAAATTTAAAGGCGCGGAAAATTTTTCGCGAGGGCGGGGAGTCCGCGCCGTTCGCGCAAAAAGCCCTCGCGGCGGCCGCGCTTTGCGGGGTTCTCGGCTACCGCCCCGAAGTCGAAAAGCTCTACTACGAGGGCGAGAACGCGCTCGAGGGGAAGCGCGGGGTATCGCGCATTTCAAAATATTCCGCCGAAATTTTCGCGCGGCTCGACATCGAAAAAATCGCGCGCAGAACCTTGCGGAATTTGCTCGTCTTTCGCGGAAATTTCGAGGGCTTTGGAAAGTGCCGCGAGCTTGGAGCCTCGCCCGCGGCGGCGATTGACCCGTTCCGCGCGTTCTGCCCGACGCTGAAATTTTCGGACCCTCTGCTTCGCGACAAATGCCACAACGCGCTTTTCGAGATCGGCGCGATGCCGTCGATTTACTGGGGCGGGCTCGGGCGCGGAGCGTCGGCGCGCTCTCGCGAGGAGTCGAACACGCTGCTTTCAATTCCGCTCGACTTCCGCCACTCGCAGGCCGACGCCGCGCGAATCGCGGAATTTATCTCGGGGCTTTGCGCCGCCCGATGAGCCACCCGTTTTCGCCGAGATTTTTCAGCGTCGATTTTGAAATTTTCTCGCCGTTTTCCCCGCGCACGAGCGGGCAATGGAAGAACTCGGGAATGTCAAACCCGAGCGCCTCGTAGAGCAAAATTTGCCGCGCGGTCGAAAGAAGCAAATCGGCGCCGCGCACGACTTCGGTTATTTTCATCGCGGCGTCGTCGGCGACGACCGCGAGCTCGTAGGAGGGCGCGCCGCGTTTTCGCCAGACGAGAAAGTCGCCGAAATCCTCGCCCGCGACAAATTTCACCGCGCCGAAATTGTTGTCGAAAAATTCGACCGCCCTGCCGCGCGGAACGGCGAAGCGCCAGTTTTGCGCTTTTGCATCGCGAACATCGGAGGCCTTTGCGGGCTTTGCGCGGAGCGATTGCGGGAAGATCGGCTCGGGCTCGCAGAAGCCGAAAACGCGCTTTGGGGCGGCGCCGAGTTTTTTTACGTCGGCGCGCGACGCGTCGGAAACGTAGAGCAGCCCCGCTTCGGAAAGCCGCTCGACAAGCGACCAATAATAGCCAAAGCGCAGGCTCTGCTCGTATGGCGCAAACTCGCCGCCGCCCGCGCCGACGCCCTCTTGCCAAGTCAAGCCCTCGGCGCGCAAATCCTCGACGGCGGCTTCGGCGTATTCGCGCGTGCAGCGGTCGAGGTCGATGTCCTCCATTCTGAACACGACGACACCGCCGCGTTGGCGCGCCCTCTCGCACGCGGTGCGGAATGTCGCAAGATGCCCCGCGTGCAGAAAGCCCGACGGCGTCGGGGCGATGCGCCCCCGATATTGAGGGGAAATGCTCATTGCTTCTTTGAAAAGTTCGCGTCGAGAAATTCGCGCAGGCGCTTCGCGGTCTCCGCGCCGACGCCCTCGACCTCTTGCAATTTTTCGACGCCCGCCGACTTCACGCGGGCGATCGACCCGAAATGTTTTAGAATCGCCGCCTTTCGCTTTTCGCCAAGCCCGCGGAAATCGTCGAGAATGCTCTCGCGGATTTTTTTCGAGCGCAGAGATTCGTTAAACGAGTTTGCGAAGCGGTGGGCTTCGTCGCGCACGCGCTGCAAAAGGCGCAGGCCCTCGTCGCGGCGCGGCAAAAGAATTTCCTCGAGGTTTTCGTTCACGATGGTCTCCTCGCGCTTGGCGAGCCCCGCGACTTTCGTCGGCTTTATCCCGGCTTCGTCGAACGCCGCGAGCGCGGAGACCACCTGCCCCTTTCCGCCGTCGATGAGAACGAGGTCGGGCATCGGAGAGCCCTCGCCATGCAGGCGGCTGTATCGCCTGCCCACGACCTCGCGCATCGCGCGGAAGTCGTCGTTGCCCATGAACGATTTTATTTTGAAGCGCCGGTATTTTTGCCGCGCGGGCTCGCCGCCCTCGAAGCGCACGCACGAGGCCACGCAAAAGCTTCCAGAAATGTGCGAGATGTCGAAGCACTCTATCGCGCGCGGCTCCGACTTCATTTTGAGCGCCGCTTTGAGAGACTTTAAGGCGAGCTTCGCGACCTCGGGCGCCGAGCGCGAGATGTCGGCGCTTTCGGCGGCATGGGCGTTCGCCGCCCTGGTCTCGGCGATGGCGGAAATTATGTCGCGCCACTTCGCGGCTTTTTCGTAATCCATGGCGTCGGACGCCTCCCGCATTTTTTCCCGCGCCTGTTTTACGGCTTCGTCGTCGCGCCCGCGCAGATAGTCTATCGCGAGCTTTACCCTTTCGGCGTATTCCTCGCGCGTTACGACGTTCGCGAAGCCCGAAATTTCCGCGCGGGCGTCGTCGTACAAAATCCATTTGCCCGATTCGTCCTTTTTCGGGTGCGCGTCGGAAAGGAGGATTCCGAATTTCTTTTTAATCTCGCCGAGCGCGCTGCGCAGCGCGGCGGAGCCGATGTAGGGCCCGAAGTAAAGCGAGCGGTCGTCGTTTCTGTGGCGCGCGAAAACAAAGCGCGGCAGCGGCGAAAACATCTCCACGCGCAGGTGCAGAAAATTTTTGTTGTCCTTTTCGAGCGTGTTGTAGCGCGGCTTCCACTTTTTGATGAGCGCGCTTTCGAGCACGAGGGCGTCGGCCTCGGAGCGCGTCGTGTAGAAGTCGAAATCGGCGATGCACTTTGCAAGCGAGGCGACTTTCGGATTGTACGCGCGCTTTCTATACGACGCCGTAAAATACTGCCCCACCCTGCGGCGCAGGTTCACCGCCTTGCCGATGTATATCACGTTCCCGAGCGCGTCTTTCATGACATACACACCGCTCGACGTCGGAAGCGAGGCGACTTTTTCTCTCGGGGACTCGCGCGATTTTTCCATGCGAATTTAAAACAGCGACAGCTGCCCGAAGTTGCTTTCCCCGCCGTCCGGCTTCTGCGCGCGCGGGGCTTTGCGGCGCTTTTGCATTCCGAGGTGCTCGGCTATTCCGCTCCCCTCGGACTCGAGCTCGGAAAGCACGCGCTTTGCCCTGTCGATGACTTTTTGCGGCAGCCCCGCAAGCCGCGCGACCTGTATGCCGTAGGATTTGTCCGCCGCGCCCTTTTCGATTTTTCTGACGAAGATAATCTCGTCGTTCCACTCCTTGACGCACACGCGGAAATTTTCGAGCCGCGGAAGAGAGTCGGCAAGGCGCGTGATCTCGTGGTAGTGCGTGGCGAAAAGCGTTTTCGGGCCCTTGTCGCCGCCGCCGTGGATAAACTCCGCGACTGCCCACGCGATGCTGAGCCCGTCGTAGGTGCTCGTGCCGCGCCCGATCTCGTCGAGGATAATCAGCGAGCGGTCGGTCGCGTTGTTGAGAATGTTCGCGGTCTCGTTCATCTCGACCATGAATGTCGAGTTGCCGCGCGAGAGTTCGTCGGAGGCGCCGACCCTGCTGAAAATTCTGTCGACGACGCCCATTTTGCATTTCTTCGCCGGAACAAAGCAGCCGATCTGCGCCATGAGCGCGATGAGCGCGACCTGCCTTATGTAGGTCGATTTCCCCGCCATGTTCGGCCCCGTTATCAGGGCGATTTGCGTTTCGGTCGACGAGAGAAAAACGTCGTTTGGCACGAACGATTCCGAACGCGCCGTTCCGCGCGAAGAGCCGCGCAGCATTTGCTCGACGACGGGGTGCCTGCCGTCCTCAATCTCGATTGTGTCGGAGGCGTCGACGGACGGCTTGCAATAGTTCCACTCGCGCGAGAGCGACGCCCAGCCCGCGAACAAATCCGCCTGCGCGAGAATTTCCGACGCGTCGGCGAGATCGCCCGCGCGGAGCAAAACGCGCCCGACAAGCTCGAGAAAAATCTCTTCCTCGCGCCGCTTCGACAGCTCGTCGGCGTGGAGAATTTCGCGCTCCTTTTCGCGAAGCTCGGCGGTGGTGAAGCGCTCGGCGTTCGTCATCGTCTGCCTGCGGATATAGTCGGGCGGGACGAGCCCGAGGTTTGATTTCGTCACCTCGATAAAATATCCGAACGCGCCGTTGTATCTTATGCGGAGATTTTTTATCCCCGTGCGCTCCTGCTCCGACCGCTCGAGATCGGAGAGCCACGCGAGGTTGTCGCTCGAGAGCGCGCGCAGGCGGTCGAGCTCTTCGTCGAAGCCCCCCCTTATCGCGCCGCCGTCCTGAATTTTCGGCGGAACGTCGTCGGACAGCGCGCGGCCAAGCAGCGAAAGGGTGTCGGAGAAATCGCCTATGCCCGCGGCGAGCCCGGCGCAAAGGCTGCCGCCCGTCTCGTTGAGCGCGGCGCGTATCGGCTCGAACTGCGCGATAGTCTCGGCGAGCGCGGAGAGCTCGCGCGGGTTGCGGACGCGGTTTTGCAGGCGCGATAGAATGCGCGGAATGTCGCGCACGCCCGCAAGGCATTCGGCGAGCCGTTCGCATTCGGCGGGCGCGGAGTAAAGCTCCCAGACGATGTTCTGGCGGCGCGAAATTTCGGCGGGGTCGGTCGCCGGAGCGGAGAGATACGTCTCCAGAAGCCTCGCGCCCGCGGCGGTGCATGTGCGGTCTATAGCCGCCATTAAAGACCCCTCGCGCGAGCCCGACGTGGAGCGGAATATCTCGAGATTGCGCTGCGTGGCGGGATCGACGAGAACGTATTTGCCGCTCGAAAAGCGGCGTATCGCGCGAAGGTTGCGCGGGCGCTCCCGCAGGTTTTCGGCCGCGTAAAAAACGAGCGCGCCCGCGGCGCCCGCCATGCGCGAGCCGCGCGCGATACCGAAGCCGTCGAGGCTGTTTACCCCGAGCGTCTCGCAAATCTGCGCCGCGCCCCACGACGGCTCGAAGCGGTAGTCGTGGAGAAGCGTTATCGGCGTGAGGTCGGCGATCGACCGGAACATCGCGTGCCACGCGCCGAGCGCGGGGTCGTCCGCCCAGCGGCGCGAGGCGTCCTCGGGCAAAAGAATTTCCTTCGGCGCGAACGCGGAGAGAACGGGGAGAAAATCCGCCGGCTTGTCGAATTCGGCGCAATAAAATTCGGCGGTGCTCAAATCGAGCCAAGAGGCGTAGAGCTTGCGGTTAGAGTCGATGTCGACGGCCATGGTGAAGTTTCCGCTTTTGCCGTCGAGCTGGCTGTCCTCGATCGTCGTGCCGGGCGTGAGGATCCGCGTCAGGGAGCGCTTCACGAGCTGCCCGGGCTTGGGTATCTCGTTCTGGTCGCAGATCGCGACTTTCTTTCCCGCGCGCAAAAGCTTGGGGATATACTGGTCGGCGGCGTGGTACGGGATTCCCGCCATCGGGTAGTTCTGGCGCTTTGTCAGCGTTATGCCGAGAATCCGCGAGCCCTCGACGGCGTCGCCGTAAAACATCTCGTAAAAATCGCCGAGCCGAAAGAGCAGAAGGGTGTCGGAGGCGAGCGTGTTGCGAATGCCCCAGTATTGCTCCATCATTGGGGTCGCCTTGTCGTCTTTTTTTCCGCTCTTTGAAATTGAACTTTTCGCCATTTTGTACAGTCTTTCAATTAAAGGGTTTATTGAAAAACATTCAACATTTTTAAAAAGACAATGCCGATATACGAATACAAATGCCAAAAGTGCGGCGAGGCCTTCGAGTTCCTCGCGCGCGGCGCCGAAAAACCCAAATGCCCCAATTGCGGCTCGCGCAGGCTAAAAAAGCTGGTCTCGAGCTTTTCGGCGGCGGGCGAAAAACGGACAAACCTCGGCGGGCGCTCCCCGGCGGTCGGGCATTGCTGCTGCGGCTCGTGCCATTGCGGGGGCTGCCATTAAGGCGATGCGCATCTTCGCGAAAATTTGCGCTTCTCTTGCGGCGCTTCTTTGCGCGGCGTGCTCGTCCGCGCCAAAACTTCCCGCGCCCGAAAGCGCGCAGACGAATTCATACACGCTCGCGCAAAAGCGGCTGCTTTACATCGTCGACCAGCAGAACAGATTTTTTGAGTCGGCGAAATCGAAATCGCGGCTGGCGCGCTCCGACGCGGTCTCGGCGAAAAGCCGCATAGACTCGCTCTGGACGGAGTATCTTACCGATTTCCCGAACGACGCCGAAGCCCTCGCGATAAGGGGGAAATTTTTGCGCGCCATCGGCGACTTCGACGGCGCGCACGCGGCGTTCATAAAGGCCGACAGTGCGAACCCGAATCTCGCGTCGGTCAAGCAGCAGCTCGCGAACTACGAGGCGGAGCGCGGCAACCCCGAGAGCGCGCGCGAAAATTTAAAGGCGGCGATCGCCCTCGCGCCCGACGAGGCCGTCTACCATGAACAGCTCGCCGACCTTCTCCTCTTCTACCGCGAAGAGCTCGTTTTCAGAAAAAAATTTTCGCAAAGCTTTATCGACGCCGAGATGATAGATTCCATGCGCGCCGCCGCCGAGCTCAAGCCGGGGGACCCGAGAATCCAGTGGAAATACGCGCGGTTTTTCTACGACGTCGGCAAGCCCGACTGGCGCGCGGCGCTCGCGCAGTGGAATATAGTTCTCGAAAAGTTCGCGCCGATGCGCGTCGATCGGCAGACCGCCCTCGCCAACAAGGCGCGCGTTCTGATAGAGCTTGACCGCGACGCAGAAGCCGAGCAAATTTTAAAAACAATAGACCTCCAAAGCCTGTCGGACGACGCGAAAAAACTTATGTCCGTCATCGAGGAGTCGAAAAAGAAAAAATCTAAATAATGGATTTGCTTTCACAGATAAGAGAGGGCGGCATTTTGTATGTGCTGCTGCTCGTCGCGATAACGATGCACGAATACGGGCACGCGCTCGCCGCCGACAAGCTCGGCGCGAAGCTCCCGCGGCTCGAGGGGCGCGTGAGCCTGAACCCGCTCGCGCACATCGACCCGATGGGGACGGTCGCGCTGCCGCTGCTGACGATCGCGCTGTCCGCGGGGGCGGGCTTTCCGATGGTGTTCGGCTGGGGAAAGCCCGTAAACGTCGAGCTCGACAACCCCAAGACCCGCGCGAAAACCGACATTCTCTCGACGCTCGGCGGCGGCGCGGCGAACCTCGTTCTCGCGCTCGTCTCGGCGGTTTTGCTCGCGGTTTTCGCGAGGCTCGGGCTGGAGGATTTCGCGCAGGTCGCGTGGACGTCGATAATGCTGAACTGCGTGCTTTTCGTCATCAATATGATCCCCGTCCCGCCGCTCGACGGCTCGGTTTTTTTGAAATATTTTACGCCGATTTCCGAGGCGGCATATTATGCCGTCGCGCGGTGGGGAATTTTGATTTTAATTCTGCTGATAAACATTCCGTTCACGGCGCGGATAATCTCGGCGCTCGTGGGCGCGCTCGGGTCGGTGTTTTTGCTCGCCGCGTCCGCAATCGAGAAACTGCTTTGAGAGGCGATGCCAATTTATAAATACATAGTGATCGAGGACGACGGCTCCGAGGGCGAAATTTTTGAAGTCGAGCAGTCGATTAAATCGAAGCCGATAACAAGGCACCCCGAAAGCGGCAAGCGCGTAAAGCGCGTGTTCGACGCCCCCAACATCAACATCGAATACACCGCGGGAAAGGAAAAGTCGCTCTCGGACGTCGGGAGGATAAAAAAGGCGGGCTTTCGGATTCTCGAAAAAGACAAAATTAGCGGAAAATATTTCGAGAAATAGGGGCAAAAAAAGCGCCGCTTATCAAGCGGCGCTTTTCGCTTCAGCCCCAGAAACGCGGGCTATTTTTTGTTAAGCTCGATTATGTCGGAGACCGCGCCCATGTCGGTTATCACAAGCGGGTAGTCGGCGAGCGGCACGCCCGACATTCCGGACATTCCGATGTCGCGCTTGCCCCAAATTTTGCCCTTGTAGGCGAACACGCGCCCGGAAATCGGGTCGATGAGAACGGGCTTTGAAAAGCCCTTGCCCTCCTCGGCGAACTCGATATTCGCCCTCTCGATTGGCTTCATCTGAAGCTGCATATCCTCGCCGAGCCAATACGCGACGAGCGGGTAGCCCTTGCGCACGAACGTCTCCACGCGCTTTGCGGAATCGACAAGGCGCGAAACGCCGACGCCCTCCGGCACGCATTTGCGGGTGTTTATGTAAAACGACATCGCGAACGGAACCGTTTTGTTGTCGAAGATCGGCGTGTAGTTTTTGAGAATATGATACGCCTTTTTCTCGCGGTAGGTGATGTTTTCAAAAATTCCGTACTTGGCGAAAAGCGGCGTGCCGCCCGTCGCCATTTGGTAGCCGGGCTTCAAGTCGACGCACTGGTAGAGCGACGTCAATCCGTAGCCGCTCGAAAGGTCGAGCGTGAAGCGGCGGAGCATCCACTTTGCCTGCATGTACTCGCCGCCGTCGGTCGCGGGCTTCATGTAGTGCCCCTGCGGGTAGCTCGAGCCGAAGCCCGCTTCGCCCTGCCAAACCGAGATTTCGCGCTCGGGGTTGTATTGCTTGAACAGGCGGAAAAGCGCGCGAGTGTCGGTGTCGTGCCTGTCCTCGGGAATTACGCAATACGGGTGGACGGCGAAAAAGTCGATGTACTTTCCGCCGCCCGCCTCCAAGAAGCGCACGATATACGCGCGGTACGGGCCCGAGATCACCGCGCCGATCTTCGCGTCGGGGATATTTTTTCTGATTATCTCGCCCGTCAGCTGCACGAGTTCGACATATTTTTTGGGGTCGGCTTTTTTGGGCTGCCAGAAGCAGTCGATGTTGGACTCGTTCCATATCTCGAAATATTGCACCCTGCCCTTGAAATGTTTTGAAAGCGCGTCGATGTAGTTTTTCCACGCGTTCAGGCACTCGTCGCCGAAGTAGAGCGGCACGTAGCCGACGCCCGTTGGGTTGAGCATTTTGCCCATGTAAACGGGATTGCCGAACCCGACGTTGAACCACGGCTTTATCCCGCGCGCGAGGAGATTGTCGACGACGTCGTCGAGCCACTTGAAGTCGTAAACGCCTTTTTGCTTTTCGGTTTTCGCCCAGCCCGTCTGGCAGCGCGCCCACTTGATGCCCGTCTGCGCGAGGCGGTCGTAAACTTTTGTGGGGTCGAACATGTCGCGGTCGAGAACCTCGAAGCCGATGCTAAGGCGCGAGTCCTCTATCTGCGACGACGAAAGATTTTTTACTTTCCCGATTTCCGCCCAGTTGGAGTTCGGAAGCGGAAGAGTCGGCTCGGCTTCCTCCACGTGCTGATACAGCGCGAAAAGAGGCGCAGCGGCAAAAACCGCCGCCGCCGCGAGCGCGCGCTTTCCAAAAAATGATGTTGCGTTTTTCATAGCGCGGGAAAATTTATCCGTGCGAAAATTTCAACTCAAGCTTATTTTGCCGCGAGCCGCCGCGGGGGGGGCGTTATTTTTTGTTTAGCTCGACGATGTCGGAGACCGCGCCCATGTCGGTTATCACAAGCGGGTAGTCGGCGAGCGGCACGCCCGTAATGCCCGTCATGCCGATGTCGCGCTTGCCCCAGAGCTTGCCCTTGTAGGCGAATACGCGGCCGGAAATCGGGTCGATGAGAACGGGGTTTGAAATGCCCTTGCCCTCTTCGCCGATGTTCAGGCTCGCCCCCGCGATCGGCTTCATCTGGAGCTGCATGTCCTCGCCGAGCCAGTACGCGACGAGCGGATAGCCATTGCGCACGAACGTTTCCACGCGCTTTGCGGAATCGACGAGGCGCGATACCCCGACGCCCTCCGGCACGCACTTGCGGGTGTTGACGTACGCCGCCCACGCGAACGGAACCGTTTTGTTGTCGAAAATCGGCGTGTAGTTTTTGAGGATATAATACGCCTTTTTCTCGCGGTAGGTGATGTTTTCAAAAATTCCGTACTTGGCGAAAAGCGGCTTGCCGCCCTTGCCCATCTGGTAGCCGGGCTTCAAGTCGACGCACTGGTAAAGCGACGTCAATCCGTAGCCGCTCGAAAGGTCGAGCGTGAAGCGGCGGAGCATCCACTTGGCCTGCATGTATTCGCCGCCGTCGGTCGCGGGCTTCATGTAGTGGCCTTGCGGGTAGCTCGAGCCAAAGCCCGCTTCGCCCTGCCACAGCGAAATTTCGCGGTCGGGGTTGTGCTGCCTAAACAGGCGGAAAATCGCGCGCGTGTCGTTGTCGTGCCTGTCCTCGGGGACGACGCAATACGGGTGGACGGCGAAGAAGTCGATGTATTTGCCGCCGCCCGCCTCCAAGAAGCGCGCGATGTATGAGCGGTAAGAGCCCGATATCACCGCGCCGATCTTCGCGTCGGGAATATTTTTTCTGATTATCTCGCCCGTCATCTGCACGAGCTCGACATACTTTTTTGGGTCGGCTTTTTTGGGCTGCCAGAAGCTGTCGATGTTGGACTCGTTCCATATCTCGAAATATTGCACCCTGCCCTTGAAATGTTTTGAAAGCGCGTCGATGTAGTTTTTCCACGCGTTTACACACTCGTCGCCGAAGTAGAGCGGCACGTAGCCGACGCCCGTCGGGTTGAGCATTTCGCCCATGTAAATCGGGTTGCCGAACCCGACGTTGAACCACGGCTTTATCCCTCGCGCGAGAAGATTGTCGACGATGTCGTCGAGCCACTTGAAGTTATAGACGCCCTTTTGCTTTTCGGTTTTCGCCCAGCCCGTCTGGCAGCGCGCCCATTTGATGCCCGTCAGCGCGAGGCGGTCGTAAACTTTTGTAGGGTCGAATATGTCGCGGTCGAGAACCTCGAAGCCTATGCTAAGGCGCGAGTCCTCAATCTGCGACGACGAAAGATTTTTTACCTTCCCGATTTCCGCCCAGTCGGAGTTCGGGAGCGGAAGAGTCGGCTCGACTTCCTCCACATGCTGATACAGCGCCATAAGGGGCGACGCCGTAAGGCACGCGAGCGCGACCGCCGCGCCGGCGCCAAAAAATAATTTTGCGTTCTTCATAACGCGGAAAAATTATCCGCGCGAAATTTTCAACACAAGCTTATTTTACCCCCGCGCCGCCGAAGTTCGCCTCAATGTCGCCGGTGGAAATCGACACATACAGGCGCTTTGCCGAGCGCAGGTTTTCGGGAAGATCGAACTCGAAATACGGGGGCTCCGCCTTTGCGGGCGCTATCGGCGTCCACGACGAGCCGTCCGCCGACACCGCGAACTTTGCCTTGCCCCGCTTGCCCGACAAACGCGAGGCGAGCAAAACGAGCTTCGAGCAATCGCCGACTTTCGAGAGGTCGAGCGAAAATTCGAGATGCTTTAAATAGTAATAAAAATACAGGCACTTCGAGCCGTTGAACCAGCCCTTGAGGCGCTCCTCGCGGAACTCCGGCGACATCGCGTTGAACCACGCCTTGACGCCCCGCGACTCGAACGGCATCTCCCATTTTTGCGGCTTAAATTTAAAATCGAACGCCTCGAATTTGCCGTCCTTGTTTCTAAAGACCGCGCCGCAAATGTCGCCGTCTTTGACGCAGAACAGCCAGTAAACGGGCGCTTTGTTTTTGCGCGGAGCCTCGAGCGAAAACTGCAAAATGTTCTTGCCCGACGGCGTCTCGAACAGCCACTGCTCGTTGCGGTGGATATGCCCGCAGATTATGCGCGCGTTCCCCTTGTAAGAATCGAGCGCGTCGCGCAGAAAGCCGCTCGCCTCGTATTCGGTGTTGACCCGCCCCGCGGGCTGGTGGACAAACACCGTCAGGTTTTTCCCGCCAAGCTTCGCGAGCTTTTCCAAAAACCACTTTTTCTGATTTTCGTCGAAGAGCATCGTGTGCCCGCCGTTGAGCACGACAAACGCCATGCCCCCCTCCTCGAAGAAATAATATGGCGCGACGGCGGGCATATATTTTTTGTAAAGAACGTTGTCGAAGTCGTCGGGCGCGATCGTGTCGTGGTTGCCGAGGACGAGCTTCGGCTCGATCGGCTTTAGGTAATCGACGCACTCGCGCAAAATTTCTATCTCGCGGATCGCCATGTTGTGGTTCGTGGAAATCGAGCCGAAGCACGCGTTGCCGTTGGAGATCAAATCGCCGAGCATCGCCAAAAACTTCGGCGCGGGCTTTAGCGTTTTAAGCTCGTCCGCGATTTTTTTAAAAAGGGCGGTGTTCTCGGGATTTGCCGCGTGAAGATGGGGGTCGCCCATGGCGGCGAAATACCACGAGCCCTTCGCGTCGGGCGAAAACCCGAGCCGCGCGAACGCCTCGCCGAGGCCGCCGAACTCGCCCACTTTTTTGGCGAAAAGCCCCGTTGCCGAAAATAAATTAGCCGACGCCAAAAGCGCCGCGCTCCGTAAAAAATTGCGCCTGTCCATGCCGAAAAAAATACCGCGCCCTAAAACGCCGTCAAGACCAATCCGCTCAGCAAAAACCGCGCGATAAGCGCAAAAAAAAGACCCGCCAACGCGGGTCTTAAAGTTTGAGGCCAACGCCTTTCCGCTATCCGATCTGGTAGCGGGTGAAGCGCTTGATCTCGATCTTCTCGCCGATCGTCGCGATCTTCTGCGTGAGCAAGTCGCCGACGGTGATTTTGTCGTCTTTTACGAACGGCTGTTCAAGCAGGCAGATGCCCGAGATGAACTTGTCGATCTTGCCCGCGACAATCTTTTCCTTGATGTTGTCGGGCTTTTTGTCCTCGGCGAGCTGGGCGAAGGCGATCTCGCGCTCTTTCGCGATGAGGTCGGCGGGGACTTCCTCGCGCGTGATGCACACGGGAGCGGCGGCGGCGATGTGCATGCAGATGTCGCGCACAAACGCCTTGAAGTCGTCGTTCTTGGCGACGAAATCGGACTCGCACGCGACTTCGACAAGCACCCCGACCTTGTTGTTCGAGTGGATGTACGAAGCCACGAGCCCCTGAGCCGCAGTCCTGCCCGCCTTTTTAGCGGCGGTCGCGACGCCCTTCTTGCGGAGGATTTCTATCGCGGCTTCCTCGTTGCCCTGCGCCTCCGCGAGAGCCTTTTTGCAGTCCATCAGACCCGCGCCCGTAATCGCGCGCAAGTCGCTTACCATTTTTGCGGTGATTTCCATGTCAAACTATTCTTTGGGTTCTTCGATTTTGTCCACGTCGATTTCCTTGAAGGAGACCTCCGCCACTTCGGAGACTTCGGGCTCTTCCTTCTTGGAGATGATGTGCGGATTCTTCGGCTGCACCGTGCGGCGGGCGAGCCCGTTCTGCACGGCCTCGACGACGATTTCGGTGATGAGCCTGACGCTCTTTACGGCGTCGTCGTTGGCGGGAATCGGGTAGTCGACGAGGGTCGGGTCGGAGTTGGTGTCGACGATAGCGACGACCGGGATTCCGAGCTTGCGGCATTCCGAGACCGCGATTTCCTCGTTCTTGATGTCGACGATGAACGCCGCGCCGGGGAGCTTGGAGATTTCCTTAATGCCCTCGAAGTTGCGGTTCATTCTGTCCATTTCGCGGCGGATCGCGGCGGCTTCTTTGGCGTAGAGCTTGGCGAGCGCGCCCGAGGTTTCCATGTCCACGAATTTTCTGTATTTTTTGAGGCTCGACTGGATAGTCTCGAAATTTGTGAGCGTGCCGCCGAGCCAGCGGTTTACGCAGTAGGGCATATTGCACATTGTGGCTGCCTCGCGGAGGATTTCCTGCGCTTGGCGCTTTGTGCCGATGAACATCACGTCTTTGTTCGACGCTACCAGTTCTTCGATGAACGCCGCGGCTTTTTCGAGCTGGGCGTAGGTTTTTTCGAGGTCGATAATCGAGACGCCCGACCTGTGGTCGTAAACATAGGGCTTCGATTTCGGGTTCCAGCGGCGCGTTTGGTGTCCGAAGTGGACGCCCGCGTCGAGCAGGTCTTGCAGTGTTATATTCATACTTATGAGCTCCGTATCCGCCTTTCGGCGAACCTGGGATAATTAACTTTTGTTGAGGTTGATTATATCGGCAAGCGCACTGTGCGATTGTCGGAAAGGCGTCGATAAAAGATTAAAACCACCCCCCGCGCAAGAAAATTTTTCGTTTTTTGAGTTTTTTTATTTTGGAGAAAAATATCGGCTTAGCGCGATGATTTTTTTGTTTTGGGGAGGAAAGTGGCGGCAGAGGTTGATTTGTTCATACCGGAAATTGTCAAAATACCTAAAAATTCTTCTTGATTTTTCGGAAGAAAAATGCGACCATATCATCATAATAAAAATTTCTCCATCGTGTGCCGCAAAACGGCATGCGATAAATGGCAGAGTAGTAGAGTAGGTTAAATAAAGCGTCCCCCGCAAGGGGGGCGTCTTTTTTTTGGCATGCAATGCCGCAAACGCGCTACAAAAGTTTTCCTGTTTTATGCCGCAAGGCATAGCGATTTCTCTTTGCCGCTTTTCGCCGCAAAAAAAGAACGCCTCCCGAGGCTAATCGGGAGACGCTCTCCTATATGACTACTATCACTTATCTGTTTTGGCGTTTCCGCCAACGGGGGAATACATTTTTAGCAATCGTAAAAATTTTTTAGACTTTAAAAATTTTTTTATTTTTTTCAGACCCCGCGCGGATTTTTTGTTTTTTATTTTTTAAGGCGGCGGAGCAAACGCCCTGTCTTGCGCGCCGCGCAAAAAAATGGGCGCCGCAAGGTTATCCCGCCGGCGCCCGTCTTGCGGTTTTGCCGCGCGCGCTAAATCTCGACGTCTTGCGAGTAGTCGATGTCGGGGCGGCCGAAGCCGAAGAGTTTTAAAAATTCGCCCTTGTAGCCGTCGAAATCGGTAAGCTCGCGCAGGTTTTGCGTGTTCACTTGCGGCCAGATCTCGAACACTTCGCGCTGGACGTCCTCGCGCAGTTCAAGATTGTCGATGCGCACGCGCCCGCCGTCGTCGAAATCGAGGAAATTGCCGTTGTAAACGTTGTCGGCGTAGAGGCGGTACATCTGCTCTATGCAGCCCTCGTGGACGCCCTTGCGCTTCATCACCTTGTAGAGAATCGAGACGTAGAGCGGCACGACGGGAATCGCGCTGCTCGCCTGCGTGACGAGCGCCTTGTTCACCGACACGAACGCCTTGCCCCTGTGGAGCTTTAGCGCCGCGTCGACGCGCTCCGCGGCGCGCTCGAGATCCTGCTTCGCCGCGCCGATTGTGCCGCTGCGGTAGATCGGATAGGTGAGCTCGGGGCCGATATACGAATACGCGACGCTCGTGCAGCCCTCCGCGATTACGCCCGCTTCGTCGAGCGCGTTGATCCAAAGTTCCCAATCCTCGCCGCCCATGGTCTTGACGGTCTCGAAAACTTCGCGCTCGGTCGCGGCGGGAACGACGGCCTCGATAACTTCGCCCTTGTCGGTGTCGAGGCTCTTGTCGCGGCGCTCCTCGCCGACGGTCTTGAGGACGCTTTTATAAACCTCGCCCGTCTTGGGGTCGGTGCGGCGCGGCGATGCGAGCGAATAGACAATCAAGTCGACCTTGCCCTCGGGCGATTTTTTTATCGCCTCGATCGCGCTTTGTTTTACGGCGTCGGAAAACGCGTCGCCGTTGATGTTTTCGGCGAAGAGCCCCGCAGCCTTTGCGCGCTCGGCGAAGCGTTCGGCGTTGTACCAGCCCGCGCTCGCGGTGCGGTCGCGGTCGGGGTCGCCCTTGCGCTCGAAGAAAACGCCGACGGTCGAGGCGCGGCAGCCGAACGCGGCGGTGATTCTGCTCGCCAAGCCGTATCCCGTCGAGGCGCCGATTACCAGCGCGCACTTGCAGCCGCCTTTAATCGCGCCTTTTTTTTCGACATACGCGATCTGCTCGTCGACATTCGCCGCGCAGCCCTTGGGGTGCGCCGTTATGCAAAGAAACCCTTTTACTTTTGGAACAACTACCATAGCGGAGCCTTTCTAATTTATTCTGTTTTGCATGTATAGAATTAGCGCCTTGAGGAAATCGCACTTGGGCGAAAGCTTTTCGCAAAGCCCGACCGCCTTCGCGGTGAGCTCGGCGGCGATCTCGCGCGAGCGCTCCACGCCGTAGAGCGACACGTAGGTCATTTTGTCGTTCGCCTCGTCGAGGCGCGTGGTTTTGCCCATCGTGGCGTCGTCGCTCGTCGCGTCGAGGACGTCGTCGATAACCTGAAACGCCAAGCCGATGTTCTTGCCGATCTCGCGCGCGACTTCGAGCTTCGAGTCGTCGTAGGAGTCGGCGAGGCGCACGCCCATCGTTACCGCGGCGGTGATGAGCGCCGCCGTCTTGTTGTGGTGGATAAACTCGAGCTTGTCGGGCGTCATCTTGCCGTCGCGCTCGCCGAGGACGTCCTCGACCTGCCCGCCGATCATTTTCTGGCTGCCGCCCGCGTCGGCGAGGTCGAGCACGAGACCCGCCGCGATTTTCGGGGTGTCCTTGTAGGCGTCGGCGAGAAGCCAGCAGGAATACGTCAAAAGCGCGTCGCCAGCAAGGAGCGCCATGGTCTCGTCGAACTGTTTGTGGCAGGTGGGCTTGCCGCGGCGCAAGTCGGAATTGTCCATGCAGGGGAGGTCGTCGTGTATCAGCGAGTATGTGTGCAGGCACTCAATCGCGACGCACGCCGGAAGCGGATCGACCGACGACGCGAACATGTCGCGCGCCGCCAAAAGCAGCATCGGGCGGATGCGCTTGCCGCCGGCTTCCATGCTGTAGCGCATCGCGCGGTGGACGATCGCCGGCCGCGTATCGGCGGGCGGAAGGTATTTGTCGATGGCCGCTTCGACCTCGAGGCGGCGCTTTTGCATTTCTTTTTTAAACTCCTGCTCGGTCATAATATTTTGATACTCTCGGGCGCAGCAGTTTTGGCAAGCTTTTTATGGGCAGGCTGGCAGCCTGCACGGCATCGCGGGGGCTTACGCCCCCGAGGCAGGCTAGCAGCCTGCACGGCATCGCGGGGGCTTACGCCCCCGAGGCAGGCTAGCAGCCTGCACGGCATCGCGGGGGCTTGCGCCCCCGAGAACCGATTGCGCTCCCGCGCAATATCTCGGTTCTTCCCCTGTCATTTATTTGAGAGCTTGTTCAGCTGTCCGCAAGCTCTATTTAAAATCTACCGCGTGGGCAACGCCCGCGCACTAATATTCACTGCCGCGTCAAAGTGCGGCTCAGGCGAGTATTTGCGGGGTCTGCCGGGCGCGTGGCGTACTTAAGGTACGCGAGCGGTCGGCAGACCGCGCGAAACGGAGCATCAGCCGTGCTTTCACGCGGCAGGCAGGCTAGCAGCCTGCACGGCATTGCGAGGGCTTGCGCCCCCGAGGCAGGCTGGCAGCCTGCACGGCATCGCGGGGGCTTGCGCCCCCGAGAACCGATTGCGCTCCCGCGCAATATCTCGGTTCTTCCCCTGTCATTTATTTGAGAGCTTGTTCAGCTGTCCGCAAGCTCCACATAAAAAAATACCGCGCGGGCAACGCCCGCGCACTAATATTCACTGCCGCGTCAAAGTGCGGCTCAGGCGAGTATTCGCGTGGGCTGACGGGCGCGTGGCGTACTAAAGGTACGCGAGCGGTCGGCAGACCACGCGAAACGGAGCATCAGCCGTACTTTCACGCGGCAAGCTTTATGGCGCGGGCGTCTCGGTCGGAACGCCGTTGTTCCATGTGCGAACGGTCGTTTCAGACGACACGTTGGGCGTGAGGGTGTCGCGCATAAAATGCCCGTTCCAGCCCATGCTCTCGCACCCCGAGAGCAGCGCGAGCGCCGACAAGAGCAAAACGGATATCGCGGTTTTCATAAAATTTTAGAGCCCGAACAGACCCTTGTCCTGCTGTTTTGCGATTTGCTTTTGGCCCATCCACACGGAATTTCCCATGTGGTTTACCTGAAGCATAAAGGTGTAGGTGACTTCGCGCATGTCGGAGTTGCTCTCCCTGACCTCCATTATCTTGCCCGTAATCGTGAGCTTTGGCAGCGAGACCGACCCGCCCTTGCGCTTCGCCTCGTATTGGGCGAGCTCGTTCGTGACGGCGTCGTCGGAGACGGCGACGGCCTTGCCCGAGTTGTTCAAGACCATGCAAATTTGGTTTGTCAGAAGGTCGGTGTCGACGGGGTTCGAGGTGCGGTTTATCACGCGCGAGACTTTTATCTTTACGGGAAGAGCCTCGCCCGTTTTTTCTATCGCGCCCGAGGCGAGAAGATCGTTCACAAGCGACGCCGACGCGGCGTTCCAATCCGCCATGTTGATTTTGTCGGTCGAGATTATCGAGCGCGCGCCGCCCGACTCTATGTATCTCGCGTTTTGCGAGGCGCAGCCGCACAGCGCGATCGACGCCGCCAAAATTGCTATTTTTGAAAAAATATTTCCCTTCATATTTTTGCCTTTCTAAAAAAAGTTAGTAGTCGCGCACGTCCGCGAGGAATTTCACCGAAAAGTCCGCCGCCGCCGCGCTTGGCGCGACCGCCGAGACGAACTTTGTCTCCCCGCCCTCGAGCGCGAGGGTAAGCCACGGCGCCCCCGCCGAGACGATCTCCATTCCGTTCGCGTCGAACCACGAGAACTTGTAGTTTACGGTGCGGTACGCCGTCGTGCGGTTGTAGACTTTCAGCTGAATTTTCAAAAGCCCGCCGACAACCGCGCTCGATACCGCCTCTACGCGGGCGTAGTCGTTTACGGCGGAATCGGTTATCACGCGCTTGTCGTTTACCATGTTCGGGCGCGCCGCGCTTTGGGCGGGCTCTACGGTGTTCACCGTCGAGCAGCCCGCCAGTGCCGCCGCCGCGCAAAAGGTTGCGATTATTTTTTTCATCTTTTCCATAGTATCGTTGGTTGTTTCCACTTGGCAAACATTATTTGGCGGCGCTCTTGGGGGCGTCGGAAAAATCGAACGCCCGCGCCGCCGTCTTGCCGCCCGCGCCCGCGCATTTAACCCAAATCACGTTTACGCGGTCGGGCAAAAGTTTGTAGTTGACCCCAGCCACAGAAACGACGCCGTCCGCTGGAGTTTTTATGCGCGCGACCTTTATGCGCTTGGGGAGTGTCGTCCATGTGCGAAGGTCGGCGTCGTTGGTGAGGGTTTGGTAAACGCTTCCGGCGATGTTCACAGCCAAGCCGCCCCAGCCGTCGCCCGCCGCGCGCGCGGCGGCGTATTGCGCTCCCGCCTTGACCGCCGCCGAGATGACCGTCTTTGTGATGACGAGCGGCAGATTGTTGTCGAACTCGGCCTTTACGATCGCGTCCATGTCGGCGAGCGTCTCAAACGCGCAAGCCTCTCCGCCCGCGCGGACGGAGATGTCGGGCGGGCATGTCTTTGAAAACACGAGATACGGAAAGTTTACCGAAACATGCGGAACGTGCTTGGCGACGATGTAAAGCGGCAAGTCGAGCTTGAACTGGTTGCGCACGGGCGCGGCGCCCGCCTCGTAAACGACGTATGTCAGCCCGGAGATTTTGTCGATTTTCCCGTTCGCGAGATTTTCCGCCATTTCGAAGTCCTCGGCGAACACGCGCGATTTTCCGCCGAGCAGCTCTCCGCCGAGCCTGAACATGTCGGCGGCGCGGCTCTTGTCGGCGAGGTCGAGCGGGCGGTTCGCGAAATAAAGCCCCGCGACCCAGTAGGCGAACGGGTTTACATAAACCGCTTTCGCGGCGCGGGTGGCGTCGGGAGCGTAGGCGTCGCCGTAAACGCGCTTGAGGGCGGCGGCGACGGAGGGATTGGAAACGCTCTTGGAAACGTCGCACGAGGCGGCGGAGGTTTTCTTCTTCGCCTGCGCGAGGGCTTTTTCCTGCTTTTCGATGTCGGAAATGTTCGCGCGCTCGGCGTCTTTCTGGCGGAACTCGAGCCGCTTCAGCTCGACCGCGGCGTCGTCGAATTTTTTAAGCTCGATATAATTCAGCGCCTGATAGACCGACATCATTATTTTGTCGTAGGCGTAGCCCTTGTAGGGAATGGCGGCTTGGTTTAAAAGAACGCCCTCGGTCTCCTGCAGAAGGCGCGTCTCGGGCTCGGCCTCGAAGCGCTCGACGCTCGCCTGCGCGCGCTTGAAAGCCTCGACGCTCTTTTCGATGTCGCCGTCGGCGCGGCGCAGCGCGCCTTCCTCAAGACTCCAGATCAGGGCGTCGTCGCCGCCCTCGCTGTCCTTTGCGTAGGCGGACGCTATTTCCGCAGCCGCGCGCGTTTCGCCCGCGCCGCTCAAGGCGCGCATGGCGCCGGTGCGGCTTGTGTGCGTCGCGCAGCCGGAGAACAACGCGGCGGAAAACGCCGCAAAACAAACGAGAGCGCGCCTCATAACATGCCCGACGCTATTTCGCCACTCCGCCCGCTTTTTGCGCGAGCTTCACCTTCTGGAACTTCGCGACGCCCGTATCCTCGAACACCTCGGCGCGCGAGAACTTTGGCCCGACCGAAACAACCCTCATCTTGCCGACGGGGATTTCCTCGCTGCCGAGAACTTCGCCGGTGTCGGGGTCTTTTATTTCCTCGCCCGCGGCGAAAATTTCATAGACGTCGCCGACCGAAACGCCCATGCCCTCGCCCCTGTTGAACGTCGCGAACTTGCCGGTCTTGGCGAGTATTTTCGCCGGAAACGCGACGTCGGCGACTTTGCCCGCGATCTGCGAGCAAATCCCGCGCGCGAGCGTCGCCGTCAGGGAATCCGTCGAGCTTCCGCCGGACGTTTGTATCGACAGGTCGCGGTCGGAAATTCCGTCGTTTGTGATTATGAAATTCGCGGTCTCGGCAATTTCCCCCGTCGTCGCGTTTATGACGTTCGCGATCGCGCCGATGCGGATTTTCCGCGTCTCGAGGGTCTTTCCGATCGTCGCGAAATTTTCTTTCTGGACGTAGTCCTGAAAGTCGTCAACCAAAACCGACACGACGTATTTCGCGCCTTTGAGCGAGCCGCTCTTCGCCGCTTCGGAAACCGCCGAAACGTTGCCCGAGGCGGCGAAATCCTGCTCCTTGAGGACGATGTCGATGTCGCTTCTGGACAGCACCGAGAACTTGCGCGTCGCCTGAAGCGCCGCCGAGAGGTTCGCGTCGATCGACTGCACGACGCGCTCCATCGCGGAGGTTGTGCCCTTTGCGCGCATGTCGTTTACAAGCGCGGTCGTCGCGCCGACTTTCGCGACAGCGATCGTCGCCTTTTCAGCCGTCTGCGCCGGAAGCGCGAGCGCGGAAACAAAAATTGCCAAAATTGAAAACATCTTTTTCATAGCTTTGCCTTTTTTAAAAATTTTTACTGCGCAAAAATGCTCTGGACTTTCGTCTCGGGCAGCGAGTCCGCCTTGATTTTAAAGCCCGACTGGCGGAACATTTCAGCCATTCCGCGAAGCTTTTCCGCCTCGGCGGCAGAGATGGTCGCGCGGGAGTCGGAGGCTTTCGCGCGCGCCGTGAGAGATTCCAAGAACGCGGCGTCCTCTTTCCAGCGCATGCGCTCGGCGTCCGTCATGCGCAGCATAAGAACGACCTTCTGCCCCGCTTCGCCCGTGATGTTCACGGCGCGCTCGAACGTCTCGAGCCCGTTTTGCGAGACCTTTACAATGTGTATGCCGCGCGAAAGTTTTATCTTTCCTCCCGAAGCCGCCACGCCGTCGATCTCTATCGAAGCCGAGGCGGCGGCGACGGGAAGAGTTCCTTGGGCAATCTTATACTCGCCATTTTCAAACACCACGACCGGAACGGACATTCCATCGACGAGACATTCTATCTCGAGCTCGCCAAAGGCCGCCGGCTTTTCAATCCGCGAGAGCGCGGGGCTCGCGGCGAGCTGCGCGGCGATCTTTGCGGCGCAGTCGTCGGCGAGGGCGTTTAAAATGTCGTCGGATACGATTTTCAAATTTTGGGTGTTTTTTATCGCGCGCGAGGAAACCGCCGTCCCGCCCGCGACGCCCGCGCCCGAAGCGTCCGACGCCGAAAAGTTGCACTGCAAAATGTATTCGACCGACTCGGTTTTTACCCCGTAGCCCGAGAACGATTTTTTCTCGGAGCCCAGCGACGCGGCCGACACCGCGAGCACGCAGTCGGCGCCCAAAAATTCCGCCGCGCGCAGCGCCGAAGCCGAAGCCGATATGCGCGAATACGCGCCGTCAGAAGCGGCGGCGGCGAACGCTTTCGCGCGCTCCTTCCCCGCCGAGCCCGCGCGCCCGAGATACGAATCGAGGCTTTCGAGCGCAAGCGCGCGGCTTACGACAGAAAATCCCGACGCGTTCAAACGCGCGGCGATAGACGATTCTATCATCGCCGTTTTTTGCGCGAGAGCCGGATTGCCGCTTCCGTCGCAGACGAAAAGCGCGATTTTTTTCGGAGCGTCGGCGAAGGCTGAAAACGCCGCCGCCAGCAGCGCGATTATCGTGGATATTTTTTTCATAATCTCTTTTTTTTAAGGCGCGGAAAATTTCGCGCCCGCTCTATGGTAAAACGCATAAAAAAAGCTTTAGTTGCGCTTTCAAACAAAAAATCTCCGCCTGCGCATTTACCCGTTGACATTAATGGCGCGAAAAATAAGCTTCGACCCGTCAAAAAACGCAATCTATATGAAAAAAATTACGGCAATCTTGGCGGCGGCGGCGCTCTCTTTGGGGGGCTTTGCCGCGCAAAACGCAAACCCCGACGCGCCGGGCGAAAACGTCGCAAGCAAGGCGTCTAAAAAAGCGCTTCCAAAAACGCCGCTCGCGCCCGCGCAATACAGGCGCCCCGCGGGATACGCTCCCAAACTTTTCGAGCTTAACCTCGGGCAGATCGCCGAAAAACACTCCGCGCGGACGATCGAGCGCGGGCAAAAGGCGTTCGCGAAAGTCGCGGCGGTCAACGCGGCGGGCAAGTGGAAGCCCGAGGCGAAAAGCATCGACGCGCACAAATGCCCCGAATGGTTTATCGACGCTAAATTCGGAATTTTTATCGACTGGGGGCTCTACTCGGTGGCGTCGTGGGCGCCCGAGCGCGACAAGGGCGCGACCTACCCCGACTGGTACGAGCTTCGCATGTATTCCGACTTCACCCCCGACTCAAACCTCTGGGGCTTCCGCAGCTACCATATCAAAAACTGGGGCGAGGACTTCCAGCGCGACCACTTCATTCCCCTGTTCAAGGCGCAAGACTTCGACGCGAAAAAACTCGCCGAGGTGTTCTCCGCGTGCGGGGCAAAATACGTCGTGCCGTTTTTCAAGCACCACTCCGGCTTCTGCCTCTGGGACTGCTCCTACACGTTCCGCGACACCGTCGACATGGGCCCCAAGCGCGACATCGCGCGCGAAATCGCCGACGCCTGCGCGGAGAAATCGCTCAAGTTCGGCTTCTACTTCAGCCTGACCGAGTGGGAATATCCGATTTTGGGGAAGGACGGCAAAATGCAAAACTTCGCGTGGGGAAAAACGCTGCCCTACTCGCCCGACATGGAATACAAGGCGTCGGGGAAAATCGCCGTCAAAAACTATGTGCGCGAATACCTCATTCCGCAGGCGGCGGAGTTTATCGACAAGTATGACCCCGACATTCTCTGGTTCGACGGCGAATGGAACGTCCCCGCGACGGAGCTCGGCGGCTACGACCTCGCCGCGTATTTCTACAACGTCAACGAAGGCAGGAAGCCCGTCGCCGTCAACGACCGCTACGGCGAGGGCGCTCCCGAGGAAATCGCCGGCAAGGCGGGCAAGAGGCTCAATAAAATCCTGCGCTCGATAAGGGGCGACTTCTTCACCGACGAATTCGGCGACGCCGCCGACTGCATCGACCCCGCGAAATACCACCCCTGGGAATCGTGCCGCGGCATCAGCCAGTCATACGGCAACAACTGGCGCGACGACGAATCGAACGTTTTAACCTCCAACGAATTTATTTCGATGTTCGCCGACACCGTCGCGCGCGGCGGCAATCTGCTTTTGCTCGTAAACCTCGACGGGCGCGGGGCGATTCCGGAAGTCCAGAAAAAGCGGCTTCTCGACATCGGCAAGTGGCTCGGCAAATACGGCGAGGCGATTTATTCCACGCGCATAATCGAGCCGTTCGCGACTCCCGAAGTCGCCTACACGCGCTCCAAAGACGGGCGCTTCGCCTACGCGATTGTAAAAAATCCGAAAGCCGAAAACGTTCTCGAGCTCGCGCCGAGAAGCAGCGTAAAGTCCGCCGCGTTCGCGGCGGCGAGGCACGTTAGAAGCGCGGCGAAAAAGCCCGCGAAGATAACGCTTCTTCCGCGCGGCGAAGCCCTCGAATTTTCCAAAGCCCCGTGCGGAAAAATTCTGCTCAAGCTTCCCGCGGAAGCCCTCGCGGACGGGCTTCCCGTCGCGGTGAAACTGCCGCTTAAATAAAGCGGAAAAAAACGCCGCCGGTTTTTCGGCGGCGCGTGCCGAACGCGCGCTATATGCGCGCGTTCAAAATTTCCGAAGCCGCGCGCACGCAGTCCTCGCAGGGCGTGCGGAAAACGGTTTTAAGCTCGCGGCATTTGCACGAGCCCGTCTTTGCGGCAAACTCCGCCGCCGCCTGCTCGCGCTGCTCCGGCGGCAAAAGCTTTATCGCCGCGTAGAGCGCCCCGCACATGTTTTCGGGGGCGCGCCCGCCGCTTTTGTCTTTCATCGCCGCGAGATTGTTTTCGTCGGAATCGCCGAACGCCGCCCACACTGTCTGGGCGCACGAATACGGGTTGCGGAATGTCGCCAATGCGCGCTGGATTCTATCCATTTTCAATCGCCTCGTTTTGAAGTTTTGAAATGCGCTCGATGCCGCCGCGCGCAAGCTCCACAATCCGCGCAAGCTCTTCCCACCCGAACGTCGCCTCCTCGCCGCCAGCCTGAATTTCGACAAACTTTCCCGAGCCCGTCATGACGATGTTCGCGTCGACGTCGGCGTCTTTGTCCTCCTCGTACGGGAGGTCGAGAACTATCTGCCCGCCGACAAGCCCCGCACTCACCGCGGCGACGGAATCGGCAAACGGGTCGGCGGCCATTTCGCCCGAAGCGATAAGCTTTTTCACCGCGAGCTTCGCGGCGACATACGCGCCGCTTATCGATGCGGTGCGCGTTCCGCCGTCGGCGCGGAGAACGTCGCAATCGAGCCAAATCGTGATGCCGGGAATTTTCTCGAGGTCGGCGACGGCCCTTATCGAGCGCCCGACGAGCCTTTGTATCTCGACCGACCGCCCGTCGACCTTGCCCGCCGACGACGCCCTCTGCTTGCGCGAGAGCGTCGAATACGGGAGCATCGCGTACTCCGCGCTGATCCAGCCTTTCGGCGGCTCCTGCCCGTTTAGCCACGACGGCACGCGCCGCTCGGCGGTCGCCGCGCAGATCACCTGCGTGTTGCCGAACGACACGAGAACCGAGCCCGTCGCGTTCGGGGCGATGCCTGTTTGAAACTTTATCTCGCGCATTTGCGACGGCTCTCTGCCGTCGGCGCGCAAATTGCAAACGCTTTCATTTTCCATTGATTTTCCGTTAATATACTTTATCTATTCCTCCACAAGATTTTTTACGGACAAAAAAATGCGAAACGATTGCGAAATCTCCTTTGAGCGCTCCGCCGAACAAGCTTCGGCGCGCGCCTCGTTCATCAAAAAAACATACCTGCACCTCGCGGCGGCGTTCGCGGTGTTCGTCGCGCTCGAGGCGGCTCTGCTGCACTGGCAGCCCGCGGTCGAGCTCGCGGCGAAGATGGTCGACGGCGGCAACTGGCTGATCGTGCTGCTCGCGTTTATGGGAGTATCGTGGGTCGCCGGCAAATGGGCGGCGACGGGAGCGTCGATCGGCAAGCAGCTCGCGGGGCTGTATCTTTACGTCGCGGCGGAAGCGGTGATTTTCCTGCCGATTCTGCTTGTCGCCGAATCCGTCGCGCCCGACGCCATCGGGCAGGCGGCGATCCTTGCGGCGTCGCTCGCGGGCGGAATAACGTCGTACGTTTTCATCTCGGGAAAAAGATTTTCATACCTCGGCTCGTTCTTGACGATAACCGGATTCATCGCGCTCGGGATAATCGTTTGCGCGATACTTTTCGGGTTCCAGCTCGGGCTGTGGTTCTCGCTCGCGATGGCGGCGTTCGCGGCCGTCACGGTGCTTTACAATACGGGCGAAGTTTTGCACGGATACGAAAGCGACCAATATGTCGCGGCGGCGCTGTCGCTGTTCGCGTCGATAGCGCTTCTGTTCTGGTACATTCTGCGGATTCTCCTCGACCGAAGATAGGCGCATGGTGAAAAAAATTATAGCGCTTGCTTTTTGTTTTCTCGCGGCGTTTTCACACGCGGCGCAGGACGCGCGGGAAGCGAGGAAAATCGGCGTGCAAACTTTCACGTTCGCAAAAATGACGCTCGAGGAGCTTCTGCCCGCCGTCCGCGAATGCGGGTGCGGCGCCGTCGGGCTCTCGCGCCACAGGCTTTCCGACAAATTTCCCGGAGCCTATGTTTCGCCCGACATGAGCGCCGAGCAAAAGGCGTTTCTTAAAAAAATTCTCGCCCAAAACAAAATAAAGGCGGTCTCCTACGGCGTGGCGACGCCTGCATCGGAAAAGGCGGTGCGCAAACTTATGAAGTTCGCGCGGGAAATCGGCGCCGGCGTTGTCATCGCCGAGCCCCGCCCCGAAGCCCTGCCCCTCTGGGACGCCCTCTGCGCCGAATACGGGCTTAAGGTCGCGGTCCACAACCACGCCAAGGACGCAAAGCGCAACGCCGAATATCACGACCCGAACTTTGTCGCGGATATGATAAAGAACTTCCCGCGCGTCTTCGCCTGCCCCGACACCGGGCATTGGGGAAGGTCGGGCGTAAACTGCGCTAGCGGGCTGAAAACGCTGTCGGGGAAAATCGCGATTGTCCATTTTCGGGACATAAACAAATTCGGGTCGCTCTCGGCGTACGACGTCCCGCTCGGGACGGGCGAGCTCGGCGCGAAAGAAATGCTCGCCGAGCTCGACGCGCAAAAGTTCGGCGGATATCTGCTGCTCGAATACGGCGGCTGGTGGAAAAACTCCCCCGAACAAAAAATGTCCGAGCTGAAGCGGTGCGTCGAATTTCTTAAAAACAACTGAAAACGGGGAAATTTATGGCTATCAAAAAATATTGCGCAATAATAGCGGCTATCGCCGCGGCTGGGGCGGCGAGCGGGCTGGACATGCAGGTCGTGGCGCACAGGGGTCTGCCCGACACTTACGTCGAGAACACCGCGGAGTCAATCGGCAAGGCGTACGAGCTCGGCGCGACGTGGGTCGAGACCGACTTCCACCACACGAAGGCGGGGCAAATGGTGTGCATACACTGCTCGAAAGTGCTGAAGGAATTGTCGGGCGTCGACAAAAAAATTTCCGACCTTACGCCCGAGGACGTGAAAAACATAAACATCGGAAAGCGCGACGGCAAAAATTGCCGGATTCCGCTGATGCCCGAAATTTTCAAGCTCGTCCCCAAGAACGCGGTTTTGCAGGCGGAGATTAAGGGCTACTCGCCGCAATACGCCGATATTTTTGTGCGCGAAATGAACACCGCTGGATTGAAGCCGTCGAATTTTCTCATCTCGTCGTTTCAGGACGCGCCGCTAAAAGACTTCAAGAAAAAATATCCGCAGTTCGACACGATGTGGCTTGTGCCGCACGACAAATACAAGATTGACGAGCTCCTCGCGAAAGCGCGCGACATAAACGTAAAATACATCGCCCTCGGCGGGCGCGGCGCGGAGAAAATCGACCCCGCTTACGCCCAAGCGATACGCGACGCCGGCTTTGATTTTAGAATGTGGGGCGTTCACACCCCCGCCGCCCTCAAGGCCGCCGCGTCCCTCGGCGCCACCGGCTTCACCACCAACCACTACAAAAAAATGCTAGCCACCCCCATTCGGGGGGTGCGGCTAATACCTTAAGCGGGGCGGGAGGGGGCGCGTGAAAATACCCCTATTACTCCGCTTTGGGCGGAATGTGCTTGGTCACATACGTGGGTATGCTCCCTGCGCCATTCCGCCCAAATACTCGTACTAGGGGCATTTTGACGCGCCTAAGCAGCGCGGGCGGGCGTTCCACCCGCCCGCGCATGAAGCTTTTTAAATTTGCTTTCGGGTTGAAGTGGGAAAATTACAGCGCGCTTTGCGCGCGAGAAAAAAATAGAACGCGCCGCTTCGCAGGGGCGCAGTTCTATTTTTTTGATGTTGTTTTGTATTGAGAGGGAAGTTTTGCGCGGGGAGCTGAAGCAGTGTACGGGGAGCATGCGAATGGTCTTTTAGGTATGCGCAGCATGCTGTGATATTACAGCGCGCATCGCTCTGCTCGCGCGCGGTATTTTTTATGGAGCGTGCGGACAGCTGAACGACTCACAAATAAATGACAGGGGAAGAACCGAAAATTTTGCGGGAGCAAAATCGGTTCTTGGGGGCGCGAGCCCCCATTATGCCGTGCAGGCTGCTAGCCTGCCACGCGCCTATTGCGCGTCGAACTTGAATACAGTAACAGTACTGTAGATGTCGCCGGGGCGGAGGAGGGTTGAGGGGAAGTCTTTTTGGTTCGGGGAATCGGGGAAGTGCTGGGTCTCAAGCGCGAGGCCGTAGCGGTAGTGGTATTTTTTCATGTTCTTTCCCGTGGGAGACTCCAACACGTTGCCGCAGTAGAACTGCACGCCGGGCTCCTGCGTAAAGACGGTCATCTGGCGCCCGCTGTTCGGCTCGTAGAGGCGAATTCCAAAGCCGAAGTCGCCGGGCTTTTTGCTGAAAACAAAGTTGTGGTCGTAGCCCTTGCCGACTTTCAGCTGTTCGTAGTCGAACTCGATGCGCGAGCCGATTGTCTTTGGCTTGCGGAAATCGAACGGCGTGCCGCTGACATCTCGCAGCTCGCCCGTCGGAATAAGCCCGCTGTCAACGACGGTGAATTTGTCGGCGTCGATTGTGAGCTCGTGGTTGAGGATATTGCCGTTGCCCGCGCCCGCGAGGTTGAAATAGGTGTGGTTTGTAAGGTTGCAGACGGTGGGCGCGTCGGTGGTCGCCTTGTATTCGACGACAAGCTCGTTGCGGTTGTTGAGCGTGTAGATTACCGTCGCGTTGAGGTTGCCCGGGAAGCCCTGGTCGCCGTCGGGCGAAAGGACGGTGAGGGTCAGCACCGCGGCGTCAACGGTGGTTGAAGACTTGGCGTTCCAGACTTTTTTGTCGAAGCCGACGTTGCCGCCGTGCAGGCACGCCTCGCCGTTATTTTTGGGAAGGTTGTATTCCCTGCCGTCGATGGAGAATTTTGCGCCGCCGATTCTGTTGCCGTAGCGGCCGACGACCGCGCCGAAGTACGGGCTTTTCGTCTCGTAGTCCTCGATGTTGTCGAAGCCGAGGACGACGTCCGCCATTTTGCCGTCGCGGTCGGGCGCCCACAGCTCGCGGATAATCGCGCCGTAGGTGATGACTTTTACGCACATTCCTTTTTTATTTTTCAAGGTGAATTCCTTCACCGCGACTCCGTCCTTGGTTTTGCCGAAGTCCGACTCTTTCACGCTCTGGGCGAACGCCGCGCCGGAGAGGGCGGCGAGCGCCAATATTGCCGATATATATTTTTTCATAGTTTTTATTTGGTTTTAAGAAATTCTGCGAGGGCTGCGAACGCGCGCCCCCTGTGGCTTACCGAATTTTTTTCCGACGCCGGGATTTCGGCGGTTGTCATTCCGCGCTCGGGCAGGAAGAAGAGCGGGTCGTAGCCGAAGCCGCCCAAGCCTTTTTCGCCGCGCCCGACGACGCCCTCGATTTTTCCGGAAAACACGCGCTCGGAGCCGTCCGGGCAGACGAGGGCGATAGCGCACACGAAGCGCGCCGAGCGCTTTTCGTCGGGGACGTTTTCGAGCTCGCGCAGAAGCTTGCGGTTGTTCGCCTCGTCCGCGCCCTTGCCCGAGACGCCCGCGTAGCGCGCCGACATAATCCCGGGCGCGCCGCCGAGCGCGTCGACGACAATTCCGCTGTCGTCCGCCATGACATACGCGCCGCGCGGGGCTTTTTTCGCGAGAGACCGCGCCTTTATCAGCGCGTTTTCGGCGAACGTCGTTCCGTCCTCGACGGGCGGGACGAAGCCCGGCACGTCGGCGGCGGAGAGCACGCGGCAGCCGATTCCGGCGCCGGCGAACATCGCGGAAAATTCCGCGGCCTTGTGCGGGTTGGATGTTGCGATGTAAATGTCCATTGAAAATTAGTGTTCCGGTTTTTCGGCGAGAACTTTTGTCTTGAGCGCGCCGACTTCTACAAACTCCGCCCCGCACGCCGAGCGCAGGGCGGCTTCGACCGCGCCCATTTTCGCGTCGAAGTTGTCGATTGTGGAGACGAAGACGGCTTCGGGGGTCGCGGCGCGGGCGGCGGCGCCCCACTCGGGCTCTCCTTGGTGGCTCAAAATGATGTGCTCGAGCCGCTCGAGAATGTCGGGCTTGAGGCCTTTTTTCAACCCCGCCTTGCGGACAATCCTGTATCCCAAGACGACGTGCCCCTGCAAAATGCCGAGCTTCGTGCGCTCGGGGACGAGCCCCTGCGAGTATTCGATGACTTTGCCGATGTCGTGCAAAATGCAGCCCGCGAGGGCGAGGTCGGCGTCGATGAAAGGATACAGCGGCAGAAGCGCCGCCGCCATTCGCGCGGCCTTTAGCGTGTGCTCGAGAAGCCCGAAGACGTACGCATGGTGCATTTTCACCGCGGCGGTGCTTTTGAAAAACGCCTCGCCGACTTCCGCAAGCGCGCAATCGACGGTCGCGCGCAAGGTTTCGTCCTCGATTTTTTCAATGAGCGCGAAAAGCTCGACGCGCATTTCCTCGGGGTCGCAGGGCGAGACCGCCGCGAGGGATTCGACGGCGGCGTCGAGCTCGTCGCCCTCAAGCCTGCGGACGGAGTCGATCTTAGGGCTGAGCCTGCCGAGATAAAAGTCGGTCGTGCCGCGCACCTCGAACGCCGCGCCGACCGGGGCTTCGCGCAGGATCGCGAACGCGGGCGAGCCGTCGAAGCACATCGACGCGAACGAGCCCGAGTTGTCGCCAAATTCGAGCATCAAAAATTCGCTTCCGTTTTTGGCGATTTTCGTCTGCGAGGACTTCAGCAGCGCGAGGACTTCAAACGGCTTGCGCCCGTCCTCCTCGCGCGAGTTTTTAAGTTCGGCAATTTGTTCCGCCATAAATCAACCTTTCATTTTTATTTCGAGGCGCGACCACTCGCCCATTGCCGCGCCCTCGCACGAGGCGACGCGCGCGCCGCCGCGCGAGCGGAAATAATCCGCCACGCTCTCGTTCTCGCGCGCGAGGATTCCGCTCAAGACCAAAAGACCGCCGTCCGCGACGGCGCCGAGCAGAACGTCGGCGTAGATGCAAAGGACGTCGGAGATTATGTTCGCGAGAATTATGTCCGCCTTTTTTCCGGAGAGCGCGCGCTCGATTCCCGCGTGCTCAAACTTTACGCCGTCGAGCGGGATAGCGTTGAAGGCGGCGTTTTCCTCGCTGACGCGCACAGCCTCTTCGTCGCGGTCGAAGCCGTAGATTTTCCCGAAGCCGTAGAGCTTCGCCGTCAGGGCGAGGATTCCCGAGCCGCAGCCGGCGTCGACCAAAAATTTTTCGGACGGGTCGCACTTGGAGGCGTAGTCTATCATGCTCATCGCGCAAAGGCGCGTCGTGGGGTGGTCGCCGGTGCCGAACGCGAGCCCCGCGTCGAAGTAAAGCGCCTTGCCGCCCTCGGGGACTTTGTACTCGCCGCGCTGCCAGACGGGCACCCAATGCAGGTCGCGCCAGCTCCAAGGCTTTAAATATTTTTTATACTCGTTCTGCCAGTCGCGGTCGTCGACATCGGAGACGGCGAACTCTTCGGGAAGCTCCGCAAAGCGCGCGCGCAGCCGCGCGTATTCGTCGCGCGCCTCGCTTTCGGTGTCAAAGTAGCCGAAGAGCGTGGGGGGAGTCTGGTTGTTGATTTTTTCTATCCCCCAGCTCGAGCGGTTAAGCTCGCAGAAAGCGTCCTCGAGCGGGTTCACGAGGGCGTCGGAAATTGTCGCGTCGAGTTTTACCATGGCGAAATCAATGTTGAGACGCGAGGATTCCCGCCATGCAGCCCGTCGCCGCGGCGGTTATCGCCTGCCTGAAAACGCGGTCGGCGCAGTCGCCCGCAGCGAACACGTTTTCGACCGAAGTTTTTACCGACGTTCCCGCGACGGTCTTGATGTATCCGTCGGCGTCGAGCTCGAGCGCGCCCTCGAACGCCTTTGTGTTGGGGACATGCCCTATCGCGACGAACACGCACGAGCATGGAATTTCCCGAAGCTCGCCCGTCGCGACATTCTTGACGAGCGCGGCGCGGCAAAGGCCGTCGTCGCCGCCGAGAACTTCGACGAGCACGCTGTTCCAGACGGGCTCGATTTTCGCGTTCGACAGAACGCGGTCGGACATTATCTTCGACGCCCTGAACGCGTCGCGCCTGTGCACGAGCTTCACCGACGAGCAAAAACGCGTGAGGAAATCGGCCTCTTCGCAGGCGGTGTCGCCGCCGCCGATTACCACGACGTCTTTGCCGCGGTAGAACGCGCCGTCGCAGGTCGCGCACGCGGAGACCCCGCGCCCGCCGTAGAACTGCGCTTCGCCCTTGGCGCCGGTCATTCTCGGCGAGCTGCCCGTCGCCACGACGACTTTGCGCGCCTCGATTGTTTTTCCGTCGGAGGTGAAAATCTTTTTTGTCTCGCCCGAAAAATCGACGCTCTCGACGACAGCGCTTTCGATGCGCGCGCCGAATTTCTGCGCCTGCTCGCGCATTTTCCAGACGAGCTCGAAGCCGTTGACCGCCTCGGGAAAGCCGGGGAAATTTTCGACGTCGGAGGTTGTTGTCAGAAGCCCGCCGGGCTGCGCGCCCTCGAGCACAAGGGGGTTCGCGCCAGCACGCGCCGCGTAGATGGCGGCGCCCATTCCCGCGCACCCGCTCCCTATGATTACGATTTCTTCCATATTCGTTTTTAACTAAAAATTTTCGCCACAAAAGGGCAAGGAAATTTGAGGTTTTTCAGAAGCCGAAGGTCATCTGGCCGCCGCCCTCGGCGGGCGCGGGGCGCGGGGCTTTTTTCTCTTCGGATTCGGCCGCGCCCGCTTCCTGATTTTGCGCGGGCTCGGAGCTTTCCAGCATTTTGAGAAATTCGCCTTCCGACAAAATTTTTGTGCCGAATTTTTCCGCCGCTTTCGCTTTCGATCCGTTCATCTCGCCGTCCGACACGAGAAAGTCCGTTTTCGCGCTGACCGACGACGCCGTTTTGCCGCCGAGCTTTTCGACGAGCGCTTTCGCGGCGTCGCGCCCCATCGACTTTAGCGAGCCCGTAAATACAAACGTCTTTCCCGACAGCGGGGAGTTCCCTTGCGCGGCTTCGCCGGCGCTGAAGTTGAGCCCCGCCTCGCGCAGGCGCTCGACGAGCGCGCGGTTGTTCGGGTTGTCGAAGAACGCGCGCACCGAAAGCGCGCGCACGCTCACCGCGTTCTTCGCCGCCTTCGAGCCGAAGCCCTCGAGCGACATTATGTCGGCGATGCCGGCGTCCATGAGGGCGTCGAGCGTACCGAACTTGGCGGCGATGTCTTTCGCGAACTGCTCGCCGATCTCCAAAATTCCAAGCCCGAAAATCAGCCGCCAAAGCTCGCGCGATTTCGATTTTTCAATCGACTCAATCAAATTGTCCGCGCTCTTGTCCTTGAACTTTCCCGTCGAGAGAAGCCGCTCGCGCGTGAGCGAGTAGAGGTCCGCGGGGTCGCGCACGCCGAGCTTTTCGACGAGCTCGCCGACGTTCTTTTCGCCGAGCCCGCGGATATCCATGCACCCGCGCGATGCGAAGTGCTCGAGCCTGCCGCGTATCTGCGGGGGGCAAGCCATATTCGGGCATCGCGTAATCTCGCCGTATTTTTTTACAGCCGAGCCGCACTCGGGGCAGACTGTCGGGAATTCGTAGGGCTTCGCGCCGTCGGGGCGAAGATCGGAAACGATGCCGAGCACCGCGGGGATAATCTCGCCAGCCTTTTCGACGACGACGGTGTCGCCCACGCGAATGTCTTTGTCGGCGATGTAGCTTTCGTTGTGGAGCGTTGCGCGGCGAACCTCGGTGCCAGAAAGATTTTCTATCGGCTCGAGCTCCGCGACGGGCGTGAGCGCCCCCGTTCGCCCGACCTGTATGGTTATCGCGTTAAGGCGCGTCTGCGCGCGCTCGGCGCGGTATTTCCACGCGATAGCCCAGCGCGGAGCGTGGCTCGTAAGCCCCGCCTTTTCGTGGAGGGAACAGTCGTCGAGCTTGACGACCGCGCCGTCGGTGTTGAACGGAAAGTCCGCGCGGATTTCCTCGAGCTCGGAAATTCTGCCAAAGACGGCGTCCGCGCCGACGGCGTCGGCGCACCAATTCACCGCGGGCAAACCCCACGATTCCAAAATTCGCGGCAGGTCCGACTGGCGCTTGAGCTCGAAGCCATCGCACGCGCCGATTGAATACAAAATAGCCTTGAGCTCGCGCGAGCGCAAAACGGACGCGTCGAGAAGCTTCATCGTGCCCGCCGCCAGATTGCGCGGGTTCGCGGGAAGCTTTTTTTCCACCGCGGCGAGATCCTCGGCGTCGAGCGCCACGCTCCCGGGATCGATGCCGTCTTTCGCCGCCTCTTTGCGCTTTTTTTCGAGAGCCTTTTTTTGAAGCTCGGCGCGCGCCGCCTCTTTGAGGCGCTCAAATTCGGACTTTTCCATATACGCCTCGCCGCGTATCTCAAGAAGAGCGGGAAAATCTTTTCCGCGAAGAGTTGTCGGCAGGTTTGAAATTACGAACGCGTTCCGGGTGATGTCGTCGCCCTTTTCGCCGTTGCCGCGCGTCAGCAGTCGCGCGAGCCTGCCGTTCTCGTAAACGGCGGAAATGCCCGCCCCGTCGATCTTCGGCTCGACGCAGTAGCGCAAATCCGATTCCGCCCCGACGAGCTTTTTCAGGCGCGCGTCGAAGTCGGCGAGCTCGGCGGTGTCGAAAACGTTGTCGAGGCTGAGCATGGGCGAGAGGTGGCGGACGGACTCGAAGCCCTCGGTGCGGTCGTCGCCGACGCGCATCGACGGCGAGTCGGGCGTGACAAACTGCGGAAACCGCGCCTCGAGCGCGCGGAGCCTGTGCATGAGCGCGTCGTAGTCCTCGTCGGAAATTTCGGGCGCGTAGTGGACGCGGTACAGCTCCTCGTGCCGCGCGATTTCCGCGCGCAGTTTTTCGATTTCAGCCTTTGCCCCTTGTTCGTCCACGTTTTTACATTTTTTTTATTTGCCCGCCCCGCGCAAGATAAAATCGGACAAATTTTGTTTGTTGCAATGCGCGGGCGGAAATGGGAGTATCCGCAAAATATGGCGACGGCAAAAATACATTCGCGCGAGACCATGGGCGCGCTCGACGGCCCCGGGATAAGGTATGTCCTTTTTATGAAAGGCTGCCCGCTGCGCTGCGCGTTCTGCCAAAACCCCGACACGTGGGCTTCGGCGGGCGGCGAGACGCTCTCCGCGCGCGACGCCGCCGCCGACATTCTCAAATACCGCGAATTTTTCGACGCCTCGGGCGGGGGCTTTACGGCGTCGGGCGGCGAGCCGCTTTTGCAGCCGGAATTTCTCGCGGAGCTTTTTTCCATTTTAAAGGGAGCGGGCGTGCATAGGGCGATAGACACCTGCGGATACGTCGAGCTGTCCGAGTCGGTGAAAAAGGCGGCGAGGCTCGCGAGCCTCGTTCTTCTCGACATAAAGCATCTTGACGGCGCCGGGCACGAAAAGCTCACCGGCAAGCCGAACGCGCGCGTTCTGGAGTTTCTCGAATTTCTCTCGCGCGAGGACATACCCACGCACATTCGCGCGGTGCTGATAAACGGGGTATCGTCGGGCGAAGAATACATTTCGCGCCTTGCGAATTTTCTAAAAAAATACCCCAACGTAAAGCGCGTCGATTTGCTCCCATACCACGATCTCGGCGCGAAGAAGTGGGAGGCTCTCGGGCTGCGATACCGCCTCGGCGATTCCGCGTTTGTGCCGCGCCAAGACGCCCTGCGCGCACTTGAAATTCTCCAAAACGCGGGGCTCGACGCGACGCTCCAATAACAAAAAAGCCCCGCCAAGCGGCGGGGCTGAAAGGTAGCGCTCTTTTCTTAAACGAGCTTGAACTTGCCCGGAACGGGGACGCCGTTCATGGGCATCTTCTTTGCGAAGTCGATTTTTTCGGGGCAATAGTTTTCCTTCGACTTGGCGAGCAGCCAGTCGAACTTGAACTTCATTCCCGAGAACGCGCTCATTCTGCCCGCGATCGCCAGAAGCGTCGAGTTAACGAGCTGGTCGACCTTGTTGACGGGCTTGCCCGCGCGGATGGAGTCGAGCAGGAACTTGTGCTCGTTTTCCATGCACTGGACGTCGGTCTTGGCGGGCTCCCAGAGGAGCTTGCCCGACCTGTCGGTGATGTAAATTCTGCCGCCGAGGCTCGAGTACATTATGCCCTTTGTCCCCGTTATGCGCTCGGACTGCTCGCGGGCGGTCTTGGGGTCTTGGTGGCAGTAGCTTTGCAGGCGAAGGCCCTCGCCCATGTCGAAGTCGACGGCGAAGTGCGAGAAGCGGTCGCCGTATTCGGGCGTCGGAAGATCGGTGCTTCTGCCGCCCCACGCGCGCAGCTCTTTCGGGAAGCGCTTGTCGCCCAGCGCCCACATGATAACGTCGAGATTGTGGACGTGCTGCTCGACGATATGGTCGCCCGATGTCCAGATGAACGACCACCAGTTGCGGATTTGGTATTCCATGGAGTCGTAGGCGAGCTGCGCGTGGTTGCGCTGCCCCTGCCCGACATATCCGCCGTTGTTCCAGTAGCACTCGGCGGCGACGATGTCGCCGATGAATCCGTTTTGGACCCTGTCTATCATTTCCTGATATCCGGGGTGGTATCTGCGCTGCGTGCCGCAGACGACGCTCAAGCCTTTCTGCGTGGCGATTTTTGAAATCTCGAAGCACTGGCGAGCCTGCGTGGCGTCGATGCACGCGGGCTTTTCGAGGAACGCGTGCTTGCCCGCCGCGACGATTTTCGCGAAGTGCGGCGTGCGGAAAACGGGCGGGCACGCGTCGATGACGACGTCGACGTCGGTCGCCAAAAGCGCGTCCTCGCAGCCGATGCCGGTGAACTTTTGGACTTTCGAGGCGTCGAAGATTTCCTTGCCCGCCGCGCCGAATTTTTTCGTCTCCTTGATGATTTTGTCAATCGCGGGCTCTATCTTTTCGGGAAAGAGATCCGCGAGCGCGACGATCTGAATGTTCTGGTCGGCGTTCATCATGTTGCGGACCGCGCCCGTTCCGCGCCCGCCGCAGCCGATGAGCCCGACTTTGATTCTGTCGCTTCCCTTGCCGCTCGAGAACGCCGTCGAGCAGCCTCCGAAGAGCGCTCCCGCCGCGGTCGCGGCCGTTGCCGATTTAATAAAATGCCTTCTTTGCATATTCTATACCTTTCGATTTTTTGTTGTTTGTTGTTGTAAAAAAATTCTACATTCCCACGACCCACACGTTGCGGAACGCGACGGGGTGCCCGTGGTCCTGAAGCCCTATGGGAATGTTCTCGGCGGTGATGGGATTATGCATGCGCGTCACGTTTGTCGGGTGGAAAACGGGCTCTTTATACTGCACGCGCACGCCGTTGTGGTAAACCGTAAGCTCGGGATACGCGACGAGCTTTTCGCCCATAAATTTTGCGGGTGTGTATTCGATGTCGTAGGTCTGCCACGCCTCGGGCTCGAGCGAGGCGTTCACCTTTGGCGGGTGGATTCTGTAAATGGCGCCGCACTGCCACCAGTTGCCCTCGCTCCCGAAAGAGTCTATAATCTGCACTTCAAACGGGCCGAAGTGGACGCCCGAATTTCCGCGCGTGTTGTTCTTCTCGTACTCGGCGGGAATTTTAAATTCGAGGTGGAGGCGCAGCGCGCCGAATTTCTTTTTTGTAAAGACGGTGCCGTCGGCGCGCTTGCCGTTTATCTTCTGCGGGCGCGAGACCATCGCGCCGTCGACGATCTCCCAGCAGCAGGGGTTGCCGTCGGAGTGGAGCCACTCGGAGGTGTCTTTGCCGCCAAAGAGGATTGTCGCGTTCGGGGGCGCCTGAAGCCCGAGCGTGGGCGATTGTATCTGCGCGCGCTTAAACGTCGCGGAGATTTTCTTGCCCTTGTGAACCCTGCCCGTCAGCGTGCCGCCCTCGGGGGAAAGTTCGCCCGCGAGCTTTAGCTTTTCGCCGAAATCCTTAAATGCAATTTTCCCGTTTTCAGCCTTCAGCCCCGCGGCGAAGCCGTAGTCGTCGGCGCGCGAGAACGGACGCTCGGTGAGCTTCGCCTGATAGGTGTCGCCAAAGCGCGCGACTTCTATGCAGACGTCCTTCACGCTCCCGAACGGATAGCCGTCGAAGTTTTCGATAGTGCCGCAGTAGAAGCCCGAGAACGGGTCTTTCTGGGCGAAGATTGGCGCCGCCAAAAGCGCGGCGGCGAAGAATGAAAAGATTTTCTTCATGCGAAAAAAACTAAATTTTGCCGCAAGCTCCGTCAATAAAATAATGCCCGCTTTATGCGCTAAAAGCCGCGCGCCGAACCCCCGCCCTCAAGCGAAAGCCACGCCGCTTTCGGCGCAAAAAAAGAAGCGCCCGCTTGGGCGCTTCCCCGTAAAAAGCAATGCAAGATTTATTCGTATTCCTTGACGGCTTTCAAGCCTTTCAGCACGCGGCTTCTTCCACCCATGTTCGCGTTTGTGAACTGGCGGACGACCTTGTTTTCGGCGGGCGTCCAGTCTTCGTTTTTGCCCCTAAACACGATCATGTGCACGACCGGCGGCTTCATTTTCTTGTCGAAATAAACCTCTTTGAAAAGCTTGTTGTAGAACTTGAAAATTCCCGCGCGGCCGTAGGACTTGAGCTTTACCTCGGGGCGCTTCAGCCCTTTGACCGACGGCGGGCGCGGCTCGGGCTGCTTGAAGAATTTGTTTTCCTGCATAGCCTGCGTCGGAGTTCCGGTGTAGAGCGGCACGCCCTTTGCCTTGCGCTTTTCGTTCTCGGCTTTTATCCAGTCGCGCGCCTTTTTGATGCCCTCCTGCCTTGCTTTGGCGACTTTGGCGTCATACTCCTCCTGCTTTTCGTCGGTCCAGCCGAGCTGCTTGCGGGCTTTCGCCAGCTGCTCCTCGTACTTTTCCATCGCGCGGCGGTAGCGCTCGATTTCCGCGTCGGACTGCGCCATTTTTATTCTGTCGGGGTCGACCCACGATGTCGTCAGGATATAGATGGTGTCCGCGCCCTGTTCGAGCGCCGCCTGATAGACGCGGTAGATGTTCGAGATATGCGGGTTGTAGGTCGCCTGCGCGGGCGGCTGCTTGAGGAACTCGTACTTGAGGTTGCAGTTGTGGCGGAGCGGCCCGATTTTCGTCAGCGTGGTGTTTATCGGGTCGATCCAGTCGCAGGCGATTTTCTTGTTGAACTGCGTCGCCGCGACGAGGTTCGACTGGAACAGGTCCATCTTCGCGCCGTGGCTGATGTCGAACGCCATGAGGTTGAATAGCACCGTCGAGGGCAGGTTGTTGACGAGCTTTTTGATGTCCTCGCGGATAACCTTGTAAGTGTCGAGGCCGCCTCGTTCGTCGGTCATCAGGTAGGGGCCCGCGTCGAGGCAGATGAGCACCTTTTCGGTTTTGCTCTTGATGCCGCCGATATCGACGGTCGTCACGGCGATTTTCATGCCGCCGGTCATGCCCTTTTCGGAAATCGTGGAGATGCCGCCGCCGAACGACGTCGCCGCGGGGACAGTCACCTTGATTTCGGGCGCGTTTATGTTCTGCGGGTTGGCGATGCTGATGCGCTTTGTCATCTTGCGCGACTTCTTCTGCTGGCGCTCGACGCGCACCCTGTGCTCTTTCTGCGCGTTCTGCACCTTCTCGACAGTCGGCGGCGCCTCGAATTTCTGCTCCTCGATAATCGACTTCGAGACGATGTATCCGCTCAACGCCACGAGAAGCGATATTTGGATAATTGCCACTACCACGAACACCTGGTAGAGCAGTCCGCGTTTTTCTTTTTTGGGGTTAAAGTGGTGGAGTTTCATATTGAAGATTTGTTGAAATTACTCGTCGTCGTCGTCATCGTCGTCGGTCTTTGCCTTTACTTTCTTGCGCTCGACCTTGACGATTTCTTTCTGGCCTTTCTTTGTGAGAGTGTCGTCGGGATAGAAAGCCGCCATTTGGGCGAAAATTTCGTTCGCGGCGTATTGCCTGCCGAGCTTTTTATACATCATTCCCGCGTTGTAGAGAAGCTCGGGCATCCACGAGCTCGACAGCGACCCGAACACGATTCCCTCGGCGTAGAGGTCGAGAACTTCGTTCAAATTCGGCTTTTCCGCCTTTGAGGCGAGCATGCCCCTGTCCATTTGCAGAAGCGAAAATTCGGGGGAATTTTGGTCGAGCTTTATCTGGTTGAGGTAAATTTCCGCCGACATTTTTTTGCCCAGGCTGAGGTCGCAATAGACCATCCACAACGTTGCCTCGTTTTTCTGCGGGCTTTCGACGTTCGCGATTTTCGTGTAGATGACCGCGCACTCTTTTATCATTCCCTGCTTGCGGAGCGCGCCGAGCGCGTTCATCAGGTCGGGAATGTTCGCGGCGTTGTCTCCCGTGAACGGGACGCGCTCGACCGCCGCGAGAGCCTGTTTTGTCATGCCCTTGTTCGCCAAAACCTCCGCGACGGAAAGCGCCGAAGAGACGAGGTCGCGGGCGCACTCGCCAAGCGGAAGCGCGGCGATGATAGACTCCGCCTCAACGAGCCTGTCGGCGTTCACGAGGGCGTTGAGGTACATTTCCAAAACCGAGTGCCCCTTGAAAGTTTCGTCGGGCAGCGACATCAGGGGAATGAGCGGATAGACCATTTTGCGCATATACAAAATCGCCTCTTCCCAGTTGCCCTTGCCATACGCCTTGCGCGCCGACAGCCACATTCCCGAGTCGGGCTTGAAATTCACCTTCAGCGAGGACGGATTTTTCTTCGAGACAGAAAGCTCGCCGCCGCCGCCGGTAAACACGACCTCGGTGTCGGAGATCGACTTCACCGTGACGGGCGTCTCTTTCTTTGATTTTTCATCGAACAGCGAGACCGACGCCTGCTCGTCCGCGAAGTCCGCGATGTAGGAGCGGTCTTTTTTGGTGTCCGCCGCCGCCGGAGCCGCCGCCGGAGCGGGAGTGGCCGCTGCGGGCTGCGCCGCGGGGGCGGGCGATGTCTGCGCCTGCGCCGCCGCCGCGAGAATAGCGGAAGCCGCCGATATTAAAGCCGTTTTTGCAATCTTGATTTTCATCGCTTAGAGAATGTTGAAGTATTGTTTGATTTCGGCGTAATCGGGCGACGCCTCGTTGAGCTTGTTTTCGACAAACTCGCCGCAAATTTCCTTCGCCTTTTGGGTCTCGCCCGCCGCGACGTGCAGCTTTGCGGCGGCGAGCACCGCCTTGCCCGTCCAGTTGTAGCAGTTCGCGTAGCCGAGATAGCAGCGGTCGTAGAACATCAAGGCGTCGTCCTTTTTGCCGTTGTGCTGGGCGATCGTCCCGAGCTTGAAGAGCGCCTCCGCGTAGGATTCGCCGCGCCACGAGGGCGACTTTAGCACGAGCTCGTAGCACTTGACGGCGTCGGCGCGCTTGCCGAGCTTTGTGAGAATGTCGGCGCGCTTTAGAACCGCGTTCGCGGCGCGCGGGTCGGACGGGAACTGGTCCTCGACTTCGCGGTAGAACTTGAGGGCGTCTTCCCATTTGCCCTGCCCCTTCGCGGCGAGCCTTTCCTCGAGCGCCGCCGCCCCGAAGAGCGCATCGACGAGGTATTCAAATTCGTCGCGCTTGCGGGCTTCCTCGAACGGCTTGCGGGCGTGTTCGGCGCCGTATTTTTCGTTGAGCTTGCCCATCCAGACGAGCGTCCTGACCGACGCGATTTTTATGTCGTCGTCGGTGAACATTTTTTCGTTTTTGGTGGGCTTGCCGATCGCGTCGAGCCCCATTTTCAGGCGGAACTCGAGGGTCTTGTTGCCCTTGGCTTGCGCCGCGGCGATCATGTCCTTAAAGATTTTTTCCGTGCCGCCCTTGGGATAGTTGGCGATCTGCGTGGCGTATGTGCCGATGAGTTTTTGGACGTTCGCCTTGTCTTTGTAGAGGTTCGGGCCGAACGCCTTGTCGCGCTTGAATTTTTCATACAGGCGCTTGTCCACATTCGGGTTGTCCTGGAAGTAGCGGTATCTCTTGGCGGGGACTTCGACCATATTGTAGAGGAGCTCCTTGTCGGTGAGAAGCTTTTTCAGGAACTCCATCGTGGCGGCGAGTTTTTTCTCGTTCTCGGTGTACATGCGGTTGTAGTCGAGAATCATTTTATCGACGCCGTCGTCCTTGAAGTTCGCGCCGTATTTGGCGATCGCATCGCCGTAGATCGCGAGGGCGTCGGCGGGCTTTGCCATGAGCTCGAGCGCCTTCGCCTTGTTGTAGAGAGCCTCCGAGCAGACGCCGTTGGGGAAGTTGTTGACGTACCTGTCCATCAGCTCCGCCTCTTCCTCGTATTTTTCGAGGTTGTGCAGAAGCTTCGCCGCCTGCGTGTAGGAGTTGTCGATGAAGTTTTGGTTCTTGGTGTATTTTTCCACCGCCTTGTAGTGCATCATCGCGTTTTCCTCGTTGCCGACATTCGCGTAGATGTCGCCGAGGAAGAACTCGACCTCGCCGCGCAGGACGCTGTTGGGATAGCGGCTGACAAAGTCGTCGAGGGTGTCGCGCGCGATATTGAAGTCGCCGGCGCCGAACGCCGCAACGCCCCTGCGGTACATGCCGTCCTCGGCATACGGACCGTTGGGGAAGTCGTCGATCATTTTGACGAGAACGCGCATGGCGTTTTTGAAGTCTCCCGTGGCGAGGTACGCGATGCCCGACCAATACATGCAGCCTTCGGAAATCGCGGTGTCGGGGTTCTTCTTGATGTAGCTGCCGAAAGTTTTTGTAAGCTCCGAATACTTGCCGAGGTCTATCCACGCCTTGCCCATCAGGAAGATGAAGTCTGTGGAATACGGGGGCTCGTCGGGGTTTTCGGCGATGAACTTTTGCGCGAGCGCGAAGAACGAGTCGTAGTCTTTCTTCTTGAGGAAATACTGCCCGCGCTGGAGCTGAATGTCTTTCACATACGCGCCGTCGGGGAATTTTTTGAGGTATTCCTCGCCGAGCTGGAACATGGTGTCCGCCTTGCCGATTTTCTGCGCCCCGACGATCGCCGCCATGTAGAAGTCTTCAACGCTCTGGTGCTCGGGATAAGCCTTGAGCATTCTCAAGTACGACCAGAAGCTTTCAAAGTCGCGCTCGGTGAGCATGTAGTTGCGGGCATTGCGCGCCATGAGCTCGGCGGTGTAATCCTGCACGGGCTCGAGCGCGTCGATCTGCGACTCGAGAATTTTCACCATCTTCGAGGAGTCGGCGGTCGCCTGCGAGTCGGGGTTTATGCGCAGGGATTTTTCAAACCTCTGCTTGTAGATGTCGAGAAAGCGCTTGAGGTTCGAGGCTATCTCGTCGCGGCGCAGAACCATGTTGTAGATGACCGACGCGTCGCTGAACTTTTCCTTTTTGACAAGCTCGTCGCCCGCCGTCAGGAGCGCGAGGTTCAGGGCGATGTCGCTGCGCGCGGGGGCGTCGTAGACCATGTAGGGGAAATATTTTTTTATCGACTCGTAGTCTTTTTTGTCGATTTTGCACATTATCATGCCGGCGGCGGCAAAGACTTTGTCTTCGGGAGTGCGCGCCATATTCAGCATTCTCTCGAACCATTTTTCGCCGATGCTCCACTTGCGCGGATAGTAAATCGCCTCGCAGATCTTTTTGACGATGTCGTATTGCTCGGCGTAGTTGAGCTTGTTGACATACGGCTTCATCAGCAGGAGCTCGCGCGTGGCGATCGCCTTTTCAGCCTCGCCCATGGCGTCGTAGCACGACGCCTTTGTTTTGATCGCCGACTCCGCATACGCCCCGTTCGGGAATTCGTTTATGACTTTGTCGAAGCCCGCGATCGCCTTGTCAACGAGCTTCTGCGAGGGGGAATTGTTGTACTCCTGAAGGTAGCCGTAGGCGAGGAAGTAGTTGAGCTGCTCGAGCTCCTTTTTCAGGTTCTCGTCCTGCGAGTCGTTGATGCGCTTGACAAGCTCCAAGATGTATTGGCGCGCCTCGATGTAGCGGTTTTCGTCAACGAGCGTTTTTGCCTCGCTCTTCAGCTCGGTCGTGCCCATCTGCGCGACGTTCTGCGCGAACGACAGCTGCGACGACGCCGCAATGACCGCCGCCAACAGCGCTCCTTTTAAAAACTTAAAGTTGGGTATCATTTGTCAATAGGGTTTGTGTGTGCTTTTAAAAAAGTTCCCGCGGACGTTCCGGATTTCCAAAACGCCCCACTATTTAAAGACCTATTAAACACGCGAACGCCCCAAATTTCCAGCTTTTTTTTCTCTTTATGGCATTTAATCCGCCGCGCCCATTTGGGGCATTTTTTCAAGAAGCGTTTTTTGGCTTTTAATCGGCGGAGTTTTTGTTTAAATGCGCGGGTATGTTAAAACGCGAAAAAGAACTAATGTTCTTCGGGCTAAACCCCGACCAGAAATCTTGCGAAGGGCTTAAGCTCTTTGTGATAATATATATCGGCGTCGCGCTGTTCGCGGGGGCGCTGTCGGCGCCGATCTACTGGCTCGTGCAGTGGATCGACGCGTCGAACTCAACCGAGACAACCCGCTGGCTGCTCGGCAAGCGGCTCGACATCTACTTCAACAGAATCACCTACGCGGGAATTTTGCTTATGCTCCCGTATATGATGAAGCGCTGCGGGCTGTTTTCGGTGCGCAATCTCGGGCTCGGGCTCTCGCGCCTCGCGGCGGCGAGGTTCGCAAAATTTTTCGCATTCGGCGTCGCGCTGTCGGCGGCGGTCTTCGCGTGCCAGTATGCGTTCTGCGACGTCGCAAGGTCGCCCGAATTCACGGCGGGGGCGCTGCCGAAAATCCTCGGCGAGGCGGTTCTCGGCGGGGTTCTCCTGGCACTGCTCGAGGAGGTCGTTTTTCGCGCGCTCATCATGCGCTGCTTCTACACCGCGTGGGGGCCCGTCTGGGCGATCGTCTGCGGGTCGCTGTTTTTTTCATACAAACATTTCGGCACGCCGAACTCGCTCTGGAACGAGCTCGCAAAAAATATGACGCCCTCGTGGGACGCCGGGTTTATCATCGCGTGGTACGACACCATCGGCATCGCGTGGGATTTCACGCCCGTCCCGTTTCTGTCGCTTACGATGTTCGGGGCTGTGCTCTGCCTGCTCTATATAAAAACTAAATCGCTCTGGACGCCGATCGCCCTGCACGCGGGGATCGTTTTCGCGATACAAGTTTACAGAAACATTTTTTCCATAACGGTGTGCGAAAACACAAAATATTTCGGCGGCGCGGGCATGACGAACGGGTATATGGCGTTCGCCGCGCTTTCGGTAATTTTCATCGCGCTCTGGTTCTGGAAGCCGCGAGAGGACTCTATGCAATGAGAAGCCCCGAGCTTCTCTGCCCCGCCAAAAACGCCGAGACCGCCCGCGCGGCGATCCTGTGCGGAGCGGACGCCGTCTATATCGGCGCGGAGGCGTTCGGCGCGCGGGCTGCCGCGGCGAATTCGACAAAAGACATCGCCGATCTTTGCCGCTTTGCGCACGTATACGGCTGCCGCGTCTATGCCGCGCTCAACACGATTTTAAAAGACGGCGAGATTCCGCGCGCGGCAAAGCTTTCGTTCGAACTCGCCGAGGCGGGCGTTGACGCGCTAATCGTGCAAGACTTGGGGCTTCTCGAATACGGCGTCGCGCCAATCCCCCTCCACGCGAGCACGCAGTGCCACATCGACACCCCCGAAAAGGCGAAGTTTTTGGAAGCTTGCGGGTTTTCGGCGCTCGTCGCCGCGCGGGAGCTTTCGCTTTCGCAAATCTCGGCGATAAGAAAAGCGCTCTTGCCCGAAACGCGGCTTGAATGTTTTGTCCACGGGGCACTCTGCGTCTCATACAGCGGGCAGTGCCGCCTAAGCTACGCCGCGGGCGGAAGAAGCGGCAACAGGGGCGAGTGCGCACAGCCCTGCCGAATGAAATACGAGCTGCTCGACGCCAATGGCAACACGATCGCCCCGCCCGCGCACTACCTTAGCCTGCGCGACATGAACCGCTCCGCGTCGGTCGGAGAAATGATGGACGTTGGAATCGATATTTTCAAAATAGAGGGCAGGCTAAAGGACGAAAATTACGTAAAAAACACCGCGGCGTTTTACCGAAAAATTATCGACGCCGAACTCGAAAAGCGCGATCTGCCGCGCCCGTCGCGCGGGGAGTGCCGCGTCCAATTCGAGCCCGACCCCGAAAAAACATTCTCGCGCTCGTTTTGCGAATACCACCTGCACGGGACGCAGGCGGGCTGCGCGTCGGTCGGCTCGCCCAAGGCGCGCGGGAAATTTGTTGGAACGGCGGGCGAAGTTTTCGCGGGCGGATTCAAGGCAAAAAACGCCGAAAAAATTTTTTCAAACGGCGACGGGCTTTTCTTCGAGTCGGAGGGCGGCGGGACGCTCGGCGCGGCGGTCTCGAAGGTCGCGGGGGAAAAAGTTTTCGTCGGAATGCCGGGCGAGAAAATCGCAATCCCCAAAAACGCCAAAATTTTTAGAAACCGCGACACCGCCTTTGAGCGCGACCTCGCGAAGCCGTGTTCGCGCAAAATAAAAACGGAAATCTCGCTCGCGGAAAGCGGCGGAAAATTCGAGCTAAAAATGCGCCTTTGCGGCGATGAAAAAATTTCGGCCTCGCTCGAGCTCGGCGAGCTTCCAGCCGCGCAAAAGCCCGAAGCCGCGCGCGAGGCGCTCTCGGAAAACCTTTGCAAGCTTGGCGGCACCGCGTTTGAGGCGAAGTTTAACTGCGCGGGCGCCGCGCCGTTTTTAAAGCTCGGCGAAATCAACGCCGCGCGGAGAGCCCTCGCGGCGAAGCTTGAGGGGGAAATCTTGCGCCTTTGCGATATGCGGCGCAAAAGTTTTGCCCCGCGAAAGCCCGACTTTTCAACGCCGTTTGCGAAGTTCGCCGAGACCGACGCCCGCGCGAACGCGCTAAACTCGTTCGCGGAAAAATTCTACTCGCGCTTCGGCTTAAAAATTTCGGAGCGCGCCGCCGAGAGCCGCCCGCCGCGCGATCTAAAAGGCTCGCGCGTAATGCGCACAAAGCACTGCGTTTTGCGGGAGCTCGGGCTTTGCAAAAAAACGTCGGCAAAACGCCTCGCCGAGCCCCTCGTTTTGAAAGGCGAGTTCGCCTCGCTCGAGCTTCATTTCGACTGCCGCGCGTGCGAGATGGACGTAATCTTTCGCTAAAAAATTAAACAAAAAAAGCGCCCGATCGGGGCGCTTAAATTTTTTTGCGAAGCTCGAAGATTAGAGGTTCGCGACGGCCTCTTCCGCGTTCTTGCGGATCGCCGCCCAGTCGCGCGCCTTGACGAGGTTTGACGGCGCGATCCACGAGCCGCCGATCGCCGCGACGAGCGGCGAGCCGAGGAATTCGCCCATGTTCGCGAGCTTCAGCCCGCCGAGGGGAATAAACTCCACCCCGAGGTGCTTGTAGGGCGCCGCCATGCTTTCAAGGTGCTTCATTCCGCCCGTCGTGCCAGCGGGGAAGAATTTCATGAGCGTGCAGCCGTGCTCGAGAGCCTGCTCGATTTCGCTCGGCGTCATAATGCCGGGGGCGAAAGGCAAATCAATTTCCTTCGCCGCGTCGATTACGCGCGTGTTGCAGCCCGGGCTGACGGCGAAGTCCGCGCCGAGCTTCTTCGCCCGGACGGCTTGGTCGGGCGTGAGCACCGTGCCGATGCCGAGCATAACCCTGTGCGCTTTTTGGGCGATCGCCTCGGCGCATTCAAAGGCGTTGGGCGTGCGAAGCGTCAGTTCAATCGCCTTTATTCCGCCGTCCGCGAGGGCGTTCGCAAGATCGACGGCGTCGTTTTTGTCGTTTACGCTGAGAACCGCGACGATGCGCGCTTCCCTTATTTTTTCTGCCAATGTTGCCATAATGAAAACAGTATTGCCCCGCAAAAAAACAAATGCAACAGAATTCTACGAGTTCATTTTAAGGAGGGCCTCGCCTCCGCTCATTCCCTCGAGAACGCCCATTTTCGCGGCGGCCGCCGACACCGCCACAACCCGCGCGGCGAGCATGTCGGAATACGAGTTCACCCCGCTTACGACGGCGAGGGCGTCGCCGAGCTTGTCGGCGGTCTCTATTTTAAGATAGCCGCACGCGAGCATTCCGCCCTTTGCGCGCATCGCAAGAAGCGACGCGTTCGTCGTGGGTATCGTGTAGCCGCAAAAATCGGCGCCTTCAAAAGAAACTTTGTCCATAAAAAACCTTTCGCGCATACGCAAAAATAGGAGCGCGCGTTTGTCAAAAAAATTCGCCCGAAAATTGTCTTGCCCCGCGCGGCGAAAACTCCGAGATTTCGGCCGTATGAGCGAGAACAAAACGATAATCGTGTGGGCGGGGCTGCGCGTAAAAGACGGCTTCGCGGAAAAGTTTAAGGAAATCGCCGCGCCCGTCGTGGCGGCGACGCGCCGCGAAAAAGGCTGCCTAAAATACGACCTTCTCTCCGACGTTTCCGACCCCGACACGTTCTATTTTTTCGAGGAATACGAGAGCGACGAGGCTTTCGCCGCGCACCGCGAAATGCCCTATATGGCGGACTTTCGCCCGAAACGCGCCGAGTGCGTCAAGGAATTCCTCGGCGTTCGGGTGATGTCGGAAACCTACCGCAGATAGCGGCGGCCCCGCGCGCGGGGCGAAAAAACTAAAACTTGTTTATCGCGATTTTCGAGCGGCAGGCGAAGCCCGCGTCGAGACATTCAAGGTCGGTGATCTCGCCGTTTGGCGAGCGGCACTCGCCGAGCTTGTAGGAAAATTCAAACGACTCTCCCTCGCCTTTTTTGTAGATGGCCCTCAGGCTCGCGAGCGCGGGCGCGCAATTTTTAAAAAGACATTCGCGCGTGTAGCCTATCGGATAATTCACGTTCACGACCTCGCCTTGCCCGCATTCCTTTTGCGCGAGGCTATTTTCCAAAAATTCCGCCGCGTGCTCCGACGCCGCCTCGATATTTTTAAGAAGCGGCGCGGGCGTCGGCCCCACGCGCAATCTGCAATACTCGTAATACCGGTTGTCGAGCCTCATCGAAAACGCGTAAGAGGGGATTCCCCAGCCCGCGCCCTCGACCGCCGCCGAAAACGTGCCGCTGCTCCAAAGCAGGGGAAGGGCGATGTTCTGCCCGATGTTTAGCCCCGAAACCACCGCGTCGGGACGGTCGCCGCATAGATGCCCGAGCGCGATATTCACGCAGTCGGACGGCGTGCCGGAAATCGTGTAGCACACGAAACCGAAAAAGTCGCGCCGCTTCGCCGAGACGTTTCCCCTCCTATTATAAGCGCGCCCGACCCAGCTTTGCTCGCGGTCGGGCACTGCTATCAGCACGTCCGCCACGCGCGAAAGCGCGGCTGCGAACGGCGGAAGAAAAGGCGAATCAAGCCCGTCGTCGTTAGCCAGCAACAGGCGGAGTTTCATCTTTGAGAGGCTCGCCCTTGAGGAACCTGTTTATGCTCCGCGAGGCGATTTTCGCCTGACCCATCGCGCTGATGACGGTGGCCGCGCCGCTTACGACGTCGCCGCCCGCGAACACTTGCGGAACCGACGTTTGGAGCGTCTCGGGATCGACCTCGAGGGTTCCTTTTTTCGTCGTGCGCAGGGACTGGCACGTCATCGGGATAAGCGGGTTGGGGCGGTTGCCGATCGCGATTACAAGGGCGTCGCAGGGTATCTGGAATTCGCTGCCGGCAATTTCGGAAACGCTTCTGCGCCCCGACGCGTCGGGCTCGCCAAGCTCCATCTTGACGCACTCGAGCGCGACGATCTTGCCGTTCTCGTCGGCGACGACGCGCTTGGGGTTCGTGAGCATCTGGAAATTGACGCCCTCCTGCTCGGCGTGGTGGACTTCCTCGGCCCTGGCGGGCATCTGCTCGCGCGCGCGGCGATAGACGAGCGTCGATTTCGCGCCGATTCGAAGCGCGGTGCGCGACGAGTCCATCGCGACGTTTCCGCCGCCGACCGTTATGATGTGCTTTGCGGAAATCGGTGTCGTGGCGTGCTTCGGGAAGTCGTAAGCTTTCATCAGGTTGAAGCGCGTCAAAAATTCGTTCGCCGAGAACACCCCGACGCTGTTTTCGCCGGGGATTCCGAGGAACATCGGCAGCCCCGCGCCCGAGCCGATAAATATCGCGTCGAACCCCTCGGCGAGGAGAGCGTCAACCGTGCGGAGCTTGCCCACGACGTAATTTAAATGGATTTTTACGCCGAGCTTTTTGAGCGACTCGACCTCGTGCGCGACGATTTCCTTCGGCAGGCGGAACTGCGGAATGCCGTACATGAGAACGCCGCCGGGCAGGTGCAACGCTTCAAAAATTTCGACATCGTGCCCGGCGATTGCCAAGTCCGCCGCCGCCGTAATTCCGGCGGGGCCGCAGCCGATGATCGCCACGCGCTTTCCCGTGGGCGCAGCCTTTTCGGGCAGCTCCTCGAGGTTGTTCTGGCGGACATAGTCGGCGGCGAAGCGCTCGAGCGTTCCGATCGCGACCGGCTGCCCCCTCAGGCCGAGGACGCAGCTGCCCTCGCACTGGTTTTCCTGCGGGCAAACCCTGCCGCAGACCGCGGGAAGCGCGGTTTGCTTTTTGAGCTTCATCGCGGCGGCCTTTGGGTCGCCCTTCGAGATTTCCGCGATAAACTCGGGAATCCTGATGTTGACCGGGCACGCCGCCATGCAGCGCGGCTTCGGGCATTGCAAGCAGCGGCTCGCCTCGTCCATGGCGGTCTGCAGGGAAACTCCGTAGGGAACTTCCTCGAAATTGGTCGCCCTTCTCCGGGGGTTTTGTTCGGGCATTGTCAGGCGCGGAAGCCCCGACGCCTTCAGTTTTCTTGGTTTTTCTTCTGCCATATTCGATAGTCCTATGAATGGCACTTGCCCCCGATGTGGCGGGGCATAGCCTCTATTTCCAAAAGTTTATACGCGGTTCTGCGCTTGCCAAGCTCCGCAAAATCGACCTGCAGGAGCGGGAAGAACGGCCCGTCGACGCACGCGAATTTTGTCTCGCCCTCCACGCTGACGCGGCAGGCTCCGCACATTCCGGTGCCGTCGACCATGATCGGGTTGAGCGAGCAAAGGGCGTTCTTGGCGTCTTTGGGCGCCGCGGCGGCGCACTGCTTCATCATGAACACGCAGCCGACCGCGACGATCGAGTCGAAATCTTTTCCCCTCGCGGCGAGGACGTCTTTGCAGCCGCCCTTCGTTCCCTCGGTACCGTCGCGCGTCATCACGACGACTTCGTCCGCGACCGACGCGAGCTTGTCCTTAAAATACAGCAGATACGCCGACGACGCCTCTATTGCGCAAACGGTCTTTACTCCGCGCTCCTTAAGCGCGCGGGCGATCGGGTAAATCGCGCCGATGCCGTAGCAGCCGCCCAAAAGAAGCGCGCTCGTGCCGCTTTCAAATTTGCCGAGATCCAGCGGCGTTCCGAGCGGGCCGCTCGCCACCGCGAGCTTGTCGCCCTTTTTCAGCGCGCCGATTTCCGCGCTCGAGCGCCCGACTTCCTCGAGAATGAATTTCACCCAGCCCTCCTCGGCGTTCCAATCTATGATCGTGAACGGGGAGCGCTCGCTGTCGGCGTTCGCCATGAGAACCGCGAACTGCCCGGCTCGCGCGTGCCGCGCCATGTCGGGGGCTTTGATCGTCAGCTCGTGGAAATTCGGGACGATCGTGCGCGACTCGAGAACTTCGTAGCCGTCTCCGTTCGCGCTTTCGGCAGCCTCTTTCTTCGGCGAGACGGGCAGCCCGAATTTGCGAAGGTCGGGGACAAAGTCCGCGAGGAAGTGCCCGAGCATTTTTGCGGGGAGATTTTTCACGCTCTCGCAGGGGTCTTTGAAGCCCGCGGGAAGCGGCTCGAGAGAAAAGTCCTCCGCCTTGACGTCGATGTCGAAGCGCTTGCAGATGTCGGCAATGAGCCCGTTTAGCGGGCGCTGGTCGAGCGACGATGCGACGGACGATGCGGAATAAACCTTGTTTCCGTTTGCGTCGCCGAACGTGCCGGCGGTCTCGGCGAAAATGCTCATGGGAATCACCACTTCCGCCTTTTCCTGCGCGGCGGTTTTGAGCATGTCGGCGACGACAAGGTGCGGAATTTTTTCCGCGAGCGCGGGCTCGATAAAGTCTCCCGCGACAAACACCGACTCGAACTTGCCCGCCTCTATGTCGGCGAGAACGTCGGCGGGAAGGGCGTCGGCGTTCATCGCGACTTTCGCGAGCTTCGCGCCGAAGCGCTTTGCCAGCGCGCGGAACGCCTTGCGGGTCTCGTAGGAGCCGCCCTCGTTTTCGATCATCAAAATCTTTCCGGAGTGCGCTTGCAAAATTTCCGCGATTTTGTCCTCAAGCTCCCGCGCCGACGCGGGCACGAGCTCGCTTCCCACCCTTATCTGCGCGCGGGCGAGGCGCGCGCGGGAGTTTTGAAGCTGCGCAATCGCGAATCTGCCGAGCGCGCAAAGGGCGTCCTCTTTTTTCAGCGAAAGCGCCTTCGCCGCGACGACCTTGCCGTCCTTGATTTTCACGTTCAGGCGGCAGTGCTTCGGGCAGATAGCGCAGACGGTCTCGGCGGTTTTGTCCTCGAGGCCGAACCATTTTCCCCAGCGGTCGGTGAGGCAGCCGGTCGGGCATTCCTCGACGCACGCGCCGCAGAATTTGCACTCTTCCGCGCTCCACTGCTTTTCAAATTCCGACGAAATCTTCGCGCGCTTGCCCCTGTTGGCGATGCTTATCGCGGGCTTGCCGTGTATCTTTTCGCAGACGCGGAAGCACCTGCCGCAAAGAATGCAAAGATTGTGGTCCTTGTCGATAAAGGGGTCGTTGTGGTCGACTTTCGATTCGTCGTAGAGCATGGGAAGCCCGATGTCTCGGGTGAAGTTGCCCATCGCCACGCCGCGAAGCTCGCACCCCGGGCGGTTCGCGCAAGTGCCGCAGCGCGTGGCGTGCCCCGCGCGCGTGGGCGTCGGGCGCTCGACCTCGCATTCGTTGCGGGAGTCGCAAGTGAAGCAAGGCGACGGGTGCCCGCTCATCAAAAGCTCGAGAGTGCGGCGCCTCTGCGTCTGCAGCTGCTCGGTGTTCGTGCGAACGTTCATTCCCTCGGCGGCGGGCGTCGTGCAGGAGGTCGGCGTTCCGCGAACCCCGTCGATTTCCACAACGCAAAGCCTGCACGCCCCGTAGGGGGCGAGCTCGTCGTGGGCGCAGAGCGACGGTATGAAAAGCCCCGCGTTTTTCGCCGCCTGCAAGACGGTCATGCCGCGCTTCGCCTCAACCTCCACGCCGTCGATTGTAAGTTTAAAAGTATCGTCCATTTTTTATTCCCTCGTTATCGCTCCGAATTTGCATGTCTGGAAACACGCGCCGCAAGATATGCACTTGTCCCAGTTGATTGTGTGCGGCTTCTTCAGCCCGCCCGTTATCGCGCCCGTCGGGCAGGCGCGCTCGCAAAGCGTGCAGCCCGCGCACTTGGCGGCGTCCACCTTAAATTTGACGAGCTTCGGGCATACGAGCGCCGGGCATTTTTTGTCCTTGATGTGCGCGACGTATTCGTGCTCGAAGTAGCGAAGAGTCGTCAAAATCGGGTTCGGGGCGGTCTGCCCCAAGCCGCAAAGCGACGACTTTTTCATGGTGTCGGCGATTTTTTTCAGCCGCTCGATGTCCTCCATCTCGCCCTGCCCCGACGTTATCTTTTCGAGAATTTTGTGGACGTGCTGCGTGCCCATTCGGCAGGGAATGCACTTGCCGCACGACTCGTTTTCGGTGAAGCCTACAAAGTATTTCGCGACCTCCACCATGCAAGAGTCCTCGTTCATCACGACCATGCCGCCCGAGCCGATGATCGACCCCGCCGCGCCGAGATTTTCGTAGTCGACCGGAAGGTCGAGATGCTCCGGCGTAAGACAGCCGCCCGAGGGCCCGCCCGTCTGGACGGCCTTGAACTTTTTGCCGTCGGGGCAGCCCCCGCCGATCTTTTCTATAATGTCGCCAAGCTTCGTGCCGAACTCGACTTCAATCAAGCCCGTGCGGGTTATCTTTCCCGCGAGCGAGAACGTTTTTGTTCCCTTGCTCTTTTCCGAGCCGAGAGCCGCGTAGCTTTCGGCGCCCTCGCGCATGATCGAGCTCGCCGCGGCGAGAGTCTCTACATTGTTTATGTTTGTCGGCTTTTTGAAAAGCCCGCTGTTGGCGGGGAACGGCGGCTTGGGGCGAGGCATCGCGCGGACGCCCTCGATGCTCGCCATGAGCGAGGTTTCCTCGCCGCAGACGAACGCGCCCGAGCCCTTCTTGATTTTGATTTCAAACTCGAAACCGTTGTCGAATTTCTTCCTCAAAAGCCCCGCCTCTTCTGCCTGCGAAATCGCGAGCTTTAGCCTTTCGATCGCGAGCGGGTACTCGCTTCTTACATAAATATACGCGTGCTGGGCGCCGATGGCGTAGCCGGCGATCATCAGCCCCTCGATGACGCTGTGGGGGTCGCCCTCAAGCACCGACCTGTCCATAAAGGCGCCGGGGTCGCCCTCGTCGGCGTTGCAGATTATGTATTTTTCGTCGGCTTTCGAGGCGCGGGCGAAGCTCCACTTCATGCCCGTTGAAAATCCCGCGCCGCCGCGCCCGCGAAGCCCGCTTTTTTTCATCTCCTCGATGACGTCCTCGGGGGTCATGGTAAATGCGCGCTCCAAGCCTTTGTAGCCGCCGCGCGCCAGATAGTGGTCGAAGCTCGACGGGTTTATCACGCCGCAGTTGCGCAACACGATGCGCTTTTGAAGCTCCACCATCGGGTGCTTTTTGAAAGGAACAATTCCCTCAAACGGCTCGTCCGCCATGACCGCTTCCGCCTTTTCGGCGACGGGCTTGCCGCCCTTGATGTGGCTTTCGACGAGCTTCGCGACGTCTTTTACCGCGACGTTTGAATAAAGCACCGAGGGCGTTCCGCCCGCGCGGATTTCCACGAGAGGCTCGGCGTAGCAAAGCCCGATGCACGCGGTCTCGACGACGTCGACGTCGTTTGAAAGCCCCGCCGCGGCGAGCTGCTTTTCAAACTCCGCCTTTACGTCGAGCGCTCCCGCGGCGCGCCCGCATGTGGCGGCTCCGACGAGCACGCGCGCCTTTTTGCCGTTCGCGAAATTCTCCCAATCGGCTGCCGCCTTTTCCCTTCTGTCTTTTAAAATTTCCATTTCACTTCAACTCCTTTAGGATTTTTTCGAGCTGCGCGAGGGTTATGCGCGCGTGAACTTTGTCGTCGACGACCATCGCGGGGGCGAGGGCGCACGCGCCGAGGCACGCGACGCGCTCAAGGCTTATAAGGCCGTCGGGAGTGGTCTCGCCCTCTTTTATGCCGAGCCTTTCCTCGAGCGCGGCAAGCAGCGATCCCGATCCCCTGACGTGGCAGGCCGTTCCCTTGCAAACTTTGATTGTGTGCTTGCCGGGCTTTTTAAATTTGAACTGGGCGTAAAAGCTGACGACCGAGTACGCGTCGGCTTTGGAAATGGAAAAATACTCCGAAGCGGCGGCTATCGCCTCTTCGGAAATGTAGCCTTCCTTTTCCTGAATGTCCTGAAACGCCGTTACAAGGTTTTCGCGGCGCGGCGAATACGCCTTCAATATGTCTTGATATATAGTTGTAGCCATAAAACAATTTTTCGATCCGCCCAAAACGGGGCGGACTTTGGTTGCCTTACATTTTCCGTTTTTCCGGAAAATATATTCGCGTTATTTTTGCGCAGTTTCCGACTTTTTTGCAACATTTTTCGTCAGCTTTTTTGAAAAAAAATTCTTTAATCAATCGTATGAGTAGAACGTTTACAGATGTTTTGTTGGCATAGTTTGGGATTGCCAAAAAAATTCCACCCTTCTTCCACTTGTTAATAACGTGTGAAAAATCAGAGAAAAGCATGTAGAAATTTTTGAGAATTGTTTGTAAAAAAACTTTTCAACATTTTTCTTAACCTCTTTCCCTATCTTTTTTCTACAAAAATTTTTTACCTTAATACATTCATCATCATAATCTTCAAACGTTATTGTACTTTTTGGAAGGGCATATTATGATTACGAATTTAAATTTATATATTATAATCTCATTTCATAAAAAAGCCCGCGCGCACGCGAACCGCCTTTGGAATTTTTGCCAAAAAAATAGGCTAATCGTTTCGCTTTAAAAGAAAGCATGAAGCGCCGTCGTGTTCATCGCAGGGCAGCAGAAGAGATTTTTTTTCGAGGTAAAATTCCGGGTTTTCCTTTAGGAACAAAAAAATGTTTTCTTCGTTTTCTTCGGGCTCGATAGAGCAGGTTGAAAATTCGAGCTTTCCCCCGCGCGATACAAACGCTTTCGCCTTTGAAAGAATTTCAAGCTGCTTTTTAGCGCAGGAAAAAATGTCTTGCGGGGATAGCCTGTAGCGCGCGTCGGGGCGCCTGCCGAGAACGCCGGTATTCGAACAGGGGGCGTCTATAAAAACTCCGTCGAATTTTGCCGGCAGATTTTTTTCGCGCAAAATTTCCGCGAGGTCTTGGTTTAAAATGTCGCACTCCACAACGTGCGCTTTTACATTTTTTATCTTCGATACGTTTTCGCGAAGAGTGTCTATTCTTTCCGGAAGATCGACTGAAACTATGAGGGAATTTTCGTTTGGCGCGAACTTACCCATTATGTCGGATATCGCTTTGGTTTTTCCGCCCGGCGACGCGCAAAGGTCGAGATATTTTTTTCCAGCTTGCGGCTCAAACTGCGACGGAGCAGCGAACGTTGACGGGTCTTGAATGTAAAAGTGCGGGGACTCCAAAAGCGCGCGGGCTTTGTTCCACATTCCTTTTTTTAGCCTAAAAAATATCCCGTCTTTGAGGGGTTTGAGACAATCGGAAAATTCTTCGGCGAGCTTTTGCGATTGTTCGGAAAAATCTCTTCTAAAATAGACGGCAGACGGCTTTGAATTTGCCTTTAAAATTTCTTCCGTTTTTTTCTCTCCAAAAAATTTCGCCCATTTTTTTATGAGCCAGAGCGGGTGGCTGTATTTAAATGAAAGCGCGTCTAGCCCGCTTTTTTTGCTTAAAATTTCTTTCGCGGTTTCCGGGATTTTGCGAAGAACGGCGTTTACAAAACGCGCCTCGAAGTTTGAAAATTTTTGCTTTGAAGCCGACACCCAGCAATCGGTTATCTTCGGGAATTTTTCGGGGGAGGACGAAAGGGCGTCGGCTGCCGCGGCGTTTAAAAGGGCGAAAATTTTTCTGTCTGTTTTTTTGGCGCAGAGGGCTTTCAAAGTTTCACCTATCATTATCCTGTTTCTCAGCCACGACATGACAATAGCCTCGGCGCGCGCCCTTTCGAATGAGCCCAAATTTTCGCGGTATTTAGACAAAATAAAATCCGCCTTCGCGTTCGCCCGCGAGATTTCCAAAACCGCCGAAACCGCCGCAAATTCGGCGCCAAAGACCATTTTATGGGAGATTTTTCTGTCTTTTGGATTATCCATCAATGTATATAATAAAACAAAAAAAATTTTAAATGCGCAAAAAAATGAAATAAAAAAATGAACAAAAAAACAAGGAAAACACCCTGCTCGAATTTTGTTCGGCGCGCAGAATATATAAAAAATGAAAAATGTCAAGAAATAGATAAAATTTTTCCGCAACTTATTTACAAAAAAAGGTTAAAGATAAATTGACAAACGCGAAAAAATCTTCAAATTTTGAGGGCATATAAACTGCGGCAATATGCGTTCGGATTTTTTTTAAAGAAAAATGTCCGCCGCGTCTTGGCGCAAACGCAAAAAGAATAAAAATATGAATTCTGAAATAATCGACAGGCTCGTCAACAAGAACATAAAGCTCCGCAACAAGCGCGGGGCGCTCGAAGCGATGAAGGACGGCGCATACTGCCTTCACGGAAGCTGGGGGTTCGGCAGAATAAAATGCTACGACGAACAGACCAACAAGCTGGTCATCGACTTTGAAGGCAAACCCGGGCACGCGATGGATCCGGCGTTCTGCGCCGACAAGCTCGAGATCCTCGCCGACGACAACCTGCTCGTCCGCTACCGCAACGACAAAGACGCCCTCGAAAAAGAAATGAAAGAAAGCGGCGGCAATTTTGTCGTAAAATATATCGAGAAAAAAGAAAGCCGCGCCGCGAGCCAGATCGAGCTTGAAAAAATAATGAAGCAGCTTTTCGGCTACAGCTTCCTGAACTGGGAGAATCTCCCGCAGGCGGATTTCGACAAGCGCAACAAGGACGCCGAAAAGAAATACCGCGCGTGGTGGAACAAGACAAAAGAAGAGCTCCTGCGCAACCCGCTCGTGGCGTGCCCCAAGACCAAGAACGAGGCGTACGTTCTGCGCGAAGAAGAAGACGCCATGAAGCCCGAGCAGGAAGTCCTGCGCGAATACTTCCTAAACCGCGAGCCCAAGAAAAAAATTCTCCTTGCGGAAAAGCTCTACAAAACGGCTGAGGGCGACGACGGCGTCGAGGAAATCAAAAGCTCGCTCGAAAAAATCAAGGACGAGCTTACCGAGGCGATCAAAAAGGCGATGGACAGCTCCAAGGGGCTCAACGACGCCGACTGTCTGCACGGCATTTGGGTAAGAAACAACCTTATCCGCCACCTCTACAACGGCGACGAGACCAAGGTCGACGAGATCGCCCCGCAGAGCAAGCAGATTATCCTCAAGGCTGTATCGAAAGACCCCAAAGACGGCTTGAACAATCTGGCGAAGAACTTGCCGTCGTCGTATATCAAGCGTTTTCTCGACCTTCTCACGCGCATCTACACCGAGGACTGGCGCGAGAAAATTCTCGACCTTCTCAAATACAGCGACGGGCGCCTCACAAAAGAGTGCATCGACTTCCTTTTGACTTGGGACGACGACAGAAAATCCAAATTCGTCAAAGACTACGAGATCACCGACGACGGCCGCGGAACGTCGCGCCTGCTCATCAAAAAATATCTCGAAAAATGGCTCTCCGAGCAGACTCTGCACGGGCCCGTCATCTTGTGGATAGTCAAAAACCGCAACGACAAAAAATACTCCGACATGCTCAAGGACCTTATCGGAGAGGATTTGTTCAGCGCGCTTTTGGCGGCCGTTGACGACGCCGCTCTCCAGCGCGAGACAATCGTCACAACCGCGAAAATTCCGCTCGCGGAAGAATTGGACGCCGACCGCGAGCTCGTGGGAGACCTTCTCGACAACTCCACAGCCGAAACCGCGCGCGACCTCGCGCAGACGCTTCTTCTTAACCAAGGCTTCGAGGAGCTGACAAAGAAGTCGATTTTGGCGCGCTTTATCAAAAAATTCCCGCTCGTGCAGACGCTTGTCGCATCGAAAGCGGAAAAGAAAGACGAGCGCGTCATCGTCTCGGAATGGAGCTTGGCGGCGCGCCGCGAGGAACTCGAGGACATCGTCAAGAACCAGCTTCCCGCGAGCAAGCTCGCGATCGAGGCAGCCCGCGAACTCGGCGACTTGCGCGAAAACTCCGAATACAAAATGGCGCGCGAGCACGACGAGCTGCTGTCCGCCCGCCGCGCCCAGCTCGAGCGCGACATCTCGACCGCCAACGTGTTCGACTTCAACACGACGCCCGCCGACAAGGTTGGAATCGGCTCGATTGTTTCGCTCAAGTCCGACAAGGGCGAGCTTCTCACCTGCTCTATCATGGGCGCTTGGGACAGCAACACGGAGAAAAACATCTTCTCCTACCAGACGCCCCTCGCGCAGGCTCTTCTCGAGCACAAAGTCGGCGAGACCGTCGAGACGAACATCAACGGTCACATCACAAAGTGGACGATCGAAAGCCTCGCGCGCTTCGTCGATCAAAAGTAATCTCGGTTTTTCCCAATTTCAAAACCGCTCCTTTCGGGGGCGGTTTTTTTGTTGTTTTAACTCGAGGCAACGGGGAAAACCCTATCGGCATAAAACAATAAAAGAATTGACTTCGAGGGGCGGGAAAAAGTATTTTCCGAAAAACCTTTAAGTTTAACCCCGCAAAAAGGAATCTAATGAAGAAACGCGTTTTGTTTTTCACACTGCTCGCCGCCGCGGTTTCCGCCTCGGCGATGAACTATTACAGCGGCAAGCATAGGCCCGAAGACCCCGCCGAAAAAAATCTCAAGTGGTCGACCTGCCGCTGGGGAAACAATGTAGACTTTGAGACCGAGGACATGCCCGGCAAGCCGGGGCCGAACGACGACGTCAGCGTGCGCCCGGGCGGGTTCACGCTTGAAATCGACGGCAACTACACGGTTCGATCGTTTAACACGAGCGACGGCTCGCGGACTTTCGCCAAGGGGCGCACGCTAAAGCTTCGCAAGCTGAGGGGGACGATGTCGACCAGCAACCGCGGCTGCACAAAACAGGAGTGGGAAAAGTGCAACATCATCGTAAACGGACACTATGAAATATCATTCTGGCACGAGGCGCGGCAGGCGGGCAGAATGCGCCTGCAATACGTCGACACAAAGCTGGCGGTAAAGGGCAATTTTGTTCTGGAAATTCCCGCAAACCCGATAATCAAAAACGAGCTGCGCGCGGGCGTCGAATTTTACGCGGAGGGCGACTCGCAGCTGCTGTTCAACGGCGGCGCGTTCATCGACCCCATCATCGCCGACCAAAACGAGGAATATATGTTCAAGTGGGCGTTCAAGGAAAAGGACGGCAAGTTCCCCTACGTATTTTTCAACAAGCCCGCGCAGTTTAAAAAGTGCGACATAGAATTTTCGGTGTCCGACAAGGTAAAACCCGGCAGATATCCGCTCTTGGAATTTGCCGACAAAAAATCGGGGCTGTCCGAGATCCGCTCGATTACCGTCAACGGGAACGAGTATAAACTCGGCGATCCTATCAAGCTCGGCAAGCGCACCGGCAAGCTCATAATCGGCGCCGCGGGCAAGAAAGATCCCAAAACGGAAAACGACCTCGTCTTCGAGGTGTCGAAATAATTTCTATTTGCTCCCAATTTGGGCGCAAGGTACAAAACAAAAAACGCCGCAAAGAAAACCTTGCGGCGTTTTTTATTTTTTTTCTATTTCAAAAGGAACGTTAATGTTTTTTGCCCGCGCCTTTCGCGAGGGTCTGGGCGATTGTGAAGCGGGCGATGGCTTCGAGCCTTTCGATTTCGTCGTCGGAAATCTTGTTTTTCTTAGCCTCTTCGAGGGACTTTAGCGCGTCCTCCCGCGCGCGGTCGATATCGCGCTCGTCGAGGCGCTCAACGTCAATCGCCGCCTCGGTCAAGACCGAAACGACGTCGCCCAAAATCCGCGCGTAACCCTTGTCAATAGCGATATTCTCCGCCCCGCTCGCCTTGCCGACAACGACCGCGCCCGCTTCGAGCATTGTGATCAGCGGGACGTGCCCGGGCAGAACCTCGATTTCGCCGCTCGTCGTGGGCAGGGAGACGGAATCTACATCCGCGCTGTGCCACGCGATGCCGTCGGGGGTGACAATTTCGAGCGAAAGCGCCATTATTTGCCCTTGTTTTTCTCGTATTCCGCGAGGACGTCGTCGATCGTGCCCTTGAGGAAGAAGTCGTTTTCGTTGACGTGGTCGAGCTTGCCGTCGAGTATCATTCCGAACCCGCGCACTGTTTCCGAAACGGGAACATAGGCGCCCGGAACGCCGTTGAACACTTCCGAGACGAACATCGGCGCGGACAGGAATTTTTGCACTTTTCTGGCGCGCGAGACGAGCATTTTGTCCTCGTCGGAAAGCTCGTCGATGCCCAAGATCGCGATGATGTCTTGCAAGTCTTTGTATTTCTGTAAAATCTGCTGAACGCCGCGCGCTACTCTAAAGTGCTCCTCGCCCACGATGTCGGGCGAAAGCGCGTTCGAGTTTGACGCGAGCGGATCGACGGCGGGATATATTCCCAGCGCCGCGATCGAGCGGTCGAGGACGATTGTAGAGTCGAGGTGCGCGAAAGTGTTTGCGGGGGCGGGGTCGGTAAGGTCGTCCGCGGGGACGTAAACCGCTTGGAAAGAAGTAATCGAGCCTTTCTTGGTGGAGGTAATTCTCTCTTGAAGCTCGCCCATTTCCTGCGCGAGAGTCGGCTGGTAGCCGACCGCCGACGGCGAGCGGCCCAAAAGCGCGCTGACTTCGCTGCCCGCTTGCGAGAAGCGGAAGATATTGTCTATAAATAGCAAAACGTCCTGCCCCGCCGCGTCGCGGAAGTTTTCCGCCATGGTGAGCGCGGTGAGAGCCACTCTCATGCGCGCTCCCGGGGGCTCGTTCATCTGCCCGTAAACGAGCGACACTTTCGAGTTTTCGGGGTTCTTTTCGTCGATGACGCCCGACTCCACCATTTCGTGGTAAAGGTCGTTCCCTTCTCGGGAGCGCTCGCCGACGCCCGCGAATACCGAAAACCCGCCGTGCGCCTTCGCGATGTTGTGGATAAGTTCCATGATGACGACCGTCTTGCCGACGCCCGCGCCGCCGAACGCCCCGACTTTTCCGCCCTTGAGGAACGGGCAGATAAGGTCGATCGGCTTGATGCCGGTTTCGAGGATTTCCGCGCGCGTGCTCTGCTCGGTCAGCGGCGGGGCGCTGCGGTGAATGGGCATTCTCTCGGCGGTTTTGATTTCGCCCTTTTCGTCGACGGGGTCGCCCGTGACGTTGAAAATTCTGCCGAGCGTGCAGGAGCCGACGGGCACGCTTATGGGGCTGCCCGTGTCGAGGGCTTTGGCGCCGCGCTTTAGCCCCTCGGTCGAGGTCATCGCGACGGTTCTGACCACGCCCTCGCCGAGCTGCTGCTGAACCTCGAGGACGATCTTCGACTTCTTTTCGCCGATTTCGATTTCGGCGGTCAGCGCGTTGTAGATCGCGGGAATGGCGTCGGCGGGAAACCTGACGTCAACCACCGCTCCTATGACTTGCGTTATTGTTCCTTCTGTCATTGTCTGTGTTTTTTAAATTCAGCCGTTGTTTTCGACCGCCTGCGCGGCGGCGGCGAGCTCGAGAATTTCGGTCGTGATCGCCTCCTGCCTCGCCTTGTTGTACTCTACGGTGAGGGATTTTACGAGGGCGTCGGCGTTGTCGCTTGCGGATTTCATCGCGACCATTCTCGCCGAGTGCTCCGACGCTTTCGCGTCGAGGGCGATGTGGTAGAGCGCCTGCTTGACATAAAACATCGGCAGCGCCTCGAGGATTTCTTTCGGGCTCGGCTCGAAGAGCATTTCGCGCTCGTCGTCGGGGCGCGCGAGGGTGTCGTCGAGCTTGTAGGTTTTGCGGAGCCGCGCGATAAATTCGCCGAGGTCGTCGACGGGCGCGATTTTCACGAAAGTCGGCTCCTGCTTCAAAGTGTTGACGAACAGCGGATAGAGAACCTCGAGGCTCTTGATGTCGCCCTGCTCTCGCGCGGTTTTTATGGCGAACTCCGCGATTTTCCGCACTTCGGAAAATTTGACGTGGTCGCTCAAGGAAAACTGCGCCTTGAGGGGCTTGCCCAGCCGCGCGATAAACCGCGCCGCGCGCGAGCCGATCGCGATGAATTCGGCGGGCTCGTCGATTTCGGCGATCGTCTTAAAAAGGTTCGTGTTGAGCGGCCCGCACAGGCCCTTGTCGGTCGAGAACACGATTATCAGCCGCTTGCCGTTTTCGGGAATCCCCAGCTTTTCGGACGAGGCGATTTTCTTCAAGACGGTTTCGGTGAGGGACATCAAGAGCGTGGCGTAGGCTCTGCCGTTTTCGGCGGCGTTCTGCGCCTTGCGCATTTTGGACGCGGCGACAAGCTCCATGGCGTGGGTTATCTGCCCCGTTCCTTTCACCGCTTTTATGCGGTTTCTGATTTCCCTCATTCCTTTCATGGCGGGCTACGCGAAAGTTTTGCGCCAGCCGTCGCAGAGGGCTTTCAGCTCCGCGGCGAGCGCTTCGGATATCGTTTTTTCGGCGACGATTTTCGCGCCGACCTCTTTGCCCCGCGCCGACGCGAATGCCTCGAGGCTCTTTTCCGCCTCGACGATTTTCTTCGTGTCGATGTCGTCGAAATATCCTTTTTGCAGCGCCCAGAGGATTATGATTTCAATCTCGACGCTCTTGGGCGAGTTGTTGTTCTGCTTGAGGATTTCGACGAGCCTGTCGCCCTTGTCGATGATCGCCTTTGTGCGGGCGTCGAGGTCGGAGCCGAACTGTGCGAACGCGGCGAGCTCTTTATACTGCGCGTACTCGCCCTTTAGCTTTCCCGCGACCTGCTTGAACGCCTTAAGCTGCGCCGACGAGCCCACGCGCGAGACCGAAATCCCGACCGAAATCGCCGGGCGTATGCCTTGGTTGAAAAGGTCGGTCTCGAGGAAGATCTGCCCGTCGGTGATTGAAATGACGTTCGTGGGAATGTAGGCGGAAACGTCGCCCTGCTGGGTTTCGATGATGGGAAGCGCCGTCAGGGAGCCGCCGCCGTTTTTGTCGTTAAGGCGCGCCGAGCGCTCGAGCAGGCGCGAGTGCAGATAGAATACGTCGCCCGGGTACGCCTCGCGCCCCGACGGGCGCTTTAGCAGCAGCGACACCTGCCTGTACGCCGCCGCGTGCTTGGAAAGGTCGTCGTAAACCACGAGCGCGTCCATGCCGTTTTGCATGAACCACTCGCCCATGGCGCAGCCCGAATACGGCGCGATGTAAAGGTTCGCCGCGTTTTCCGAGGCGCTCGCCGCGACGATAATCGTGTATTCGAGCGCGTCGTTCTTTTCGAGAAGCTGTATGGTTCTGGCGATGTTCGCGTTTTTTTGGCCTATCGCGACGTATATCGAGTAAACGGGGCGGAACGACGGGTCGCCCGAGGCGAGCCCGGCGCGGTTTATGCGCGCCTGATTGATGATAGTGTCGAGTGCGATCGACGTTTTGCCGGTGCAGCGGTCGCCGATGATAAGCTCGCGCTGCCCGCGCCCGACGGGGATCATGGCGTCGATTTCAAGGATTCCCGTTTGGAGCGGCTGGTTGACCGACCTGCGCGGCAAAATTCCCGGGGCGATTTTTTCGACGGGATAAAATTCCGAGGCTTTGATTTCGCCCTTGCCGTCGATCGGGCGCCCGAGCACGTCGACGACTCTCCCGAGCAGCTCCTTGCCGACGGGCACGCTCAGGAGCTTGCCGGTGGTCTTGCCCTCGTCGCCCTCGTTGAGTCCGGAGGGGTCGCCGAGCATGACGCAGCCGACTTCGTCCTCGCCCAAATTCAGGGCTATGGCATAGACGCCGTTTTTGAAGCTGATCATCTCGTTATACATCGCCCCGCTGAGCCCGTCGAGGCGCGCGACGCCGTCGGCGAGCGCTATGATCTTCCCGACGTTGCTCCTGTTGCTTTGCGCTTTTAAGTCTTTTATCCGCGCACTAATCTCGTTGAGTATTTCGTTCATTTGCGTAAAAATTTTTTATTGCGGGCGAAGCGAGTCGAGCGTCGATTTCGCCGAAAATTCCCAGACGTCGTCGGCGATCTTCAGGCGGATCCCGCCGAGCAGGGATTTGTCGATTTTTTTCGCCAGGCGGATTTTCCCGCCGCCCGCCTGTTCGCGCGCGAACTTCTCGATTTGCGCGAGCGTTTCGGGCGGGACGTCGCCCGAGCACTCCAGAAGAGCCTCTTCTTTGGCGATCATCCGCGCGAGCTTTTTCATGTAGGCGCGCAGGACGGGAATTTTGCGCGACGGCGGCTCGTTTTGGACGATGTAGTCGCAGACCGCCGCGGCGCGCGCGGCGTTGACCGCGCCGTCGGGCGCGAGCGACTCTTTCGCGTACTGTGCGATTTGCGCTTTCATTTATTTGCCGAGCTTTCCGGCCGCGCGGCTCGCGAGCTCGCCGCGCTGCGCGTCGGAGAGAACCTCGCCCACGACGGCTTCGGCGGCTTCGGCGACGAGCGCCGAGAGTTCGCCGCGCAGGTCCTCGCGCATTTTGATTTTGTCGCGCTCGATTTGCTCGTTCGCGCGCTCGCGGATTTCCTCGGCTTTCGCGGACGCCTCGCGCGCGGCGGTTTCCTGCGCGCGCTTGGCGTCGTCGCGGGCTTCCTTGAGGATTTGCGCCGCCTGCGCCGCGGCTTCCGCCGTTTGCTTGTCGGCCGCCGCCTTTGCGTTCGCGAGCTCTTCCTTCGCTTTTTGGGCGTCTTGCAGACCCTGCTCGATGCGGCGCTTGCGCTCGTCGGCGGCTTTCATCACGGGCTTAAAGACCGCGAAGTAAAGCGCCGCCGCGACGATCGCGAACGACACTCCCTGGCTGACGAGCATCTGCCATTCGACGCCGAACTGCGAGAGAAAGCCGAGCGGGTTTTCGCCCTCTGCCAATATCGGGGACATCGCGCGGAAGCCTTATTTGCCGAGGAACAGCGCGTAGAACGCGACGGCTTCGGCGAGAGCCATTCCGAGAATGCCCAGAACCATAATTTTTCCGAACGCGCCGGGGTTGCGCCCGACGGCGTCGACGGATTTCATGCCGACCATCGCCACTCCGAGAGCCGCGCCAAGGCACCCGAGGGCGCCCTGAATGCTGCCGCTGATCGAACCCAGTTGATTTATCGCATCTGCCAATATGTTCATTTTTTTTCTTTTGTTTGATGTTGATTTTGGAAATTCACTCCTCTTCATGCCCCGTCAGAAGCCCGATATAGACGGCGGTCAGCAGGGCGAACAGGAACGCCTGAATCAGCCCGATTAGCATCTCGAGCAGATAGAACGGCAGCGGGATAATCCACGACGCCCAGCGCGGAAGCCCGATCGCTAGCTCGTGCATATTTTCAAGGAGAACCTCGCCGCCGAAATTGTTTCCGAAAAGTCGGAACGAGAGCGAGAGCAGGCGCATGAGAATCGAGACAATGTCGATGCACCCGACCGCGAAGAACACGAAAAACAGCGAAAAATAAATCGGCAGGGCGATTTCTTTTTTGTCCGCCTTGTTGCCGAACGTGTCCTTTAAAAACCCTTTCAGCCCGACGAATTTTCCGACGAAATAAATCCACGCGCCGAACGAGATTATCGCGAGCGCGAGCGTCGTGTTAAGGTCGGTGTTGGCGGGGCGAAGAAACGGCACAAAGCGCGACAATTCCGACGGGTTTTCCGCCGAGCGCTTGAAGCCCTCGGCAAGATACGCCTGCGCGTTCGCCTCGGGGACGTTTTCGGCGATCTGCTCGACCCCGACCGACCCCACGCCCGGGAGCAGGCCGCTCCAGTTCATTATGAGGATATACGCGAAGAACCCGAGCAGGAGCGGGAACGCGCTTTTAAAGGCTTTTTTGCCCATGAGCGGCTCGAAGATGGAGCCGAGAGAGTCGATGATAGCCTCTATGATTTGCTGCCCCGCCGAGGGCGCGAGCTTCGCGCCGCGCCAGATTAGAAACCGAAAGAGCAGGATTATCGCCGCGGCGAAAATCCACGTTGTGAGCATCGAATTTGTGACGGGAAAGCCCGCGACGCTGAAGAGCTCTCCCGCCTTGACGGGCGAGGCGTGGGCGGCGCCCGCGCCGCACATCTGGGCGCAAGCCAAAGCCGCGGAAACCTTAAAGATTTTTCCCATTTCGCCTAAAAAAACAATCGGCAAAACAGACTCGAACTTTTCCGCGAATTGTCAACATCAATCCGCAAAAATCGGCGGAAATCCGGCGCTAATCGGAGAGGGATTTTTCGATTTGCTGGGCGGCGGCGCCGGCGGCCTCGTAGGAGGGCTCGCGCATGTCGTTTAGAACGTGCGCGATCTGCGGTATCATTTGCATCTCGCGGAATGACGGCGTGTGCCGCTCTTTGTGGAACGCGCTTATGCCGCCGTTCCACGCGGCGTCGCCCGAGAGGAAGAAAAACGTGTGGTATAGGTGTCTTCTGTTGATGTGGTGCCACGTCGTCTCGAGGAACCCGAAAAGTTTTTCCTCGGCGGCCGTCCGCGCGAGCGCGTCTATGCCCGCGCCCGCTTCCCACGGGCAGACGAGAACGTCGAAGCCCGCCTTTTTGAAGTGGCGCGGGGTCTCGAAGCGGGTTTGTTTTTTGTCGCGGTAGCTGTATTGCCAGTCGGCGATGATCACGTCGCGGGTGAGGTCGTCGAGGGCGGCGACAAACTCGGCGTTGCCGGTCGCGACGTCTTTCGCCCAGCGCGGGTCGGCGCGGTCGAGGAGCATGTCGTGCCAGATTATCGGGCGGGCGCCGCGCGCGAGCATAAAGTCGGAAAATTTTTTAAGGTGCGCGGCGAAAAGCTTCGCGGTCGAGGTCTGGCGGCATTTGTAGCATGTGCCTTTGTCGTAGGCTTCGTCGCAGCCGAGGTGGAAGAACGGCGGGTTGCCGAAAAATTCGTGAAGCTCGGCGAGCAAATCCTTGAGGATTTTTTCGGTCTGCGCGCTCGACATGCAATAGCTCCAGCCGATGGGCTCGTAGATGTGCGCGAGCTCGGGGCTGCGCGAGAGCACCGCGTGCTTTGCCGACTTGCTGCGGCATTGCGCGGCGTGCCCGAGAATGCTCAACTGCGGGATTGGCGTCAGCCCGACGGAGCGGCAGTAGTCGATAATTTTTTTGAATTTGGCGCGGTCGATTTTTTTGTCGGCGAACGCGAACTCGGGGTGGCTTTCAAACGGGAACACGCCCCACGGCTCGAGGACGATGTAATTGAACTTGTAGTAGCTGGCAAGCCTCGCGAATTTTTCGACGTCCTCGAGCGTCGTTTCGGGGAAAATGCAGATATGGATTCCCCTGAATTTGAGGCTCGCCCAGTCTTTGATTTTCGCGCATTGGAAGACCTGCCCGTTTCCGTCGCGCTCCGGCTCGGCGAGCTGCCGGAGCGTCTTTAGCGCCTGCCGCAGAGCGCCGAAGTCGCGCGCGTCGATTGCGAGAGCGTTCGGCGTTATTGAAATTTTCGAGCCCTCCTCGCCGAGCGAAAGATTGCCCGCGTCCGACGAAAATTCGAGAGTTGGCGACAGCCGCCAATACCGCTTAAATATGCCCGCGATTTCCTTTTTTTGGGCGCGGTCGACCTCGGCGGCGGTCGAGATTTTTACAACCGATTTGTCCGAAAGCGTGTAGAAGCCCTCGAAGAACGCGGCTTCTTTCGGCATGGGAGATAGCCTAAAAAGCGCGAAGTCCGCCTCTTTTTGCGGGGCGGGCTTAAGATCGGCCGCGGCGGCGAAACTCGCGCAGAGCGCGGAAAGGAGAATTGCGAATTTTTTCATAATAGAAAAATGATACCCCGCCCCGCGCCTTAAAGCGAGCCTCCGCAATGCCGTGCAGGCTGTTAGCCTGCCTCGGGGGCGTGAGCCCCCGTAATGCCGTGCAGGCTGCTAGCATGCAAAAAGCTCCGCAAAATCTGCGGAGCTTTAAATTTCTTATTTTTTATTTCTTATTTCCTTCTGCGATACGCCGCGAAGCCGAGGGTTATTGCGCCGAGGAGCGCCGCCCATGTGGCGGGTTCGGGGACGGGCGCGATAGCCGAAAGCCAGCCGTTGTCAAAGTAGAGGGCGTCGATAAGCGTGCCTTCGTCGTCTTTTGTCGCATAGGCGAAGAATACCGAATTGGCGTCGGCGATATCCTCATAATTCGAGACAAAAATCGTGTGCTCGGCAAAGCCGTTTACAAACACCATGCCGTCGTTAAGCGAGGCGAAATCGGCGGTCAATACCGCGTCGTTTGAGATAACGAGCTCAAGGTTGATTGTGTTTGCGGTGATTGTGTCAAAAGCTTGGTTTGCTGACATTTGCAGCAGGCTCTTTGCCGAGGCGCTGTCGGTCGTAAGGCTGATTGCATTGCCCGAAGAATTTTCAAACGCGTTCGCGGATTGCAGGTTGAGCTTGGCAGTCGAGAGCAAAATGGAATCGGCGATGATTTTTCCGCCCGATTGCACCGTGATTACCGTCGCCGCCGAGCTTGAAAAGTCGGTTCTGTTGCCGTCGTTCCTGATCGTGTAATCGCCGTCGATTTGCATGACGCCGTTGTTCTTGATCTGGACAATGCGGTTTGTGGTGGTGTCGTTTTTTATCCAGAGCATCGAGCCCTCGTCCTCGATGAAAGTGTTGTTCAGGAGCGAGATGCTGTTGACAGTCATCGTGCCGCCGGTCTTGAGCGAGATTTTCGCGTCGTTGCCCGGAATGTGCGAGTAATTGCCCGTCACGACGATCGCCCCGCCGTTCGTGGCTTCCGCGCCCTTTCCGTTGCGGGCAAAATCGCCCTCGCGAATGAACGACGAACCCGCGCCGTCAACAGTGAGGTTGCCGCCGACGAACGCGCCGGAAGATGTCACCGCCGCGCCACTCGAGACGCTGATCGCGCCGGTTGTAGAGATCGCGCCGCTGAGGTCGTATGAGCCCGCGGCCGCGAAAGAAATGGAGCCCGTCCCATTTATGGCGCTGCCGCTTCCCATTGAAATCGCGGAATTTTGGTAGAAGAAAAGCGCGTCGTTGATTGTAAGCGTCGAGCCGCTTCCGAGGTTGAGCGCGCCGGTGTAGCTGCCGCCGCCGACCGACATCTTGGGGTTGACTGTCAGCGTCTTGCCCGCGGCGATATTCAGCGTGCCGTTCTGGTTGATTCTGAGCGCGATCGTCGCTCCCGCGCTGTAGGTCGAATTTACCGCGGTGTCAACGTCGATATTGAGCGTCGCTTTCTGGCCGGAAGTGTTGCCTTTCACATGCAGATACGACCCGCCCAGATCGATAAGCGCCGTCGCGGAAGAGCCCGCGTTGGAATTTTTTACCGTTATAGTTCCAATTTGGAAGTGAATGTACTTCGAGGAGTAGGTGGTGTTGTTGCGCAAGACGGTCTTTACGCCGGATTCCGTTCCCCCGATGTCGAGATCCCACTTGACGAGGAAATTCCAGTTGGAGAGGTTGCCCGCGGACGTGTCGGTGAGCAGGTTTATGCTCGCGGGGCTGTAAAGGGTTGTCGCGAGAGTCGTGCTGCCGAGGCGCGCGTATTGCGCGTCCGCGCCGGTGTAGTCGATATCGTAGTCCGCGCCCGCCGTCGGGGTGAAGTTGACGCTGCTTGCGCCGCCCGTATCAACCGTAAACGTTTCCGCCGCCGCGCTTGAATATACTGCCGCCGCCGCAAAAAACGCGATGAGAAGTGATGAATAGTTTTTCTATGATGAAAACATAAACGCATATTAAAAGAGCGATGTCAAGAAGGTTCGGGATAATTTCTTATGAAAAAAAGGAAAACCGTTGACCTGCCGCTTTCGCCCATTTTACGCGCGTTTGGCGCACCCCTTTACCCCTTCTTTTAGTTTCCGCCGCGGTTTTGCCGATTTTTTTCTTTTTTCCCGAACGTTTTTTCTCTTCCCCGCTCCCGCGCTGTTTTGCCGCCGCGCCGCTTTCCGAAAAAGAAAAAAACTTGCCCTGTCCGCTCCGATGTGCGACAATGCGCGGCTATGCTCAATTTAGGCGCAGGAAATCCGTACGACGTCATCGTCGTGGGCGGGGGGCACGCGGGGTGCGAGGCCGCCCTCGCCGCAGCCCGCATGGGCGCGCAAACGCTCCTGCTTTCGGGCAATATCGACACCGTCGCGCAGATGAGCTGCAACCCCGCGATCGGCGGGCTCGCCAAAGGGCATATCGTCCGCGAAATCGACGCTCTCGGCGGCGAAATGGCGGTCAACGCCGACGCGACGGGCATACAATTCCGCGTGCTCAACGCCTCAAAGGGCGTCGCGGTGCAGTCGCCAAGAGCCCAGTGCGACAAAAAAGCCTACCAGTTCAGAATGAAAAGCGTCCTCGAGCGGGCGAAAAACCTCTCTCTCTTTCAGGCTGTCGCGGTCGGGATAATTGTAAAAGACGGTGTTATTCAAGGAGTTAAGACAAACCTTGGCGCCGATTTTTACGGCAAGACCGTCGTTCTGACAACCGGAACTTTTCTAAAGGGGCTAATGCATGTGGGCTCGTCGAAAACCGTCGGCGGCAGAATGGGCGATTTTTCCGCCGAAACCCTCTCCGACAGCCTCGCCGCGGCGGGCATAGAGATCGGCAGGCTCAAGACAGGCACCCCCGCGCGAATCGCGGGAGACTCGATTGACTTTTCCAAATGCGCCGAGCAGCGCGGCGACGAGCCCCCCACCCTCTTCGGCTTTTACGACACCCGCGCCGCCGACTTTCCCTCCGAATGCCCCGCGCACGACGAGTCGGCGAAAATGTTCCACGTGGAACAATCGCTTTCGTGGGCGGGCTTCGCGGGCTTCGGGCGCGAACAGCTGTCTTGCTACGAGACTTCCACCAACGCCGAAACCGCGAAGGTGATCCGGGCAAACCTCGGCCGCTCCGCGATGTACGGCGGCGAGATAAAGGGCGTCGGGCCCCGCTACTGCCCGAGCATCGAGGACAAGGTCGTGCGCTTCTCGCACAAAGAGGGGCACAGGCTATTTCTCGAGCCCGAGGGCAGGTTCTCCGACGAGTGGTATATCAACGGGCTCTCGACCTCCATGCCGCTCGACGTCCAGCTCGAGATTATCAAGACCGTCCCCGGGCTCGAAAACGCGCGGGTTTTGCGCCCCGCCTACGCCGTCGAGTACGATTTCGCCCCGCCGACCCAGCTTCGCCCGACCCTCGAGTCGCGCGTTGTGGAGGGGCTTTTCTGCGCTGGGCAGATAAACGGCACAAGCGGCTACGAGGAGGCCGCCGGACAGGGGCTTCTCGCGGGGGCGAACGCCGCGGCCAAGGTTTTCGGCAAAGAGCCGATAGTTCTCAAGCGGCACGAAAGCTACATCGGCGTGCTTATCGACGACCTCGTCACAAAAGGCACAAAAGAGCCATACCGAATGTTCACAAGCCGCGCCGAGTACCGGCTTTTGCTAAACCATGGCGGGGCGGAGCTTCGCCTCTGGAAGCACGCGGCGCGACTCGGGCTTATCTCGCAGGCGCGCGCGGAAAAAATCGCCGCGAAGGCGGAAGCCGTCGAAAAGTGGGCCGAAAAGTTTGAAGCCGACGGCACCGCGCTAAAAATGCGCCGCGCGGGCGGGATCGAGGGCGTTCCCCTGCCCTCGGCGTTCGCGTCGCTCCCGCAAAACGCGAAAGACGAGGCGGTTTACAGGATAGTTTACAAGGGGTATCTCGAGCGCGACCTGCGCCAGATAGAAAAATCCGCCGCATACGAAAACTTTAAAATCCCCGAGGGCATCGACTACTCCAAAGTCGTGGGCCTGCGGCTCGAGGCGGGGCAAAAGCTCGCCGCCGTCCGCCCCGCGACGGTCGCGCAGGCGTCGCGCATTTCGGGGGTCTCGCCCGCCGACATCGGTGTTCTTATGGTGCACGTCAAAGCCGCCCGCCGCGCGTAGTTTTTTTTCTTTTTTTATCACGCGCCGCCCTGCTTTCCCCCGCCGCTTACCGCCTCGCGCGCCTTTCTCCCGCCGCCGTCCTCTTGCCTCCCCCTCGCGCGGGCAAAGAAGCTTGACAGCGTTTTCCGCGAATCTATTGAATAAAAACGGCCATGAAAAAAATCATTCTTTTTAACGCGGCGGCGTGTTTTGCCGCGCTTTTTGCTTTCGGCGGCGGCTCCGAGGATTGCAGCGGCATCTGCGCGCACCTTTCGCGCTGGGAGTTCCCCGAGGCTAAGGAAGAAATAAAGCTTATGCGCGAGGCGGGCATCGGCATGTTCCGCACCGGCTTCGACTGGGGAAATTTTGACGGCGAAAAACAGGCGCGGCTCTATTCCATTTGGGACAGCCTTTGCCAGACCGCAAAAGAGGGCGGCGTCGATATTCTCGCGATCGGCGCCCCAAAATTCGCGCAGCCATTCACGAAAAATTTCGACGCCGTCGCCGAGTGCGCGGAAAAATCCTCAGCGCGCTTCAAGGGCAAGATAAAATATTGGGAAATGCTAAACGAGCAGAACTCCTCTTTCTTTTGGATCGGCTCGAAGCCCGACCCCGCCGAATACGGCAAGCTTATCAAAAAATTGTATCCCGCAATAAAGCGTGGAAATCCCGGCGCCGTCGTGCTCTATGGAGGCGTCGCGGGAGTGCCGCTCGAGTACATCGACAAGTCCCTCCAGGGCGGCGCGGCGCAGTGTTTCGACATTATGAATATCCACCCCTACAACTGGACGGGATTCCCCGAAGACTTGCTTGAGGGGCAGCTTTCCGGGCTTCGCAAAGTCATGGAAAAGCATGGAGCGGGAAACAAGCCCGTCTGGATTACGGAAGTGGGCTATTCGTCGGCGGGGGCGAACCCCTGCCAAGCCGCGTATATAGAGCGCGCGCTCGCCCTCTGCGGCGTTGACGTGCGCGAAACGGGCGTCGGCTACGTCGGCGACGAAAAATACGAATTCTATTCCGACGCGTTTATGGGCGACGTCAGAATGCTCGTGCCGTCGGCGAAAAAATACCGCAGGATAACCTTTGAAAAGCTCGCGGACCTCTCGCCGTCGGAGTGCCCCGCGCTGTTTCTCGGCGCGTGCGAGGCGTTTCCCTGCGATTATATCGGCGCGCTCAAAAGGTATGTCGCGGGCGGCGGAGTCGTGGTGACCGCCGGCAGAAGCGGGCGGCCGTTTTCTTTCGACATAAAAATCGGCGCAGGCGGCACGCCTGTCTGGTCGCACCGCGGCAAAAGGATTGCGGAAACGCTGAAAGAATTTCGCATTTGCGCGAAATCGGGGAACGACCCCGACATCAACATCAAGGCGCTTCTTGTGGACGAGTTTGGCAAGCATGGATTTGTCGCGCAAAAAGAGCCCGCAAAGGGCTTTGAGGACATCAAGCCTGTTGGCGAATACAAGGGCAATTTCTTCGCTTTCGACGAGGCTTGCGGGAAGTTTGACAAGTTTATCCCGATTCTATACGGCGTGTTCGGCGACAAAAAATATCCGCTCGCGGCGGTTTATAAATACGGCGGCGACATGAAAGGCGCGTTCATCGCGTTTATTGCGGGTTCCGGCGAGTGCGCCTCCGAGAAAATTCAGGCAAAAATGTTTCCGCGCCAGCATATCATAGCCCGCGCCTGCGGCGTGGAAAGAGTGTTCCAATATTGCTTTAGAAGCAGCGAGCGCGACGCCATGCGCGAGTCGCACTTTGGCATTGTAAGGAAAAACCTCGAGCCAAAGCCCGCGTATTTCGCGTGCAAAACCGTCAACGAAATGCTCGGCTCGGCGGTTCCCTTCTACAGGCGCGACGGCGCGGTTTATATCGCCGAATGGACGCGCCCCGACGGCGTTTCCGTCTGCGCCCTTTGGACGAAGATGTATAAAAAATCGGTCAAAATCTCGTTCGAGGGCAAGCCTTTAAAGGCTTGCGGATACCTCGGCGATCCCGCCAAATACAGGCGCGAGGGCAAATATTTGCGGCTTAAGCTCGGAAGCGGCATAACATACATTGTCGGCATAAAAAACCCGAAAGTGATAGAAGCCGTCGAAAAGAATTAATATTTTCCGCATTGGCGGGGGCGCGCAGAGCCGCCTTTGCCGCCCGCCCTGCCCCTGCTCCTTGTCCGCGCGGAGAGGGGAGGGGTGTGTTGAAGTTCGCAAGTTAATTATTGCCAATAAACAAATTTTAACGACGAGCGGCGGATACGTTTTGGTTGTTTCATTTTTATTTAAGTAATTGTTTAGTGCCGTAAAAATGAGCATATAACTTGACATTCAAAAAAATCTGCTATTTTTGAGATTGAGATAAAGAAAGGAGATATGACATCTAAAAACCTAAATTTTCAGATAGAATTTTGTGCTGATTCAAAAGGATATTTTGATAGAAAATGCCCTAAATGTGGATTGATTTTCGGCGTAAAACTATTGGATTACAAATCTCATGAGGGTAATATGTTTTGTCCGATGTGTGGATTTTCGGAATCCTATAATAATACAATATGGTTTACTGATAGTCAAGCATCTGAAATAAATGATCGAATTTGCAATCATGCTACCGAATGTTTTCACGATCAGATAAGTACTATTTTTAATAAATATCGGTATAGTAGGAACGATATCTTCAGTATATCGTACAAACCAGAAAGACGTCCTATATTTAAAAATTATCCAATTTTACAGCCAAAAGAGTGGGATATAGAGATAAAATGTCGAAAATGTGGAAAGTTCTATAGTGTTATTGGGTCAGCTTTTTTCTGTCCGTTTTGTGGAGAAAACAATATAGAGGATATCTTTGAAAAGTCACTTATTGTAATTCGCCATAAGTTAAATTTTGAAAAAATATTTTATCATGACCTAAATAATATGCCAAAAAATGTCGCAATTGACTTCTCTAGATCTATTTTGGAACATTGTATATCTGAAGTCGTTTCATGTTTTCAGAAATTTGCCGAAACAATATTGAAAAACTTTACTCAAGATTCTATACGCGTAAATGATTTTCAAATTATTATGAAAGGAAATGAATTGTATAATAAATATACAGGGCATTCATACATAGATTATATTTCCGAAGAAGAATTACAATTTCTGGATATTATGTTTAGGCGAAGACATTTATTGGAACATAACATGGGAATTGTTGATGAAAAATATATTAATGGAGTAAATGATTTTTCGTTTAAAATAAGGCAAAGAGTTATTGTAAACAAACAAGAAGTGTCAAGATTTATTGATATTATAGAAAAACTTGGATTGGGATTGAAAAGTATAGTAAGAGCATATAGCTAAGCTTTTTTAAGTGTCATGTTATGACAATTAATTAAAACAAAGCGAAGGCAATAATTTTCTACTACAAACTTTGCGAATTTTATAAGTTTATTGTTTATTTCTTAATCTATTAATTTCATCCTTAATATTTGAAATAATCTCTTTATTTGCAATCTCTCCATCTAAACTAAAAACAATAAATACATTACCTCCATATTGTTTCTTAAATGATTCAAAACTTGCCTTCATTCTCTCTGTTAAAGAATAACCACCAAAGTTCGCATTTGCAGTAATCGGTTTAACTTGAATGCCAATAAAATCATCCCCAACCTTTGCAATATAATCAATATCACCTGCATGATCTAATTCAGGGTCGCTTTCTTTAAACTCTATGGAAGGGAATAATTTGGCTAAACCATCGTTTATAACGGATTTTTCACGCAAATACCCGTCATAAGTCCTTCTAATAGTGAGATTATAGATATAATCAATACAATCTTGTTGCGTCAGTTCCTCGAAAGCACTCGTCCATACAGGAATAACAAATTCAGTAATCTTGGTATATAAACGTTCTCCTAACTCCTTTAAGCTTTCTTTTGTAATTTTAGTAGGTTTCGCTTCTGTGGTATAGGCATTTTGAAAATACCATTGTTCCCATTCCTGAAAGGAATTGGGTTGACACTCCCTAATCAATGCCATAACAGTTCCAACTTTATTGGTGCGAGATAATTGGTATGTTTGACATGCATAGTTTAAAACATGTTCCTTTTTGCCAAAATCCATTGAGTATTTATCCATATGCTTACGTGTTTATTAATTTTTCAAATTTGGTTTTATATTTAAAGTCTATTGAATAATCTATATCGGCAAATCCATTCTTTAACATATGAGCGTTTATGAATGTTTTATTTTCCAGATATAGATAACACAACAATGTGTTTTCTGAATCATATTTTACTAAATCATATTTGAGAAAAATCTTTCTGCCTTTGGTTTTATCTAAAAGAAATTGCGTAGCCTTACCATTAACAGAAGGTTTTTCTTTTATTCCGATTAATCTGACGGTAATGCCATTGTTTAACAATATTGTATTTGGAGAAATGACACTCTTAACAAAAAAATACGTTTCTCTCTCCCGACTATCCTTGTCTATTTTTGAACCAAATTGTAGCTTCTTTATATCAATTTTATTTTCCATATTATGAGGATCGACAAACACATAGGGTAATGTATTTAATTTCTCATCTTTGTTATATATAGAAGAATCTATTTTATACCGGAAAATTGCATCGTTAAATAAACAATCATTATCAACTTTCTGTTTGTAGTATCTTATAAAATCAGAATTTATTTCATAACCTATCGAATTTCTCTGAAGATTTCGTGCAGCTAATGCTGTCGTGCCACTTCCCATAAAAGGATCAAAAATTGTTTCACCAACAAAAGAAAACATCTTTATCAAGCGGTGAGGTAATTCTTCTGGGAACACTGCAATATGTCCGTCTTGTTTTGCGCCACCAAAAGTCCAATGAGAAGCAAAATAAGTATTCCACTCTTCTTTTGTTATTTCTGACATCTTTTTTTGTTCCAATGCGGGGATGGGGGCTTTCCCTTGTTTCTTAAATATAAGAATGAATTCATAATCTATTTTTAAAATACCATTTCTCGGATATGGGAAACTACCCATAACAGCACCCCCGCCAGTTGTATTCATGGTTGTTTGCTTTTTCCAAATAATAGCTCCCATATAGTCCATGCCTAATGTTTCACAGAAACGAATTATTTCAGTTCTGATAGGAATAACCTTATAACGCCCATAATAAACAGAGCGGGCAAATTGATCCCCAATATTAATGCATAAGCGACAGCCATCATACAATATACGATTGCATTCAGACCAAACCATATTTAGATTATTTATATAACTCGCATAACAATCGTGAAAACCTATCTGTTTGTCATTACCATAATCCTTTAGCTGCCAATAAGGAGGTGATGTAATAATAAGATGGATAGATTTATCTGGGATTAAAGACAAATTTCTGCTATCACCTGTGATGAGTGTATGTTCGGTTTTCTTTCCCATATCTTAACAATTTACCTATTCTAATTTCATTCGTATCGTATAACGTTAACATATTGTAGTCTGGCTTCAAGCTTTTTTGGAACTGACACAAAGTAACGAGATATATTTACCGTTCTTGCTCAACACGACTTGCAGGGGTTTTATAGCTCTCCACTAAAAAATTATACAGAAAACCATTCAAATCCTTTAGAATAGGGCTTCAAAAGGTGTTGCTATTTTGTCCGAGGCATAGTTACAGGTGTGTTGCGATTTCGCAACAGCTTCGGGTTGCGCTTAGTTACAACTCAAAGAAGATTGCCTGCAAATATGCGCCAAACTCTTGGCTTCGGCTATTTTTCTTACGCCGCGTTAAATTTTGCTTTCGGCTGCTTTCTTCGCGGGGATTTTTTATTTTTCAGAAACTATTTTATTTCCATGGGCAACTAAATTTTCAACAGATTCCCGCTGATAATATATCCCGGCCAGCGGAACTTTTTTCGACTCAATATAAATGTTGTCTATAATGTAAACATTCTTTGAATTCTTCACGCAAAAGCCGCCTCGATACCAAAGCGCGTTCACATAATCGGATTTGTTTTCGATAACATTGTTTCTGAAAATTATATTGTCCGTACTGGAGATTACTGCGACTAATCCATGTGTGTCGTAAAATTTATTGTTTTCAAAAAGCAAATTTTTGATGATTGAAACCGCCGGCTGCTCGTCAGACGGATCGGTTCTCATATAGGCGGCGAGCATAATATCGTAAACAAATTTCTGGCTCTGGCGTCCGATAAGATTCGTCTTGCGGAATGTGCAGTTTCGCACGACAACGTTGTCAACGCCGTATCCCTCGCACCAGACTCTATTTGTGTACCCGGTTTCAAACTTTAACGCGCCGCCCTCTTCCCTCTCAAATAGAGTGTTTTCAATTGTGACATCTTTGGCGAGCATAAGAATGCCTCTTCGGGTATGTCTAATATATTTGCAATCTTTGATGATTATATTGCGCGTTTCGTACTTTGTTTTAAAACATACAAAACCACTGCCGTCCTGCTTGGGCAGCGGTTTGTCGAGTATAATGCGTTCGCCGTCGACACGCGTTATCTTTGCTTTGAAATTTGTCGGGATGTAGTTGTCTTGAAAAAGCTCAATTTCTTCATCGACCTTCGGAGAAAAGTATTTTATGCCCCGGATATTTGCGGATTCCAAGATATTCCCGCCAGCTTTCTTCATTATGAAGGCGCGATCGTGGAAATTTCCGCCGTCGTCCATTCCCATCGAGAATGTGCAATTTATCAATTTCACAAAACCTTTTGAATTTGCGATATGATGGTGGTCCGCGCTCGATGAACACGCGCGGCGGGCGTCGTCTTTAGGAGGGGCGACATTTACATTGATATACTGCCAATACTGTTGTTCGCCATCTACATGCAAAGCGTGCCCTCTGCATGAAAGAATATCAATATTTTCAAGCGTAAGATGCTTGTTCGCGAACATATCAATGCCATTTTTCCCGTAATAGTAATGCATCAATCGATATGTGGAGTTTAGCGGAATTTCTTGAACAAGCTTTCGTTGCGGATAAATTCGCAGTTTGTTTGGAGACAGCCATTCGTGGTCGAGAACGTCAACCCCTTCGCCTAATCCTAATTTTGGCATGCCAAACCAGCCATTAACGAGCCCGGTTCTGAATGAGCTTAAATCATCATAAAAAGGGTCTATGGTTAAAATTGGCGCCCGTTTTTTATACATCGGATAACGTTCATACTGAAAAAACAATAAATCGAGATAAGCGCGCTTAGCGTTTGCGTCTTTGCCGACAACGCGGGTAAATGCGGCAAGCGGGTCGTTTTGCCAATCCCAATCTAATTTGAGATTGCAAATCTTCATGCGCTCACAATTCGTTATGCTTATGTCGCAATTTGTTGTGGCCGGATTTGCGTCCCATTGCGGCTGCGGATCTTTTGATTTTATGCTTTTGCTGTAGTAGATAAGCGTCGCATTGTTGAAATCTACAACAAAGTCTTTCATCCCGTCAAATTTAACAGAAACCGCGTCGAAACACTTGTATGTGCCCTTGTTGATGACAAGCTTGCCCGCGCCAATTTTTTTACAGTGTTCAATCGCTTTGTTGATTACCGTCGCCGAATTTGTAATGCGCTCATTAAGCCCAAAATCAACGGCATTGACAACAATATCATTTTTAGGGGCGGGCAACATTACCTCAAAATCTTTTGCCCCCGTTGGCAAGTTTGAAAATTTTATCCCCGATGCTTTTGCTTCAACCGATGCGGGGCAATACTTTAAGCCGGATTTTTCTAACTCATTATTTGCTTTCTCAACACTATTTGCCGAAAGCAAAGCCGGCAAAAATAATGCGCCGCAACAAAAAGATTTGAAATTCATTAGTTCCTCTTGTTTTTTTATTTAAACGTTCGATATGTGCGCAACCTCATTGCGCAACTCGATTGTATGCGCATCAGGATTGGGAAATATTTCGGCTAATTTTCTTACGCCGCGTTAAATTTTGCTTTCGGCTGCTTGCAGCGCGGGCATCGCCAGTCGGCGGGCAGGTCTTCAAACGCGACGCCGTTGTTTTCGGCGGGGTCGTAGACAAAGCCGCAAACGGAGCAGATATATTTGCCGGTCTTGGCTTTGAACACAATCTCGCCAAGCGGCAATGTTTTGGGCGGATTGTTCAAATCGACAACGCGCTTTTCTTCCAAATTCTTGTAGCCGAAGGGCGTATGCGTCCCCAAATAAACGGTCGAGTTGTGGCTTACAAATTCGCGAACCCTGTTTAAAGTCTCGCGGGCCGCCGCTTTATCGTCATAAACTACCGACAGTTTGTTGGCGTAGAGGGCTTCGTCGGTATAGGTGATGTCGCCCTCAAACATATAGAATAAGCCGTCGTCCTCGGCGATAATCAAGCTGTTGCCCTTGGTGTGGCCTTTCGCCTTTATGTAATAGACGCCGTCGGCTATCTTTTGGCTTTCTGGGAAGTTATGATACGCGCCGTCGGTAAAATGAACGGGTATGATGTTTGGGACGGCTTTGATTTCGTCCGCGTCGCATTCTTCGGCGTTTACATAGATTTTGGCGTTTGGGAAGCTCTTTAATTCTCCAGTATGGTCGGCGTGCTTGTGGGTGATCAGAATTTTGCTTACTTGTTCCGGCTTGTAGCCTAAATCCGCCAACGCTTCCATGTAGGGCTTGATGTCTCTGCCGATATAAATCATCGTTTTTTCGTCCGGGGCTTCCTCGGGCGTTCCCGCGGGCAAGCCCGTATCGACCAAAATCACCTCGGATCCCGTATCTATGACATAGTTCTGCAGGCAGGAACTGTATTTTATGCTGGCGTCGAACTTATCCATGCCGTCTTCGCCGCCGAACGCGAAAGGCTGCGTCATAAATCCGTCTTTTCTAAATTTTACCGCCTGTATTTTCATATCAAAACTCCTTGTTTTTAATTGTATTTAATAGTTTTTCTTGTTTATTGAATAAAATAAATATGCGGTTCCTTTTATGGAATGTCAATTATATTCGCAAGGCCGCCTTCAAAAAGCTCCATAAAATTGCGCTTGGCGCATTGAAAATCCGCCGCTTTTCTCCGTTCGCGGGAGGCTTGCCGCCGCCCCGCAGGCGCCGGCCCCCCCTGCCGCCAACTGCGCGCCACGCGGGCGCCGGCAACACGCCACGACGCCGGCAATACGCCTCCCCCACGTCGCCCGCGCTCTTCCCCTTGTTGCGGGCAAGCCGTCCCGTCCGCCCTCCCCGCCGCTGACAACATGCGCGCCCCTGCCCCGCCCTCTCATTTTTTTAGATGCATCGCGCGGGGCTTGCGGAATTTTTTTTATCCGCATGCCTCCGCCCCGCGTTTTTGTTTTTTCCGGCAAAACCCAAGTTGGGAACTTTTTTCTCTTGCCGCTCCCAAAATGGGAGCGATTGGCGCGTTATGTCTAAAAAATCGACCCGCAAAAATGCCCCTAAAATCGATTTTTAGGGGCTAATTGGTATTGGAAGCCGCGTTTTGGGGTGAAAACAAAAATAGGGGCATTTTCGCCCCTATTTCGCGAGATCGCCAAAAGTCGCGTTTTTTACGCCTTTTTAAATTCGATTTTCTCGCCCCACATCGGCATGACCGTCTGCGCGCCCTCGACCAACGCGCATTTCTTCAAGCCGACCTGCAGGCTCCAGCGCCACTGGTGTTTGTGGTGGCTAAGCTCGAGTAGGTGCGACATCAAAAACAGCGTCGGCTTCGTCAGCTCGACCGCCTTGTTAAACTTCAGCCCGACCGAAACGTGCCCGGTGAAAATGTCGACCGGCGCGTCGGTCGCGAGCTCTTCGGCTCTGCCCGCGTCGCCCGCGTGGAATATGCGGATTTTCTTCGAGGTGTCGGCGCAGACGATGTCGTAGGCGTTGACAAACTTCTTAAGCTTTTTTCCGGTGCCGTGGTCGACAAGCCGCGCGGCGATCTCGATGTTGCCGAACTTCATCGAGGCGGCGTCGCCCTTGAGCTGGTATTTGTTCTCGATAAAATTCGCCACGACGGGCTTTTCGCCCATGTCCTTTATGAGCGCGTTGTCGAAGTGGTCGGTGTGGTTGTGGGTGATGAGCAGAAAGTCGAGCTTGTCGGCGATTTTCCGCGAGCAGGGCACCGAGATGTCGATTCCGAAAATCGATGTCGGGGTCTGCACGATGTACCCCATGTTGTAGACGAGCCACAGGCGGACAAAGTCGTCGGGGCGGGGCAGGGCGTCGATCTCGGCGAGGATTTTTTCGGCGGCGTCCTCGATTATGTCGGCGGCTTTTGGCGCGCCGGAAACGCGCGCTTCGGGGCTCTTTGTCCGGCGGGCGCGGTAGGCGTCGAAGTCCTCCTTCGTGCATTCGTCCGCGGCGGCCTGAATTTCGGCGAACGCCGCGAGGCGCGTCTCGTTTACGTCGAACGGCGTCGTCGCGTAAAGCTTTGCGAGCGTTGGGTTCGAGGTTAATTCTTTTTTGCCGAAGCACCCGCCAAGGACGGGCAGGGCGGCGGCGGCCGCGGCGGCCTTAAAGAATTCTCTTCTTGTCTGCATTTTTTGTTGTTTTGTTGTTTGAGAGTTTTCGGTTGAGAGGGGGTCGGTTTTCGGGTTGTGTCCCGATTGTTCCA